>JAAUYG010109023.1_pt1 | contig 10547 bp, 5 predicted proteins | sample 7278091 | NCBI WGS metagenome assembly JAAUYG01 (sample SAMN14350201, study PRJNA611818) | marine sediment metagenome | isolation source: surface marine sediment (0.6m) | place: French Polynesia: Moorea | collected 2018-08
AGTAGCTGCGATTCACAAGAGTGGTGTTTTCGAAACCCATGTTGGAGAGGTGACAGCATGTTGTTGGTGTGTTCGTTTCGTCACACGGTCGTTTCGTCACCGCTATTTTTGTATGACGAACTGACCGGCGGCTGATAACCATGGATACCATGACGTTTGTGCAGGGGTCCGTTCAGTTTAGCAAACACAGCGAACGTTTTGTTGAACGTTTGCTCTGTTTGCTCTACTAGAATCAACGACTGTTCGCAGCGAACGTTCACTGAACAGAAGCAAACGACAAATTGGAGTGTATGCTATGGGGAGCAAAAATGGCGTCGCCCATAAGGTTTTTCTCATAAAGCAAAAGTACCCTATATCACCCAGACTATGGGCGATAAGGGAAGAATTGGAATATATATTACTGAGTCTACTGACAAGTGACCGTTTGCTGAACATTGATCGTTCAGCGCGCAGAAAACAAAACGTTCGCTGAACTGAACGGGGCCCGGGTCTAATGCTATCGCATTCAGAACGCCTCAACTGTTATCGCCCCGGGTTATCGCCATGCAAAACACGCCTCGGATATATCAGCACATGTTCTGTATTGATACGTGGCAGATCACCACATCCTCCGCTGGAAATGAAAATTTACTTCATAACAACATTTCCTAATATTTTGAACGATAATGAAAATTTTTATATATATATATATTATATAAAAAATGTGTCAGAAAAATCCTAATTCCTCAGAATTATAAAAAGGATTAAAAAAGGGAGATTCTTAGTATCTTATCTGCAGATATGCCGCAAAGCGTACGTAAGTAAGAAAACGGAAACAATGGTCTAAGACTATATGGGTGGTGCCATTTTGTAGTTCGACGAATGGAATCCTCAGACACACATCGGAGGCTAGTTTGCCTTGAAAACGGCCAAGGTGTTCCGAATGATGCTATCGCTACCCCACAAACGCAGTTTGCTTTTGCCGATGCTTTTGATAGCGTTACACCTGCACAAACGTCATGGCATCCATGGTTAGGTGGCTGACGGGGAAGAAAGGTTGTGTTGGGTCTGGGGAAAAATGAGTGGTCTCCTCAAACATGTTTATTTCCAATCCTTCTCCCACAATAAGATAATTACTACTGTATCAAACTTCGTTGTGATCCCGGGTTGTGATATGGGGTGGGTTTACGAAAGTAGAGTCCCTGAGGCTGAAGCCCTCACTGACACTTGCAGCTGGGTTTTCTGCGTCATGATAAAGTTATAACTTATGAAGTGCACAGCTAATTAACAAAGCCGGCATGGTGTAACAACAAATTGCTGGACACAAAACTTCCCTTTGATTAGGTTAGTTCGGCATACACAGTGTTGTTAACTTGGGTGTAATGGCTGTGGTGAAATGACTGTAGGATGTGACGAAAATGACTGGCAACCTTTTTATTAAGCAATAACATGAATAACTGGTAAACACTGGTAAATTATAAATCCTTGACTTCAGCCGAGCTTTTGATACTGTCCCTCACGAACGCTTACTGGGGAAGCTGGCATTATGTGTCATACAGGTCCAATACGGGCATTCCTAACTGGTCGTACCATGTGCGTAGTATGTGAGGGCAAGTTGTCAGACCCTGCACCTGTCTGGTATTCCCTAGGGGACGGTATTAGGCCCTTTGCTGTTCCACATACATCAACGAATACAAGTGAACCCATCCCACAGACAACCCGCCCTCAACATTTTAAGATGACCCGCCCCAAAGTTACCTGCTTTCTGACAAAGTTATGGAAGGGTTTCCAGTACATTTAGGCAAATATTCAAAAACATGTGTAAACCCTAAGTTGCAAATCAAATAACATTTGGCCTAAATAGACGAAAAACTCCTGTTGATTTCTCATGAAGAAATTCCTGTTGATTTCAGCCATGTTGACATGTCTCCTTAGCAAAAGTTGCCTAGTCTCACAACTATAATAATGCGTTTTGATGCAACTTATTAATCAGGGAATCTAGTTTCAACATTTATTTCAAACGATTTTGTTTTTATCATGGTTATCAAGCCATATTTTGTCACTTTTATGATTGAAGAATCAGAATGCTGTTATTGTAGCGAACATCCACATAGACACAGGGCGGGTCGTCTGTGGGGTGGATTAACTGTACACCTACATCAATGACATGCCCAGTCAAGTATCGCCTGGATCAATGGTTAGACTCTTCGCAGATGACTGCCTGGTCTGCCGTGATCTCACCAAGATCAAGTCATCCTGCAGAGGGATCTAAGTCATCTTCAGCTATGTGCAGAGCCCTGGGGGTATGAGATTTAACCCACAAAAATGATACATTATGCATGTACGTAGCATATCAGGCTCACCGTGTCAAGATGTACGCGCTGTGTGGAGATACAATAGACTGTGTCACTCAGGGCAAGCATCCCGGCGCCATCATCAGTGCTGACCTCCAGTGGCATAGTCAAGTTTGTGCTGTAGCCAAGAAGGCAAACACCACCTTGCACTTCATTATAGTCAGAACTCTCAAGTATTGCCCCAGGTCATCCAATGCAACTGCATGCACATCAATTGTCAGGTCTAGCATGGAATATTGTGCAGGGATATGGTACCCCTCCAAGCAACAGGATAAGAACACTCTGGAGAAGGTCAATAGATGAGCTGCACGTGTGGTCTACAACAAGACCTGGCGCGATCGCAGCATTAGCCCGACCTCCCTGGTGCAGTCCCTTGACTGGGAATCATTAGAGACAAGGCACTACAACCAACGCATGGTGCCTATGTACAAGATCACGCATAAGTTGACAGCGGTGTGACCTCATCACAGTGCCACCCACCTGTCTCATCTCACCATCACATACAACCCAAGGTCACAGCCTGAAATTTAACACCATCAGAACATGCAGAACCCCCTGTGACCAAGTGAAATAATCATTCTTCCCATGCAGTATGCATGATGATGGTATCCCGGAGTGGAATTGTCAGACCTCAGTAGACCTTAGCAGAATTGCAGCACACACCCCAACCGCCGCTGTGATATCCGACCCTCAGAGTTTAACGACTACAGATAGGGATACAGAAATATAGACTCATGCACTGCAGTCTGCAGGTTTGCCAAAAACCTAGCTGGAATACCTGGCCTGCGCTGCAGCTATTGCCATTTTCTGATGGACAAGGCAGGCAAGCCGTGTGTCCGTCAAAAAGTGTCAGAGAACTTTGGCTTGCAGGAGACAGGTCTTCCAGCTACTGAAAACCCACAGGCACTTTTCTCCTTATCATTGTTGCCATTTATAATGATCTATATATTTTTATACTCGAATATGTGGGTGACCAGTGGTACTCCAAACGTTGAATGACATCTAAAAGTTGTAGCCACTGTCTACAATATGTGCATTTAACTCATGAATATGAAAGCAAGGAGCTTATGAAAAAAAAAACAGCCTTATATCCACCCCCCCACCCCACCCCACCCCACCCCCGCGCCCCCTTATACCCATGTTTAACTTTAGTGTGTAAGCAAAGTGTGGGGGAGGGAAGGGCGTGGGTGGTTGCCGGTACATAATTTTCGGTTCCTGTGTGACCTGTCTTGCAAAAGTGGAAGCCAAACTGTTGACACTTTTTGAAGAAAATGGCAATAGCTCCCTGATAGCTGCAGGCACGACAGGCTTTCCAAGTGACTGCATGTGTAGATCAGTGTAAAGCGACGGGACATCTGTTCCGGTATGAACACTAGAAATACTCTGTGTTGCAATTCTGTTGCACATCTGGATATGTGACAGGTCGATAATTGGCTGGCATCTCCTCAGAGTATTTATATATACGTTCATGATATCCTGATATATAAGTGAAAATCCATCCAAATCAGTATTTTAAAAAATAAAAATGGTTTGTTTAACTTTATATCAAAACAGTTTGCCTATCTTTTCCCTGATAATGGCTTATTTTAATGCCAATATTAATAATTTAACCTCTATTTTCAGTTTATCGCTCTTAACTACAAGGCATCGGCAAACCCTGTAGCAATTTATCATAGAGAGCTAGGATCAGCATTTCAACATGCCGGGACTGGACACAGCGGCCGAGGTTTCTTCAATATTGGAGAAATGGGATAGCGAGCTGGGAACCGGGGCTGACCCAGTCCCCAAACTGAAAAGGTTTTTATACCTCTGCATATACTTTGATAGTGATTACTATAATATATTCCACTTCTAATAATGCAGTTCTTATGTTATATAACACTTTTTAGCTCTGCTTGACTGTGTCAGCAGAGCTAATGCTGTAGCGCGGGCATCCGTCCGTAAAACGCATTTTCTCAGAAACCATCAAGCGAATTAATGCCAATTTTTGTGGAAAGGTAGCTGTCCACCATATCTCCAGACCTTTTTTTCCCTTTTTCGGAATTTTGGATTTTTGAATTTTAACGAACTTTTTTCAGTTTCGTTAACATGGGACCCTATGGGGGTGAAAATTTCAAAACGCTACTCCTCCTACAGTTACAATTCTTTTTCAACCAAACTTTTTCTACCTATTCCCTGTGACAGTCCTCACAAAACTTGCTTATAGGTATTTTGAAATTTCGAAATATGCACGATGCAATGCCAGATTGTGGTTCTGCCAGCATAGCCACCTACAGAATACTACCCATGCTAGCAGTCCAAGTACATTTAAAGATACTGTACTAGTGAGTCGTGACATATTACTGGCCTCACTTAGAGCGAAAATGATGAATGCAAGGGTATTCTCTTGTAATCTGTTGTACTTGTAACATGTGTATGATGAAAAAATATTAAATCCCTGAACATACTAAACAGTAAATAGTACATGTACAATTATCTACTTTATCAAATTGTGTTATGATCTCTGGTAGAGTTTGGTATGACCGTGCTTCATCTCTAGATCACATGGTGAATTTCTAAACTCTGTTCAATTCTTAGGCCACTATGTTCAGGTCAACATTACATGTAATAGTACCCATACATACTAGTACCCATATATACAAAAAATATATATGAAGATTAATTGTGCAAGAAAATCAGCCAGGATCTGTTGTCCCAACATTTTATCCAGTCTTCTCTTAAATAATGCCAATTGATGTTTTGGCCAATATAACATGTATAACAGACTGATGCAAACTGTTCCTGGGGTTGACAACTCTTTGGGTAAAGAAATTTTTTCCCAGTAATTGGTAATCTCCTAATTTGTCGGTTTGTGTATTGAACCTGAGGTTTTTTGCTATGGCTTCTGGTAACGCCACTTGTACATGTGTACTAAGTCTGAATAGCAGTGGTACATGTATTTTACAATCTTAAATATCTGCTGAAAACTTTAAAAACCTGGGTTATGTCGCATCTTGGGTGCCTACTAGTGTAAATCAATGTTGGCAAATCAAGCCCAATAGGCATGTGGGATAATTTAAATCTTGAACAATGTTTAAGGCAGGGTAGGGCAAAAGTTTGGAGGCTCTTCTCCAAAATTGTTCTCCACATAATATCAATTGTAGTAATATGTCTGACAAGGAAAGGTGCGCGGACAGAATTTGAAAATCCTGAATGTCGTCTGACTAAACATGCTAAAGCCTTATATAGGTGTATAAAATTTTATCTGTCGTTATGCGATTAGATGTTTGTCTAATCAAATCCAAGATTCAGTTAACCTTAGCCTATTACATGTATTACATTTAAGGATGTTGTCCATAAATAATAACACAAAGATATTATCCCTCTCGTTTTCATTATGCTGTATTTCTGATTTTCCCTACCTATCTGTATTTGAACCTTTTTAGTTAGCCATTGGTATGATTGCCAATACATGTAGTGAGAACTTTACACTTCTCAGAGTGAACTTTAGGTGTCACTGTTTTGGTGTAGGACAAAGTTTTGTGCTCACGTAACCTTTATTTAACACCAGACCACAACAAGCGCTGAAGGTGTCAAGTCAGAATTCACGTAATTCTACCCCAAAAATTTTAGTAAATTATACTTGTCAACACATGTAATGGTCAAAGAAAACCTTTTTCTGCAATCTGAGAGCTGTAATTGCAAGAGCTGACAGAGCTCTGAAAAGAGGTTTAGTAATTTCAAACCATCCAAATTGCGATAATGACATTGAAACTGATACAGTAGTCCCCCTCTAATAGGGACACCCCTTCTCATGCTTCTGCCAAACAATTCTGTCATTATTACAGAGGTGTCCTTTGGTGAGAGGGAGCATTACATAAAATCATAGGACTTGCTGCCAAGAATCCTTTATAGAAGGGTGTCCTCTCTAGAGAATGTCCTTTAAGAGAGGGACCACTGTACTAGGCCAGCAGGTCTAGTGCCCAGTCAGTTACACTAGACAAGGCTTTGGAACACTGGCCTTGGTCTGGCAGTCTGCTGTTTGGACCATTCATCTGATTTACAATTATTTATCAATACCTGTCCTGTATGGTAATAGTGCGAAATAGCTTTAATAGTGTCATTGGCAAATTTGTCAACACTACTCATGCTACTGCATCTTATAATTTGTCAAGACCACTGGCACCACTACACCTTAGTCTGGTCATAGCACCTGGTGTGTATGTTTTTTGTCTCTCCAGACTGGCAGAGATCGTAGAAGCTGAGACTGAGGCGTGGTATAAGATTGACCCAGATCCATTTGATGACAGACATCCAGGTAGGTATAAGTAATTGCTTTTACCAATAGCATTAGGCGATACACGTCTTTTGTTGTTGCATAGCTATTAATGGCACTTCTTACCGAAGAACCATACATACTGGCATATTAAAGCTTTTGTGCTTTTGTCTCTACAGTGTTTCCACAAGCAATAATAAAAGTGTCCTGAACAGTTGTTACGCAATATTGAGATGCTATTTTCTTTGGAAGTCTAACTCTGATCATTGTTTGCTGATATGCAAATATCATATAATGTAATACTTAAGTTATTTTATTTTTGTAGCATCATTTCAGTTACTGTGCAATTTTTAAGAAAGACTTCAGATTAGGATGGCAGATCATTTGGGATTGACAGCAATTGTAAATACATTATACACTAGTGTAATCTGGTAACTATATGCTACATGTATATATACGTTATATTATATACAACACATTTGAATAGCTACAGAAAGTAGTGCTGTATAAATGTTAAGTAATAATACAGTGATCCCTCTCTTAGTGGCCACTCTCAGTGGCCGGAATTATTTGCCCCTACTATTATCCAGGCATTTACTTCACCCTCTCACCAAAGGCCACCTCTCTAATGTGACCACACTTTCTTGGCAAATAGGGTGGCTTTATTAGAGGGGGACTACTGTAATAGTAAAATGTACTTGCATATTACATGTTGCATGTGTATTTCATTCTGCATCTTCACTTTCAGGGCGGGCGGACCCGAACTGTTCCCTCGGACATGTCCTTAAAATTCTCTTCAAGAATGACACTTTCATGGGCAAAGTGAGTGTCTGAGTGAACGGAAGGAAGCATGGTATACATGGTATAACAGTATTTCTGGCTTACAGTTTGCTGCCCGTGTAGTATGGTTAGTCCAAGTAGGTCTGGGTACCGATTTTCCATTCCCAAGTTCAGTTTTGGACTCAAGTTTTCTTTTGGAAACTTGGCCCATAGAGTCTGACTGGATAGATATAGACGGTCTTATTATGTTTGTGGCATTAGTTATAGAGAAAGGATACAAGGCAGCCGTCATGATTTATGTACCATGTTTCTCAGATTTATATTACTGTGTGATATTACCTCTTCACATTTCCAGCTGGTGAATACATACCCAGTGACCCCAAGAGACCAAGTAGAGCTGCAGACCTCTGCATGTCGACTGCTACTAGACATTCTACCAGGTCTCGAAACCACTGTCGTGTTCCAAGAAAATGTAAGAAATGCTTTGGGGTGCAGTGGGGACCATTGAGATGAATATTAATCTGCACTGAAGTGAACATTAATCTGCAAAATGCGTATTGTAAACCTCTATAAATAAATACATGTTTGTAAGAGAAAGTTAGGCCCTATATTCTCATAATGTCTTAAGTCTCTAGGAATGCATCTTAAACAACACTTATTGCTTAAGATCATAGTTTGGCTTGTGATATTTCAGGGCACTGCACCCAGTTTGTTGAAAAGTCCAGAGTTAAGAATACTCATCTAAGTATTCATCTAAGAATACTCATTTTACTATCATGGCAGTTGTATGAGTGTGCAGTGAGTAGTGTCATAGTATATGCCTGGTTCAAAACTGCTGGTACATATGGAAATGTCCTGAAACAGTTCAGATATTAAATGTGTTTTCTTCTTGCCAATCATATAATATCTTTTGAGTTATGACCTTAAGCATGAGAGAGACAATTATCATCAGGCTGCTTCACGGTAATTACCCATGATTACTGTACTAAATTTTTTTTATCTGAACCTGAGATTTTGTGAAAATGGGTCAGAAGTGTTTAAAATGCTTCAAGTCTTGAACTTTGGCTTAAACATTGTGTTACATGAGTAATTTGGACTCTGTAATCATGCTGATTGGCTAAGAATCTGATGAGTCAAAACTCAAAAAGGATTTTCAAGAACTTCAGCCCTGCGTCCGGAACATGAGAACTTTTCTTTATCCCCTAGCAGAAGCCAAACTTTCCAAGGATGATTTAAGTATCTTTTGTTTCAAGAGGTTTCCTGAAAATCCCTATTAAGATCTGTACTGGTAGCTCAAGATATGCAACTTACGTGGTGGCACACCCTCCTACACTTTATTCTGTTCACAGCTAATGATTTGCAGTTACACGTGAGTCTGTAAATAAACAGTGGTGTACCTCCATGGTCAGCGGTTCCTCTATATATGTCTCTGTACCACCACCTCCCAGGAAGCTGTGGTTCAACGTCTAGTGCAATGGGCCCAGACGGCTGACGAACCTCTCAGATCGTACTCTACTGGCCTCCTGGCTGGGGCTATGGAGGTGCAGGATATTGCGGCTAACTTCAAAGACAGCAATGCCATATTGGTCAGTGGTTTCCACTTCTTAGTTGTGTTACATGTATTAAGAACTTCAGTAATAATTTTCCAAGGGGAAAGAAAAATTTGATCTTATGTATTGTCGTTGTAGAATAAATATACAGTACTAGTATGTTTTACAATTCAGTACACAGATTGACAAGTAGGCACTGAATGAAGTAGATATATAACTAACGGTAATCTTGAAAATATTTGCTAAGTTTGGGGACTTAGTATTTCTCAGTGTCTGGCCTTACCTGGACATTGGATATTGAGAGATTGGAGCAATATGACAATTAAAGTCGGTCGTTGGTCACCAGAAAACATTTAATTCCTATGGTGTATATGCAGGAAGTCTGAGAATAAGTGGTGTCTAAAACTTGTTGAATACGATGATCAGGATGTTTCACGGTAACCTCTCCCCTCTCACTGTGCACACAAAAGGTTCCCATGGTGTTAAAACGTCTGCATGAGCTCAAACAGCAATCGGAAGCCGAACAACAGCAGAAGCGTCAATCTGTTGATGTAGTGTCAATGAATCGTCCGTTTGCCGATATTGGCAGACAGAAGACCCCAGTGAAGCTGCTACAGCCCAGCAGCAGCGGCAGTAGGGCTATCAAGGATACTGACACACAGCTGGGCTGCGTTGACACATCTGATAGCACATCTCCCAGTCCGAAACGCCGAAAGATTGACGAGGACACCGTAAAAGATGATCCTAAAGACTTTGTGTCTAACAATGACAGATCAGAAACAGACAATCAGTGTAGACAGACGCCAGATAAGAATGACGAGAAAGGTGTCCGGCAGAAATGTGCTCTTCCATGTAGGATACATAAGGATGGCGAGCCTGGGAGCACGGGGAGTCAAGTCACGCCTGAGGTGGGAGGTAAGGTCAAGGGTCAGATTGGCTCAGGAGTGATTCAGTTTTAAACAAGATCCACGAAAAGTGAAGAAATTGATATTGTTGTCCAGTATTCATTTCTGACTTTCTAAGTTGCAACGGTTACATAGTATGACAGAAAAATACAACAATGTTCATAATATTCAGGGTTTGTGCTTTAAAATTTATTCATTCATCATGACTAAATTGCTTACAATGAGTAACACTAACCAGGACTGATTACAATAGGAGTCTGTTCAGAAATTATAAACTAAATACTGCTTTAAGGCCATCCCCAACTTGCCACTGTATTCTCATCTAGGGACACTCTTAGGGCTTATGCTGTACCATGGAACCCCACCTTAAGTTCACCCTGGAGATAAAACCACCCCAGAATTAAGATCACTTATTGAATGCCCAAAACTGGCACCTATAGCTGTATAGTGCTGAGCTGCTATATTGTTTAAGACAACCTCAGAAGTTAAGACAACTTTGTGGCATCAAGCATGGTTGGGCTTAATTCTGAAGTTCTACTGTACATGTATTTATTAATATACCTACATTACCAGTATGTGTGTATAAATACCGTGTTCCTATTTTATTACCCTTACTAGAGGGCACTCCGAGAGCGCAGACCTCCGTCAAGGCAGCAAATCCCATGTTATCGCAACATGCCCCCCTCCACCATCCACCCCCTCCACCCCCCTTCCCCAGTAATAA
>JAAUYG010082958.1_pt1 | contig 10546 bp, 4 predicted proteins | sample 7278091 | NCBI WGS metagenome assembly JAAUYG01 (sample SAMN14350201, study PRJNA611818) | marine sediment metagenome | isolation source: surface marine sediment (0.6m) | place: French Polynesia: Moorea | collected 2018-08
CCCCCCCTTACACCACACCCATTACTTTTACTCTAATGTTTCGTCGTGCCTATCAATACCCACCCACCAGCCCTCGGCCCCCCGGGGGGGGGGGGGGGCGCAACAGGCGTAAGTCTACTTTCAACCTCTCAAGGTCATCACCCACTGGAAGTTTGATTCTGTGGGGCGTAGACAGGTGTATACGGGTGCCCATGTGGCGAGTGAATTTGGACCAGATGAGTATTCTTTGGGCCGAACGATTTCGCCGGGTAGTTGGCTAAAGGGGTGGTCACTGAAGTTTTTTTGACAAATATTTGATAATTTGGGGAAACCTGTGTAGATTTGTTACATTTAACAATAAATCATTATGTAGTGATTGCTAAATTTTTTTTGTTTATTTGTAATCAAAATAATACATTTTCGCTTATTGACCATGGTAAGAGTAATTTAAACTGATCTCTACAATGAACAACTTCATAAGCCATCAACAGAAGCTACCTGCGCAACTGCAAATTAATTTTGCTGTTCGATACAAAACCTAAAGACACTACAGACATGTACGTATCCGGTTTTATTTCCAAGGCGCTGACATTATCTTCGGCAGATTTGTTTCTCTATGGTCGTTTCCAGTTAGACGGGTGGTCCTGCTCGACTTCCTTCCGGTTGCAGCGGTCCGTGTCACAGCAATAGACGCGGGAGTAGAAACTATGGGACTCCACATCCCGTCCCATGGACCGGCAGCTCTCCGCACACTCCGCCTTCACGGAAACGTCCCCACTCACACTAACCTTCACCACCTTGGAAAATAAACAGGAAAAACCAAATTGCGTAAATTCAAATAATGGAAGAATAACGATTTGAATTTAGTTTCATACGATGCAATTCGCAAGGGGTTTTTAATTTAAAGGCACACTGGAATCGAGCCCGAAGGAAAGTGATATACTCATTGACATTAAGGCGCCAAAGGTTTAATTTCATATGAAGTAACTGGCTGACAGCACAGACTTCCATGTTTGATCCATTTTTTTTTTCTTTCAAGATTTGGTCAGGTTCCAACCACGGACCGTCGTACTATTATATATACTTATCGCCATTAAAAGCGCAACACATACACATTTATATATATTTCTTCGGTATATGTGACCATAAAGTGCAATTTTTTTGTGAGTTTTCTACAGTCATTAACACTTCTATTGCCGTTCTTCATTGGGAAATTTCGCGCCAACTGAAAAGTATCCAGACGGCATCGGACAGGGGGGGGGGGGGGGTATCCAAGGATCACTTAATGCTGTGCGCCCATTCACACATTGCAGCCTTGCGGAGCTTCTCTGTGTAAACCATATGCGATCAGTACGCTGAAACACAGTGGTCTATAGTCCAGGGTACCATGGTTTTGCAGAAAATTCTAAAGCTAACTGACGCAAGATTCACTTTGTTCTGCTGCGCATACGTGCGTATGGTGATCCATGGTCCGAATATGCCGATATGTTCGTCTGGTGGTGACACGTGGTTGTCCCGGATATGGTCGGTCTGATTGGTGGTCTTCTATCTTGTCTACCAATCACAGACAAGGTTCTAAACTACCTTGAAAAGCGTGTGACTTGCCTGAGGTCAAGGCCAGAACACCCAACGCATGGATTCGGCAACGATTCTCATGTAGTTTGCAGAAAGTGGCAATAAATGTCCATTTATGTATTTATGTCCATTTACCTATTTATCCAGTGTTTGGGTGGGTATGTTTACATTAAGTATGCAACAGAAAGCCCCAAGACTGGTGATTTAAATAAACTATACATTACCTGCCAGCACGCCGGGCATTTGTTCAAATTCAAGCATAATATGTCAAGGGGGTCATTTTAGTGGCACATCCTTCCTACATATATAGTAGTACGACGGTCCGTGGTTCTAACCCCTAGGGGCACTACATTCTCAATAAAAGAGCCACAACAACTGAATTGCATAAACTTAAAGAAACGTAGGACTCTCTTGAAAGTGCAGTCGTTGTGTAGCTGATGACTGCGGCCAGTAGTATTTGACGCAATGTTACCCACCTTGCAGTAGTAGTGTTCTGGTCCGCATTTGGTCAGCTGTCCTGGGGACGTGTAGCATTCTAAGGCCTCGCCAGCAGACACTGGAATAGGAAGCTTCATACCGTACTGTATGTAGATAATCCCCAGTATCGTACCTGTGAAACAGGAACCTTCAGGAAGTGGTATTGGTATATGCGGATATCTTATTCATAGGAGCCTTATAAACCCATCTTTGTAGTTAGATGCTTTATATAATGTGGGCCACGTGCTGCAGATGTGCAATTCCAAAGTACGCTTTTGTAATGGTAATTCCTGACGAAATCTAACGAAAGTACTGTGTAATGGCAATTCTTACCGAAACTGAAACAAGTATCGTTTGTAATAAGACTAAGGGCTTCAGTCCATGAAAGGACCGATGTGCCTACAATTCGAAAGTTGCTACCGAAGTACAGTCCCTCCTTTTTTGAACGTGCTAACATGCATTTTCATCGAATTGAGGGAATCTACACAGAGCTGTGACCCAGCGTATTGTCTTCAGCCACGTGTGTATATGAAACTGCCCAAAATCTAACCGAAGGACACACGGACGGTCCAAACATAGTAAAAAGACTTTTTACTAGGTTTGGACCGTCCGTGGAAGGACATGCTGCCCCAGATTAGTGGAGATCCATGGTAGCATGACCCTGGTTACGGGACGGTAGATGCCATGCCATCTGGGCAAGTTCACGGCTATTGCTACTCCCGAGAACCCAACGAACGTTGCTGTTTTCATACTGCAATGTACTGTAGGGTAGCGATGTTTGGCCTGCACCAACCACGGACTGTGGTACTACCATATATGTAGTCTACATATATAGTAGTGTGACAGTCCGTGGCACCAACGGCATGGCATCCGTGGTTACTACATGTTACCACTGTGCACGTGCACAACATTTCCCCACCCATATTTCGGTTTGTTGGGAGACAAACCTCGAGACACTTATTTGTACAGGCGCTGAAAATGACCAAAGTGATTGGAACCCATAAAGTAACCATCCGCTGGTAGTTACCTAGAAGAAGTACAGCTAGAACCGCGGTGATAATTCTTTTGTCCATGGTGACCAAACTTCTTAGAGCATCTATCTCCACCGCAGATACGCAGAAGACAAGTGTTACGCGTGGCAGGTCTTCGAGTATTTAAGATTGATTTGTTCCTTGAGTCTTAGGCTGTGGCCATATACGCTGTGAAGAAATCATAGGCGTCACTCGCGTTTGTAAAATTAGTGTTTGTTCAAGGGAAGACGAAAATTAGCTGGATTCGGGTGGTTGTACTTTTGACACTTCAGTGTTGGCATATCGTGATTGGCTAAACTTGATCAAGCAACAAATTTTTTTGGCGATGCGACCCACCTGTCCAGCCAAGGATGCGAGCTCAAGATCTCTTCATCTGTGGAGGAACGAAACGAGCACTGGTAACCTGTTAACATGCGCAAGATTCTCCTATTGCAAGGTCTGGGCGGCACAATGGTGCAAGAGTGGTATCGTAATAATTAAGTGCTGCTAGCGCGGTTGCTATGGGTGGTGAATTGCTTTCCAGACTGCCATTGTTACCCCTGGGAACCGGAATTCAATCACCCAGCGTTGCAAAATGGTTGCAGTCACAAATAGGCATGACATGCTCATTCTGGCTGGAAAGAACTATTACACTTATTTTTCAATATTTAATTTTAGGCAAAGTTAAGACTTCAGCACCGTGATTGTTTGGACGTTTAATTTAACTTGTAGGTTATCTGTAGGATGAAAGTAGCAATGGTGCCAAGATGGGCACACACTCCGGGCACACACTACTGAACTGTCCCTATGGCGTCAGCTGCGTGTTAGGGATGGCCAGTGCATTATTGGAGAACTGTTCTAGTTTGCCCAATCGCCCGTTGTTTTGTGTCACTGGTCGACTGTTCTGCTCGTCTGGTTGGCGTGTTTGTTAGATCAGACATTTCCTATGTGTATTGCTCGTAAATGCGCAGACACTTTACTCAAATTTACGTTTACAAAATCTCGCTTTGTAGCGTTCAGACAATGTAGTCTCGACATGTCAGTTGTTTCTTTCTCGCATGATGAGCAAAAACCTCGGACCGTGAAGTTAAAACTTATCGCGACTTAGTACCAAGTAGATATCACCCTCAAAAAGATCAAACTATTAAAGGAAAACCTAGGTGGTATTGGAAAACACTCATTGTCCAGAATATGGCACGGTTTAAAATATAAGGCTTTCAATGATAGTAGACCAATGGCATAAACACTGATGAACACGGATAATTTCAATATGCATGGACAAAGTTATGCTCCACCTTGGATGTGACTTTTCAAGATCACTTAATGTCATCTGTGTACTATGACTCTACTTATGACTTACTACTAATATTAAATAATAGCCTATGCCTTCAGCAAGCAACTACAACATATATGTAGCCACTCTTAAAAATAACAAAAAATCTACAAAGTAGAAAAATAACGCCACAAACGTTCGTCATGGAGCTCAACAAGGGCTGTCTTGGGTTCATTTGAGCATGGTTCTGGGTGACAAAAAATGTATACTGATCATCAATGAAAACGCATCAGCCATTAGTCGATATTGATTTCTAGTGATGTGTTTACATTGATGGCCATTGACATTTGAACGAACGATGGGCGTGATGTGCGTGTTATAAATATTGTGATATGAATGGGGCATGATATCAAAATGATGTGACGTATTCAGACTTCAGACATGGGGTCAAATATAAAAGTACTAGCACTTGTATTTGAAAGTGTTTAAATACTTTCAAAAGTAATTTGTATTTGATACCCACGGCAGGTGAAGTATTTGTATTGGTATTAGATTAAGTATTTGAGAACATTCAAGTACGTCTTCAAATACTTTTTTAAATTTCCTGTGAGCAGATCCAGGAGCTACCAACTTGACACTAATGGCTTTCACGGGTATATAGCTACATGTACTAGTAATTCCTTTGTTCGCCTAGGAACAGATAATCCTCTTGTTAGGCCAGACACCGGTGGCAGTTCTGGCCCACCACAAAAGTGATAACTGGGCTTGGGGTGGGTGAAGTGTAGCTAAATATGTAGGGCATTGCACATTAGTAGAAAGGTGAAACACGTTTGATCTTTAACAGTGAACTACTGTTTCATTTTTTGCATCCAGTCCCTGTGCATAACTAGGCATACTACGTTGTCTAACTAGGCATACTACGTTGGGCATATTGTGTCTAACTAGGCATACTACGCACTAGACTGTTGTCAGTCAGTGTCTTGGGTGTAACATAAGGGGAAGCCAGGTATTTATACCAATTACAGAAAGTTGTACAGTGTTTCAATATCTGCAGTGTGAAGTAAATGAAATAACTGTCATGAATAGAAGATTCTTATCGATCAGTCAAATCGCTTGCAGGAAGAAAGTAACAGGAAACAGGGTAAGTGAAAAAAAGTAATGATAAAGTAATTGAAAAAAGTAACAAAAAAGTAACCGAAAAAGTACCAGATCGAATAGTATATGTATAGCAGTATATGACATGCAGGTGTTTGCCAATTTTTAGATCAAAGAGGTTTCTAATTTTATAACGCCTTACCTAGGCCTGTTTTGGGTGTCAGAATATCTGAAAGAATTTCTCAGAGGTATTGGACAGAACATATATATCCATATGTCTTGAGACATTGTATTGTCGCACATGACGAGTAATACAAGTGTAATGACTGACAATTCAGGTTCAATGTGTATTATGCAGTTTAAACGTTGTGTTATCAGAGGAAATTGAAATATTTTCTGCCTACTCTATAATTATGCTGGGTATATATATATTGTCAGTACTGGCATGTATATATATATATATATACCGGCAGCATATCAATGGCAAAAGTGCTTCACAATTAATGTTAAAGTTCACATCATTTGTATTTAAATACTTCGGCAGAAAGTATTTGTACTTAAATTTCTATTTGTGACAGATAAATGTAATTTTGTGTTTACATACATTTCCGTCTATTTGACCGCGTACATGGACGTGGTATGAGTGTGATATGGATGTGCGTGATATCGATGTGATATGGTGTGATCTAAATGTAATGTGATATGAAACTACATGTATACATAACTACAATAAAGCGGCACTAAAACAAACATGACTGTATATTTATTTGCATCCGCACACCAATGTTTACAAACAACAACATCCTTACAATAACTCGGGTGATGTGAAGAGTGAGTAATGTGTCCCAGACAGTAACTAGAGAACTGTTAAATATTACCTGGTGCTAAAATATGACATACATGTATGCTAATCCATCAAAGGGATCGGACACGGTATCTTCGTCATGGAGAGTCAATACATTAAACAACGATATTTAAATGATTACACAGTAAATAAGTCGGACAAATAAGTAACGATGTTTACAGAAGTGTTATCAACCGATACATAATCGTGTAGTATGTTCTTACAGCAGCACAGGATTATGTTGGTCTTCACAAAGGTACGAGGTTCACAACTGCTTTGCTATATAGCTACTTCTCGAATTCTGCGTATTACAAAATTCTGTACACTGCATTTCGCGTCTGTGTCCTTACTTGATGCAGTTCCTAATCAGTTTTGTCCTTCGTCAGAACGACGGTTCAACATGACCTCATACCTCGGAGGGTATAGCAAGAACGACAGTTTGAAGTTGCTCAGGGCGATCTTTGAAACGTCGTTTCCCTGTGCCGGAGTGATCTCAAACTGCTTAACGAGGTTGGTGAGCCAGAGCCAGAGACGGGTCATCGCGAACTGTTCTCCAGGGCAGCCACGAATTCCAGACGTGAACGGCAAGAGATGTTTCCGCCTTGGATGGTCCGGTGGAAGGACATTGCCACTCCCATCCAGAAATCTCTCCGGCTGAAACGTTTCCGGTTCCTCCCAGAATTCAGGGTCGTGATGGAGAGCCCAGATATTAAAAACCGCCGAAGCTCCTTCCGATATCCGGACGCCTTTTACTGTCGTGTCTCGCACAACTTGCCTTGGCGTATTAAATGGAGCGACCGAGTGATACCTCAGCAGTTCAAATAGGACAGCCCTGCTGTATGGCATCTTATGTCGGTTATCCAATGTGATGTTCTCCACTGGATCAGGACTGACGGATCGGATTTCTTTCCATATTCGATCCTGGACATCTTTCCTGTGAGCCAGAATATTCACAAGGCAGTAGAAAGTGAGACTCGACGTTCCTAATCCTGCAACCAGAAGAGCAATGGGAGTTATAATGACGTCCTTTTCCTCCAGTGTCTCCTCTTTATCGCCCATGTGCTGATGCAGCATACGAATCAGACTTCCTTCTCGATTTAGACCAAACTCCTTCAATTCCCTGGCCACATTATCTCTTAGTTCGTCTGCATATTTCAGCCTCCTGCTGCTTCTGAGTGGAAGAAATAATGCTGGAGGGAAAACATCTAGAAGCAAGGCATCTGGGCTTCTATCCCCTAACACCTTCCAGGCCCAGTCGTCATATCGCAGCACAGATTTTATAATAGGGTGATTGTCCGTAAACCGCTCTCCACAAACGACGTAAGTTACTATCTTCAATGCTGTGGACTTTACAATGTCCAACGGGTCTAAAGGACATTTCTGTACAGATGCTTCCCTGAAATCACGGAACATGTCCTCGGACATCTCTGCCACGACACCCTCTAGTCTCTTCATTCCTTCCCCATACTGCTTGAGCTGTTTCTGTGTGATCTGTCGCAACAATTTCCACCTGTCGTCCGGAAGTTGATTTAGTAACCCGGTGTCCTTGATGTGATGATACAAACGGAAGGGTAAATATCGCCCAGCCAGGTCCAGTCCCGTGTTGTGCAATCCCTCCCATATTTCATCAAATCCAGAAATCACTATCATATAAGTACCAGGAAGCTTCAGTTTGTAGATGGGTCCAAATTGCTTACTCCACTCCTTCAATTGCTGATGAAATTCCTCGGGTTTGATTTGAAGTGCGTTTCCCAGCAACCACGTTTCCCTGGGGCCGGGGATATGTTGGAACTGACGAGAATAGTCCACTCGTCTAAAACAGATGTAAGCCACAGCTGCAATGATTACACTGACAAGAACAATAATTAGAGCCATGTTGGATTCTTCCTGCAAGATCAACAGGAAAGCAAATACAGCCTCGCCGGTGACGGTCTAGTACAAAACCGCCGAGTAGAGATACCAAAGGTCGCCCATCGGTGCTTAAAGACACGCTGAACAATGCTGATGTCTGAGGTTGTTTATACTCAACGGTGGGCTGCACAATCAGGTCAGGTCTGTTGGTAGTCCAAAGGGCGTACCGTCACAAAGCACACACGCCGTCCCTCTCTGATGGGGTATATAACGAGGGTATGTCGTGGCAGCGAGAGAGTATAAACTGTGTATATTTTTTTCTGTCAAGTAGAACAGACATTTAATCAAATACAGTGAAACTTATATATAAAGACCACCCTAGGGACCAACAAAATGTGGTCCTTATACAGAGGTCTTATACAGAGGTGGTCTTTACATGTAGGTTCAATAAAATGGAAAGAATATCCCCGGGAACCTGTAAACTGTGGTCTTTGTGAGCAGGTGGTCTTTATATACAGGTGGTCTTAAGAGCAGGTTTGACTGTACATGCCTAGACAGTCTCTAAAACATATAGGAAAATACGTCATTCCGGGGTAAGTGTGGGAATTGCGAGGTGTGTGGGGGTAACAAATTTTGGCCCATTGATAAGAGACAGAAATCATGACAACACCAAATTCCTGCGACATATAGGCATATTAGAATTAAACATTAATAGCAAGTCATATATCGGCCTGCCCAACTGCACCAATAGATTTAACCTTGAGTGACACTGAAATCTTAAATTCAAGGTCACTCAGATATTGAACGCTCATATCTAAGCTGATTTAGACTATATGCTACTCTTAAACACTAATAAGAAGTCAATATGGGGAGTCCAGATTCACCACTAATGGAAAGGCATATATGGGAAATCCAATTGCACAATTAGATTTGAACTTGATTAACCTTGAAAGTTAGGTTAAAGGTCACTTAGATTTCAAAGCCTGATATCTCAGAAAGGATTAAAGTTAGGGCATGTGTCACTATTGACCACCAATAGGAAGTCATATTTGGGCAAATAGAACCACTCTATTAGACTGACTGTTTCCAGCCACACTATCAGATTTGAGATTGACAGATTTGAACCTTTAAAAAGTCACTCAAGGTCAAATCGGTCAATATTTCAAGCATTCTATTTCGGAAAGGAATAGAGTTGGGGCATAAATATCATTGCTATAAAATAGTAATCGGAAATCATATATGGGCAATCTGGCAACATTATACCGCCTGTGCTAATGGTGGTTTACAACATTACAACATTATTATTACTAATCATAACAAACAATGAAAAGAAGTTTACTATAATAATACGTCGCTATCAGAGCATTCTCTTTAAGCAGTAACCAATGGGTAGCGTTCAGGACAAGACTATGACACCGAGTAATATGAAACAAGGCCTGATATAACAAGCCGAAGTGAAGTACGATGTAATGATGTTTTATGTTTTACTTTCAAAGCCTTTATGTTATCTTTTTATTTTTTTTTTTATCTTTTTTTTTTGAGGAGCAGGACATGACTGAAATTCTTATAGGATCCACAGTTGACCTGCGGCCAGATTGTTGACAATCTATTACTGTAAATAAATACTTCTTGCAGGACCCTCAGAAAGTTATGTGCTAATTTTTGCTCTCGTATTGTCTCAGGTTTTTGTTTCACATGAGCACATTTATTGTTTTCCCGTGGACGTCCGTGTGTCAAACCGAAGTGTCGCAGAAACCGCTGCATGCATTAAGGCCAAATGTTATGGCAAGCTAGCTACTTGCCATGTTTCCACAGCATTGACTTTCTTTTCTTTCAGTTTTTTTTAAGTTTTTTGAACTGAATGAACATTTAGTTTTTGAACTGAACACATTTGAACTGCTTTTTTTTCGGTGCCATTGGACCATAATATCATGTGCAATAAAATTCGAAATACCACTCCACACACACAGTTTTTATCTGATTTCAACCAAATAAACGTCATGATAAATATGGTTGTCATGAAGGAAGACAGGCTATTGGACCTATTTTGTTTGAAATGTGCCACATATCGAAAAATACGTATGGCATTTAGATTTTTTTCTTACCACAGGTCCATGCAGAGTGAAAAAATCCAAACGATACTCTATACAGTGGAACCTGTCTTGAGAGACAACTGCCATGAGAGACCACCTGTCTTGAAAGACCAGATTTTTCTGGCAGAAGGTCCTATATTTTCAATACAATTGAACCTGTCACCAAAGACCACCTGTCTTGAAAAACCACATTTTCATGGCCAATGGGGTGGTCTTTCAAGACAGGTTCTACTGTACATGTACTTGCATGGTTTGTAGACTGCGGGTTATTTTCTAGAGAAGTCCACATCCGATCTTAGGTATCAAAAAGACATTGATTGCAAAGCTTTGTAGTATTAACATATAGTTA
>JAAUYG010040877.1_pt1 | contig 10545 bp, 10 predicted proteins | sample 7278091 | NCBI WGS metagenome assembly JAAUYG01 (sample SAMN14350201, study PRJNA611818) | marine sediment metagenome | isolation source: surface marine sediment (0.6m) | place: French Polynesia: Moorea | collected 2018-08
CTGCTGATGATGATGATGCTACCACACAACCTACTACTACTACTACTACTACTACTACTACTACTACTACTACTACTACTACTACTACTACTACTACTACTCTACTACTACTACTGCTGCTGCCACTACTGTTAAGGAATCGTGCATGCATGCATGTACTGCCAGGGTCTAGGACATGCCTGTCCTGTACTATATACTTAACACACACAACGTAACTTACCTATGCTGGTTATCCGTTGCATTCGAGGCTTGCCCTCCACTAGAACACAAATTGGAGAACTTGAGCTACAGATAAGTCTCAACAACCTGCTAGTAAGGTTTAGCATCAGTTGGGGTGGGGGTGGGGGGTCACTCACCGTCAATCCATGACTTGACTAAACATGAGCGTGAAGTTTCTGATGTGAATACAATCGTTATATTTAATTACGAATAACATACTGTCATATACGTGGGTAGTAGCAACTTCTGAAAACTTCAATTTCAGTCAACGTGAACGCACTTGCAGATTGAATTTTTATTTTAATTTTCAATATTTCTGTGTTTGCAGTAATGTGGCGAGAGTGACCCCCCCTTTTTTTCAGGCTTCCGTCTTTAATCATGTACTTGCATGGGGGAGGGTAGGTATCATGTTTATTATTGCATGTTTGAATGATTCCGTATTGTTAGCCATTATGTGCCAGCGTGCAATTAATTCGTTAACTACGCAAGGAGGAGTCATCGTTCATCTACGATATGTCGTCCCAGTTTTTTTGCAATGAAAGAAGCGTATGGCGAAATATTTATTCCAAAGCAACAACATAACAACTTAACAAAGCCGTTGCCTGTTTGACAAGTCGTTTCTATGAACTAAACGCGTGTTTACGTAGACAATCTGTGAGCTATTCCGACGCTGATGCCTTGCGAAAACCGGTTTTCGGGGCTTCCATTTTCTTACTATATAAAGCCTAGCATTACATATTATTATGGCTAAAATGTATTAATAGGTAAATGATAAATATGGTTATCAAACTCATTCAAGAATTTACTGTTACTGTATTAAACCATCACTAATGCGGAGCAATGATTCGTCCATAGGACAATTAACTCATAAACTCATTCGAAAACCCTTTGATTATCTTACGGTGCATAGCGGAGCATATATTAAACTACTAACGGAAATATGGTTTGCCCAATAATTCGCTCTGCGTCCCCTGCGAAGTTATGCGTTTCTCTAATATATATGGTAATAAAAACATTTTCTATTTATTTAATAAATCAGAATCCCGGAAATAAGAACGCCCATGGTACAGGTCAAAGTTGTGTTAATGCCCTGTGCCTTTAACTCTGAAACAGTTTTGCAACGGTGTCTAACGAATGGTCGTCAAGTAAGTGGTCTTAAATACGTGTTTTCCACTATGTTGTTTTTTTTTACCAGCGAGGCCATTGACAACACCAGTCGAGTCATTGGTCGAGTCGAAGCCGAGGTTCTCGTACAGGTTCCCTATTATCGACACCTCTGTCGGGGAAGATTTCATGGTAGCACTGGCATATCCGGTCATGCTTACCTCAGCTGGAAATACATTTACCGGTATATAATCTTTTTCTAAAGTGAAAATAACACCCCACAAAAAGACCCGTGTAAACAACCGATTATGTAGTTTATTGCTGTCAACCTTATATGGCACGAGATGCATTTTATTTAAACTTAACAATTTTTGCGACCCTGGCCTTATCCTTACATGTATCTAAGTCTAAACACGATTTCAGATGGGTTACAGCGATAAATGCTATCACTCGAGCACATATGTTTCTTCTTCATTTTCCTGTTATTGAGGTGGGCTGTCTACTTAGGACACCAAACAATTGTTTTTATATTTTTTTATCTCAAAAACCACATCGAGGTCTGGCGTAACATTTATCGAGAAATACCTCCTGATAAGATCTCTGGTTACTCGCGATCATCATCTCATAATCTCGAGATCTCAGATCTTATCTCATTATATCGACATAATGATCTCGATATTTCGAGAAGCTAATCTAGATCTTGACATCCGATCTCTAGATCACCAGATGACGATCACATTCAATTTGTCTTGAGGCAGAAATATTTAAATAATGTTGGATATCCTAAATTAGCCACCGTCTGTTGCTAAACATTTCGAAATGGTTCCCTTTAATGACGGTTCACTGTACCGGCTTTTGCTCCGGATTTCTTCTTCCCTTCTGTCTGGGCGTATATAATGCCAGCCACAATAACAAAAGTCACATACACCGCCCAGAACAGCACAAAACCTGTGAAGTAAAAGAAAATAACTGTATTGTGCTAACTGAAACTGACATCAAGTTTTAATGTCAAACGATTATCGGCTAATGATTGAAGCTGATAACGGTAGAAGATGATCACAGCAAATGCATGAGAGGTTAATACTAAATGGCAACTTCAATACACTAAAGTGCATAAAATCAACCGACTTTATAATGAAATGGACAATAAAATCTGACTCCTTTAATGATATGATAAGTATGTGGAATGGTCTGACTGTACTCAAAGTGATTTGAATAGATTGTAATTCATTTCTTACTTATTCATGTCCACTTCAGTTCACACTTTAAAGTCACTCTCGTCTCCGAGCGGCATGGCGCATTCATTTGCCTTAACGTTTTTGTTTAGACCTTGATGATTACCGACGCTAAATGAATGTTTATCTTATTTTACGCATTAGACTGCAATGATAACCGACGTTAAATGAATGTTTATCTTACCTTCCGCATTAGACTGCAATGATAACCGACGTTAAATGAATGTTTATCTTATCTTACCCATTAGACTGTAGTGATAACCGACGTTAAATGAATGTTTATCTTACCTTCCGCATAACACTGCAATAATAATCGACGTTAAGTGAATGTTTATCTTACCTTCCGCATTAGACTGCAATGATCACTGACGTTAAATGTTTATCTTATCTTGCGCATTAGACTGCAATGATAACCGACGTTAAATGAATGTTATCTAATCTTACCTACAGCCTCGGCAAAGTAGATCTTCCCTCGCCACAGGATAAAGAAAGTCCAATAACAGGCGCACAGGTAGAAGATGGAGTCCCTCAGGAACGGTCTCTCCACGGCCTTAAAAGGGCTGACAAAGGCGATAGTGCCACACACGATTGTCGTCACAAATATGCCAGCGCCTGGGGTGGAATAATTATGCAATGGATCGCGATTGGTTGCTGTACAATTCAAGGAAAGGGCAAATCTTCGACAATTAGGAATTTCAAAGTTGTGTTACATGTATAAAGTTTCTACATGTATACAATGTACATTTATTTCGTACTCGCAGTATATCTATATCCAACTGAATTATTATTCAGAACCGCTGTGATATTATGGTGGCACTATGAGTCCGGCCGAAACACACATCGCTTTTTGAGACAACTCAAAATGGTTATCAACAAGACTGCCTGTCTTGACCGGCCAGATTCTATGGGTAAAGGATTGGTCTTTAAAAGCAGGTTCTACTATTGCTTACGTACGTACCAAGTAGTCCGCCCAGCCCAAGAGAAGGATCTTCACCGCTCCCCAGGGCGGCAATAGCAGAGAACAGATCCGGAGCGCCATTACCGAATGCCAAGAAGGTCACACCTTAGGATTCGTCAAGGAGGCATAACTGCCACATGGCTTTACATTTTTCGAACATTGCTTTATGTAAAACGTAAGTCTCGCCACTGTACCAGTTGTATACATAATTCGATTGCATTTACTTGCTTTTTTGTTTTTAGTTTTGGCCACGTTAGAATTGTTTTAGCTCTGCGTGTGTTTACATAGCAGAGCTACTGGCGTGGCCTGGGCGTCCACCGTCCGTTGTCCATCCATCCGTCGTATCAGCATCAGCGTTAGCATGGCACAATATGGAAGCGAACATTTCAAAAGGCCACTTCTCTCAGTTCTTGTCATTTCTGACAAAGTTTTTCACGTTATGATAAATATTGTAGTCATGGGAAGATTGGTCACCACGTGGGAATACAAGCTAGGACATTCCCATGGGGTACTTTTTATGTCAGATTCTTTGAGTTCAGTTTGGGGTCATTCAGTGCACTTTTCAAATATGTTAAGCTTTTCAAAAGGCTACTTCACCCAAATTTTTGTTCGATTTCTACCAAACTTTATGATACATATTGTAGTCATGGGGAAATATAGGATAGCAATTGTCTTGGTGATTTGCTAAATATTAAAAAACAAATATTGCACTTTGAAATTTTGTTAACACAGAGCCATATTACAAAAGTTACTCTTGCATTTTTCATCCGATATCCGCCAACCTTTGTGAGGATATTGGTTATCACGATGGAATACAGGCGTTTACTTTTTTGTTGGCAATCGGTCAAGTTTTAAAAAGGTTTTTGCACTTTGGAAGTTTAACATGGGAGTCAATGAGAAAATCCTAAAATGTTGAATACCTTGAAAAGGGCTGATCTATTTGTGACTCGTGATTCTAGAAGCTACACATATGGGGCATTTTTCATGTCATACCGGTATTCTTTGAGTTTAGTTCGGCGTCATTCGATGCACTTTGCAAAATTTCCGATGTTAAGATTTTCAAAGGCTATACTCCTCGAGCAGTTTTCATCCAGTTTAAACAAACTTTCATTTTTTATCATGGCAAGTATGTAATCAGGGGCACACAATGCAGGCTATAACGTTTTGGCGATATGCCAGATCTAAATTTACGGTACATTGAAGATAAGTCACTTCCGCCACATTTCCATTAGCCACGACCCTATGATGGTGTCCTTTGGCAAAGGTCAAGCAGATCCTCAAGGCCCTTGGGTCTCTTGTTACTATATAAAAGGATTATATGGCAAATCGAAAAATAGTTTTTTGTTGAAAAGGATATTGCAACGTTCGGCGTTAGATGAAACACTTTAGATATCACTACCAGGGAGGGACAGAAGCTGCAATATATAAAAATATTATACAATATATGAAGGCAATATTGTAAGTAGGATATAAATTTATTGGTAACCATAAAATTACAACATTCCGATTGATCAAGATAGTATTGAAAAATAAAACAGTCACCCCTAGCAAGACAGAAGTAACAGCAATAAGCAGTAATGAAAGAGACTTTAGAATATTCGAATAGTGGTTATTGATTTGATACCCGATTTATAGACCTATATACCCGGGCCTATATATAAGCAATTTCAATCGTATCCCTTTAGCTAAGCTATCCTGAATATCCATGTTTTCGGCCTCATGTGGAGGCTTGTGTTTAAAAAGAAACATGCTTCTTTGCATCTATAGTATTTGACCTTTGATTTTAGTTATCAATAGTTTTATATACAAATACAGGTGAATACATAATACAGAGCTCCTAAATTTTAAAGACAAAAAGTGCACATGTACTTACAAATCATCAGCACAGACCGCAAGCCCCACGAAACAGAAAAGCCACCAGATAATCTGCAGGGAGAGACAAAATCATATTAAGTACACCATGGTAGACCAGATGGTAAGAACGTAACAGAGGATCCAGACGTCCCCCCCACACACACATCAGGTCTCTTCTTAAACTGTATATAGGTCAGTAGATCACACATTTAATGCTCATATGTCACTTAAGTAAGTCCTATGTCACTTTAAGTAAGGTCACTTTAAGTAAATCCTATGTCACTTTAAGTAAGGTCACTTTAAGTAGGTCCTATGTCATGTTAAGTAAGGTCACTTTAAGTAAGTCCCATGTCACTTTAAGTAAGGTCACTTTAAGTAAGTTCCAGGTCACTTTAAGTAAGTCCCAGGTCATTTAAGTAAGTCCCAGGTCACTGGATAAGTAAATTCCATGTCACTTTATGTAAGTCCCAGGCCACTTTAAGTAAATTCCAGGCCACTTTAAGTAAGTCCCAGGTCACTTCAAGTAAAATTAATCCTAGGTCATCTGTTAATGTGCCAGTACCAAAAACGGTCTTGTTAGGCAGCTGGAGTTTTTGTATCTTCTTTTGCGTCATAATATAAATGTGCCCTTCTATGGAATGCAATTTAAGCGGGGTTATTGACAAAAAGTAAATATTATGTTTACTCATTTTTGGAATATTATCCAAATTGTATATTTTAGGCAATTGCTTTTGCTGGAGCAACTTTTTTTCTCGCAGAACGCATGTGTGATGTTTATAGTAGCAAAAAATGCACATGCTCGTGGTACCTCTATACCAATCGTCAAGAACCACACACCGCCGTTGCATAGACACACATCATATGCAATTATTAGATCATGAAGCTGAAGATATCTTACGAAAACGATGTTGCTGAGGGGGAACAGTTGATATCCGAACACACAGTAGATGGCGTAGTTGTAGTTGAAGTAACCTTCGGTGTTCTCGCAAGATGGCGTACTGTTCACAAATTCACACTTCTCGTCGTCGCCTTCTATGTTATGGACTTCACGACACTGGAAGAGAAACCCAGTTAAACAAAATAATTTGTGTCAGGGCATTACATTAAAATTGAATGACCTTGAAAGGTCAAGCTTAAAGACACTGAAATTTCGAAACCCTATATCTCGTAAAGGAGCCTCATTAGGCCCCATGTTACTATAGAACATTAATATAGGAAACCATATCATGGAGAGTCCAATGACACCATCACATTTGACCTTGAATGACCTTGAAAGGTCAAGTTCAAGGTCACTCAGATTACGAAGGCTTTTATCTCGCAAATGAGCCGAGTTAGGTCATATATTAATGTTAAACACCAACAGAAAATCATATATTGGAAGTCTGATGAATACGATGAAATTTGTTCTTAATTGTCCATGAAAGGTCAGACCAAGGTTACCCAGACTTTGAAGATAAAATGAGCCGATTTAGGCCATGTGTTACTATTAAACAATAATGGCAAACTTTACACGGGCAGCCCAAATGTACTGTCGGTAGATATGTCTGTTCTGCACAAATTTGCTGGTAATATATCAGCCTGGATGTCACGTAAGATAATTTGTTTTGTTTTTTTTTTTTGGGGGGGGCGGGGTTTTCTGCTGTCCCCAACGGTCTTTCTTGTTTCATATAAAACGAACCAGTACAATGCTGTAGGTGATCTTTTTTCCCAGGGAAGGGTGGGGCTGCTAGTATTTTTTATACACTTTACGATGTTTATGGGGGTAGATGCCTTTTAAAGCTCATGAGTGGGGTCTGGATAACTCATCATCAAGCGTCGGAATTCACCACCAAGCAAGACAGTGACCTATCACCGAACACATAAAATATCAATATCAAGTACGTTTATTAACCCTTGGTAAACCAGAAGTCCTTTTGCGATGACAATGTTTATAGTGTTCACGCGTTTGGAGTAGTTTCTATGAATTCGACAAATTTACGATTCACTGCAGTAAGGGGTGCTCAGTATTTTTTCTCTAGGTAACGAAAGTGTGTGTTGGGTCGATGATTTACGCTGAACTACATGTATACTAGACGTTTCATACATCGCCGTTCATTACCCGTACATTAGTCAAGTGTAGAATTCATGTGAAACCTTAAAACTGTCCCAGTGTACTGATAAATATAGCTTACTATGAGGTTGGATTTGATAGACAGATGTGTCACGTGCAGGGATATTCTTGGTGCCCTTAATACCATTGTAATGCTAAGGAGAAAAGGCCACGGACCACGAAAAGATTTGCATGTACTAAGCTTTAAATCGCTGGTCCCATAATGGGATGACACTGGCGCTTCTTGACCTTAACAATCGTTCTCGTATTTCATAATGGCTTAGTACATGGAAGTCACCAAATGGAGTATACGGAATTTGCCGTGGGGTAGATCATATTTATGTCAAAGTGTGTGACGAAGAAACGAGAAGAACCCTTGGAAGGTTAAAGAGCAACGAATAGTCTATAAGCTAAAAGCCAAATGTAACTGTTCCCATATAGCAGCATTTGTGGTACATAGGATCTTGTCCGGGCCCTCGATCTTGCTCTAGGGATACAAGTAAATTTGAGACATTATTTTTGCTGAAACCAATCTTCGAATCCTTGTTTCGAACAAGGAAGGCGCCTTCACTTTACCAAAGGCTCTCTATACGCAAAAACGTTCCTGACCCATTTTAGGCCAAATCTTGAAAAGTGCATGTAGCTAAACCCAGGGAAACCCAAATTTGCATTCCTCGACCCAAAGTGAAAGGTCTGTTTTTGCTCAGTTCTGTTACCAAAGAGCTATTATTGACGATTTGTCTCCGCCCTGGAAATGGCAAGGCAGCCATTTTGAAAATATCAATCGGCTGGAGGTGGCTTCCATGTACAGTAATGTACGTCGACCTCACAAGAATATAGTGTATGTATTCATTTCACAAAACGTGAATGTGGTTCGAACCTACGCCACCTTTAATTTTCGGCTAAGGATTATGATACATGCCACATAATACCAGCACCGATTGAATGTAGACAAGCCGCCGAGTCAGTTGACGATAGTTGGCGTTTTGGTAGTATTTGCGTTTACTGGAGTGACTGTTATACTAGTACTTGATCCGCCGTGCAGGGAACCGCTACCGCTTAAAATGTGGAGAGAGTAAAGATCTTTTTACAGTCTTCCAAAGCATTCGGAGCTAGGCTAATTTGAAATTGATTGTTGTACATGCCGTAAAGATGAGAAAGATAGTTTGTTACTACTGTATGTATAATGAACAGTTCCAGAGAAAGCTGAAAGTCAACTCTTTCCTTTCGCCATTCTTTCCACGATCTCAAAACTATATATTTTTTCTCACAATATTTACAACAATTATCCCCCAATTAGCATAGCTCCGAGTCCCTAAGTAGAAGCATTTTTTGCAGTAAATATAGAAATATATTTTTATCATTATTACGCCTTTTACAACAATTAGCTTCTAGTTATAGTCTAGCTCCGACCTCCTAATTAGAAGCATATTTAGTAGTAAATATAGAAATATATAGAAATATATGTTTCTCATTTTTACGCCATTTACAACAATTAGCTTCTAGTTATAGTCAAGCTCTGAGCTCCTAATTAAAAGTCAATTGTTTGTAAAAAAAATAGTTCCACTTGTGTTACAGTTTATAGTCTATTCTTTGTGCTCTCTAGACTACCAAGGGTTCTTTTCATTTATTAGTGTCACAGTTTGGCATAAATACGATCTATATATAATTTTAAAAATTACGAGAAGAAAATTACAGTTCGGGGAAGCAGTTTCTCCGATCGGCTATATACGCCCTCTGTGAAGTGGCTCTGACACAATTTACCGTCGCTAATCAACAGCCACACACATGTAGGTCAGCAAACAACAACGAGTGTTTGACAGCGCTAGGTCAACTGTCTGAAGACACTAGAGGCTTCGGGTACAATTACGCTGTCGCGTTAAGCGACAAGTGGTTATGATTAGGAGTGTGTATGAACGACAGATATCGACTTGCATTGATCATGGTCAGAAATCCTCAAGCGAATACACTGAGGTAATATGACCAAAGGCGTGCACCGAGTACACCAAACAATCAACTCCATTTGCATATATCTGTACACCGTGGACATTTTCACAGCAGATAACCGAATTATGACATACAATGGGATGTGTCTCTGTAGAAATATATATACAGCTAGCTATAAAAGGGGAATCGGGAGAATAGACCGAATTGAAAAGCCTGCCTTTTCTTTTGTTAGACAAAACAAATGCACTAAGGAAACAGACAGAAAGATACCGGATTTACGAAAACAAGCACAAACAGTAACTCAATCCAGTTTATTCAATAACCGTAGATAACAGAACATTAGAGTATGACAAAATATTTACTCCAATGCCACAAGGCAACCACTTGGGAAAGGCATAGATTTGTGATAGATGTGTTGCGTTGTCAAGCCGACTCTTTACCAGTGGCTAGAACTACACATACATATACACGGCTTTTCATAAACAATCTAAGCTTTTTCGACCGTGATACCCTGCTAAAATATTCTTCTCGATGCCTTTCGTATGTAAAATAACGCCAGAAAATAGCCAATATTGTTCCGATATGATGTGGTGGGTACCTACAGTACACTTTTTGCATCCCCCCCCTCCCCCTGCGGTCGCGCATATACAACCCTTCTGGAAACGCATAGGACATTTGAAGTTAGGAACGCCCTCGTCTTTTGCGCGCAGGGATTGTAGTGTTCGAAAGTTTGCGTGCATACAACAGTTCTTAGATATCGTCAACCAGGACGACATTTAAAACTCTGTGATTACATACAAAAGAGCAGGAGAATACATATGTATCTCTGGTCCCTGCTTTCTGCCAAACGGTCGACCCCCTTCTTAATCCAAATGAAATCAAATCTACCGTCAAATAGCTTAACTTTCCACCCAGCGCGTTATGGACCAATAACTGCGCGCAAACAAAGGGGAAGAAACAAAACAAAACAAAACAAAACAAAACAAAACAAAACAAAACAAAACAAAACAAACAAACAAACAAACAAAAAAACAAGAAAGACCGCTGGGACAGCGGAAAACCCCGCCCGCCAACAAACACCTTTTTGTGACATCCAGATGGTCGTAATATTACTGCTGGCAAATATATCTATTTCATAC
>JAAUYG010048815.1_pt1 | contig 10545 bp, 9 predicted proteins | sample 7278091 | NCBI WGS metagenome assembly JAAUYG01 (sample SAMN14350201, study PRJNA611818) | marine sediment metagenome | isolation source: surface marine sediment (0.6m) | place: French Polynesia: Moorea | collected 2018-08
ATGGCAGAACGATGGCTAACCGCAGAGAAGAGGAGATGAGGATCGTTTAGCAAGCGAGGTTTGTACTGTAACGTATCCGTGGTTGTGGTTAACCACCCGAGCAGAGGGTGCTTTGTCGAGGTCAGGAAGGTAACCAAAATGTTTGCCATTGTGTGAAACCTTCCATGTTGGGTGCTGATGGAAATATTTTTCTTTGGAGAGACATGTTTTGCATTCATGGATCTTCACGAACTGTTTGGTCTTGCACCCAAAAAACACTGTGTTCGCTGTCGGGAAAATGAGCGTGTGACGCGTTGTTGCCTTATCCGTCTTTCTGGGAAAGCTTAAAAGTTTCCAGATACGATTGAAAACAGGTCAGGGTACAGGGGCTCAACCGCTGTTTTGAGAAAAACCTAAATGTTCAGATTGATGACAGGATCTCCGGATGCACAACAGCATTCAGAACCATAACTTCCCGACTCTGCCTGACCCACCATGTAAGAAAGTACCGAAAAGCACCCCAATGCCACAAAAAATGCCCTTTCCGGTACAAAACATTCAAGTTTCTGGTCTTAAGGGTGCACTTGTGTTTTACGCGTGCAGGTTATTATTTATTCTTGAGACACTGTGTTCCCACCCACTGGTGGTTTGGTTGATAGACCTCGTTTCCTCTGAGAGCTCCTGAACTATGAACAACCTGAATAGGCCTCAATTGAACTGGTCGCTGTTTGACATTTTTATCACTCGACATGAGTGTACACACACGGTGGGGGTGACTAGGTACAAAAAGTGTCTAGAAGTTGCATCGAATGAGCGTGTTACTGCGTCACCTTCCCTCATGCCCCCTGGTATTTATTTAGCTGCTTGTGTGTGTTGGTAAAATAGAGAGGAGCGAGATTCTACTGACGGTGCTGAAGACCCCTGTCAGTCAGTCACTTTGATATCAGCATGATGCAGTCAAAAGCTGGAGAGATGTTACAGGTGGTGATTGACAACTATCTACTGTGTTAGGGAGATGGTGCCCACAAATGATCTGTCACAAGCCCACAAACACTCTTTGTTAATTTCTTGAGATTGTGTTGTTTCAGATTTCACCCCAGAAAGAGCGTGATGTGGAGGTGGAGAAATCTTCCTCGGGAGGACCGCCCAGTCCTCCGCCGCTAATCTCGCACAACACTGGGGTGCCCGTGCACCCGGTGTGCCCCGAGGACCCGGGCTGTGCGCGGGACGGTCAGGGGTCCCCGGCCCCGACACCAGCACTGAAACCTCAGCCAGATCGACCCAGGTCCAGGGCGGAAGGCAGGACGTCGCCTGCTGATGCGGAGCAGGAGTCACAGACTATGCCCAGTGCGTCCTGTGAGCCAAGTGCAAACACGCGCACTGAGGTGACCGCACCTAGTCCAGTGGAGGATGTCAGGTCTCCAGCGGACAGGACCAGCACAAACAGGGCGGGAAAGGAAGCAGGTCATCAGATCCCTGGGAAATCCAAGGATGCGACGCCGCACAACAAAGCAAAGTCACCTCCGACTGTTACGGGCAAAACAAAACCATCTCCATCGATCATGAGTTCATTGAAAAGTAAGAAAAGTGCTGGTGGTGGCAGCAGCGGTAAAGTCGCGGAGAACAGCGCAATGCTGAGGTTCGTGCACCGAGGTCCGGACTCTGACAGCGACGGAGATGAGGTTCCACTGAACGTTCTGCGTGATGCGCGGCGCGACTCACCGTCCGTGGAATCCACCGTTTCCACCGGGTCGAGGGAAGCTTCTCAAAGACAACGAAAATCTCAATCCAAAAGCCAAAGCGAACAAAGCAAGCCAGCCGGTCAAAGGACAAATGGAGTTCCCTCTGGGGGAAAGGGGACAAAGGGTGCGGAGGCCCCGAGTTCAGTGGGGAGGACAGGCACTGTCAATGGAGACACTCACAGGAATTCACTGGACAATTTTGACACGGAAAAGGTAAAGAAAAGGAGAGGACGACCTCCGAAGCAGCCCGTAGCCGATGTGGCACTCATGTCAAGACCTCTGGATCGGGAACAGTTGAACATGCCCAATGTGTCGCCAGACAGTGGTATTCAGTCCATAGCTGGGTCGCCTTTGACACACGACCGAGAAGTACCTAGTCCTGGGCACCACCACCCGCCAGCCGTGCACAACAACCCGCACCCCGCGCTTCCCTTCCCTCCGGAGTTCCTGCACAGGTTGTACCCGCACTTGAACCCCATGTTGTACTCGCCTCCATTCGCCCCGCCATTCTTCATGGCTCCTGCAGCAGTCAACTTCCAACAGGCTTTCCTCAACTTCACGCAGCACAGCCGTGTTGGCGCCGTCGCTGCTTCGGGCGCGGCAGCACTGGACCACGCAGCGGTGAAACAGTCCCAGGTGCCGCGCAGTAAGAGTTCCGAAGAGCTCAACGCAGCAGTCATGAAACAACCTGAGTCCCAGTCGGGATCCGGCGCGACCAGCAGCAGCGGAAGACACTCCAAATCTGCCGCCGCGAAACCCGACAAAAACAGTGATAGACCAGGCAAGGCTGTCGTGGGAACTCATGCTCCTGCAAGCAAAGCAATGCCAAGTGCAAAACAGTCAAACAACGAAGCGGGGAAAGAAACAGTTCCGCCTCCAGTGAAGAAAAGATCTGGTCGTGGTCGCAAAAATCCTGACAGTTCAGTCCCTGTGCCTGTGCACAGCGGGGAGGGAGGTGACAGTTTACCAGGAGAGAGTGGTGCTACCGAGGCTTCCGTGTTGGAGAAAACTAAATCAAGATCTAATCTGAGCAATGTGTCTGCATCCACTTCTGCCAAGTCTTCGCCAAAACATGCACAAGCATCAGGAGATAAACCAAAACGGGGTCGCCCACCCAAGGACGCATCCCGGCAAAAACAAGCGCAAGCCAAATCCACGCACGCTACGACTGCAACAGCCAGTGTGTCAAACCCATTCGCCTATCTGACAACTGCACCAGTGGCGACTAACAGCCTCCCTGGGGCGAATAGGAAAACAAGTGACCCATTATTGGTGTCTATACCGTCAACACAATCACTGATTCCCAAGGATTCGGCCATTGCTCTGGCCACGAGCTTTCCAGGTCTTTCAGAGCAGGAGTTTGTATCTCAGAGGAAGTCTCCACCACAGTCTGCAACGCATTTGAATCCAGGCACATCCAGGGCAGCCGGTACGCTGACTAGTTCTGCTGCTCAAATGCAAAACGCTTCCACTTTTGGAGGCACCATTGGCTTGCCACCCAAGAAGAAGCGAGGTCGACCGAGAAAGAATCCTCTGCCTGAAGACCTTGTGCAGTCCCAACAGAGCACCACGGGGGCTTCGCCCAAAAGTACCGCATCCCAGTTGTCCCGGGACTCGGGGATTTCCCCCAACAATTCCTGCATCTCAGCCTCATCCACGTTATCACCCACAGCTTCCACTGGTTCCACGACTGTGCCATCTTGCGTACCCATCATACCCAAGTCGACTAAAAAGACGCCCATTGTGGCACCTTCGAGTTTTGGTCATGGCCAGAGACCAGCAGCATCCATTGCTCGCAAAAGATTCAAGAGCGGCGGCGCGGCGGGCGCAGACGCTGAAATCCTGAGTTTAGCCCAGAACATTCACGAGTCCATCAATGCTCAGTTCACCAGTGAAGACGAGTTCAATTCAAGTTCAGAAAACCTGGAGAGGAACGCGAGGCTGATGCAGAGAAATCTCTTCACGGATATCAACCATGATTTCCAGCGCAAAGTGCACGGAAGGTCGCCATTGCTTGTCGCACCCGTGGCGCGAGCAGATATGGGGGAGAACGCTTCTGAGTGCAGCAGCAGTCAGGGTTCGGAGAACGTGAAGAAAAAACCCAAGAAGCCCAGGCTACACGTCATGATGCAAAAACCCAAGAAGCGCGGTCGTAAGAAAAAGGTTCCACCTGTGGCCACTTCATCTCCGAAACCGAAGGAAAAGCCAAGCACTGCTGCGCCGACGAAAACGCCCGTTTCAGTGTCGCCAAAGAAACGCGGGAGGCCGGTGGCATCAACTCAACGCAAGACAACCACGGTGGCCAAGGTGAAAGCTCGCAGTGGAAAATCTGAAAACAGTGACAGTGGCATGACAACTGATGCCAGTGACTTGGACAAAACACAAGCGATTCTGTTGCCAGTGTCATCATCCTCACCAGCGGCAAAAGAATGCTCCACATCACCGGGCAGCAGAAGTGGAAGTCAAATTAGGAAACTGAAGAACAAGAAGAAGAAAAAGAAGCCCAAGCTGTACATGAAGAGCAAGCACAAGAACATCGTGGACCCTGTTTTTCTCGCGGCGCTGGAAGGATGCACTCAGGATCTGGGCATGATGGCCATTTCAGCGAATCCAGAGCATTATCTCATGAGATTACAACCAGGGGAGGTACCCATGCCTTCCATGTTCAAAATTCACCGCTTCATCGTGAAGCGCCGGAAAAAGAACAAAGATGTACACCTGGGCAAATTCCGCAGATTGGAATCGAAGAAAGACTATGCAGATTTTGCCGCTGTGGTGCGTGAAAAAAGCAAAAGAGGCAGAAAGAAGAAGTTTCTGTCAGAGGAATACGTGTCAGAAAAAGAGGACGATGAGTCGCATGTGAACGTCGAACAATGTTTGCCTCCGAAGAAACGGCACAAGCTGTTGGCTGCAGTGGAAAACGAGCCATTGGAAAGTCCGAACATGAGAATGGGCAGCGAGAACGAACCGATTGTGTTGGACTTTGACGAGCCGGTCGCAGCGACTTCCACAGCGTCCGCGGCGAGTGGTTTGAGCGCTTTTGCGGCCGCAGGTGTGTCACACAGCTCTGGTCTTTCCGCTGATCTGCCGTTTTCTGCGAAGCCTGGTGAAAAGCGCAAAGTGGGACGACCGCGAAAAAATCCAAGTCAGAGCCAAACGGAGTTAGCCGAAGCGGCCAAAGAGAAGAACTTGCCAACACCATCTGCATTCGTTCCGCTATCAGGCAAGAATACGTTTTCTTTTTACCCCTGTCTGTCCAAGAGAGTATGGTGTTTGTGGAGAGCTAACCCTAACCGTGCGAAAGTGCTGGCAGACTGACTGGTGGCTTGTAGAAGATAGAATGAAGTCGTGTTGCTTTTTAGAACCCTGGTGGGAAATGCAGACGCAAAACATTTTTCCCCTGCACACCGATGTTTTTGTACCACATTGTCTTTCGTGAATAAACCAGCATATAACATGTAAATGCACATTGTATGAACATGTAATGTATGCCAACAGCTCAACTTTTTGAATTTTTTGCGCAATTCCCTTGAATTCCCTAACCCCAAGGGGGGAATTTGGCTGTTCCGTTGAAATGTCTGAAAAACAGAAGTGGTGTAAACTTTTTTCACTGTTGTGAAATTTAGATTGACAACTTGCAAGGTAATTTTTCCAAGAGGTAGGCAACGGTTACGTTGTTGTGCATACTTTACAGTTGCAGTGTGTTTGCGTGTTTGGGTTTGAATGATTCTCCTATGCATTTGCAAGTAGCTGCAGACATTTTCCTTTCTAGCTTTTGCTTCAGTACGGTAGATAGTGTCTCCTGAATGTTTTGTTGAGATTTCCTTATCTTCATCAGTCACGCTAGACAGTAAACTACGTGTTTGTGTTTTACGAGTTTCCTTGAAGTCAAAACTAATTGCTGATCCTTTTTGCAGTGGCGGTAGGAACTGGAAACACCAGTACAGATTCGGGTCTGTCACCGAGGGCGAGCAGCCTGACGGACACACCTCCAGCTAAGCTACTTCCTGGTGGAGAATCCGGCGCGCACATTCCCAAAGAACCCTTCAGACGACGCAAAATATCTGCCGAAGTGAAGCGCAAGAGTTCATCTTCCGCTGCGCCAAAACCCAGTGTCCCTGCAAAAGGAAAGAAATCAAAGGACACGGGGACTTGTGCTTTGACTGGTACGGATGAAGTTACCATCACGCGAGTGGCAAATCCAAAGAGAGTTCAAAGCGTTGTAAGTGAAGCTCAGACAGACTTTGATGATGACAGATCTGTGCGAACAATTGTGTCCTCGCAAAGTCAAAAGGCATCAAGTACAGGAACCAAGTCGACCACTTCAACGGAGACAAGAGAGTTTGACGATGACACCTCAGTCAGTGCCATTGCTGGCCAAAGCAAAAAATCTGCGAGCAGCAAAGCTGTAAGCTCAACGAATACTGGCAGGAAGAAAGGGCCGACAAGAGTTGTTCGTGTTGTGTATTTAACGGAATCAGACACTCAGGTTGAGAGTAACGAGGTGGGGATACAGCACGCTGATGTGGAAACGCTGACTGCAGTTACAGTGAATAAAACCACGACGGTGGATATCGGCATCCAGGCGGTACCCGAGACTCCGCGCGAACCTGTGGAACCCGAGGAGCCCGAGGTGCACGCGCCTCCAGGCCCAGGTGAACAGCGTGTCACGTCCATCGGCATCCAGTGCGAGGAGGACGGCATGAAGTCCGGTGAATCACCCCCGCCGCAACAAGTGCAGGAGCCATTTGCGCGTAAGTATCTCAGGTGTAGTTTTCAAGAGAGAACACGGCTTGGCAGAAAACTTGCGTTACATTGGATTGGATAAATGCCATATAATGTTCAGAGTATATTGAAACAAGGTAACTCTGTGGAATTGTGGGGCGTGTCACTTGAAAGAAATAAGCAGTTCTAACACTCATGTGCATTTCTTTGCAGCTCGTGCGACAACTCGGTCCAGGCAGCGTGGCCAGCCAGAAACTTCGACCATCGAATCCCTGCCCGTGTCCCTGCCCATCACAGCCCTCTCCCGTAACTCAGGATCTCAACTCGGTGCTAACAGAACGGACAAGTCCAAATCTAGTCACTCAGTCTCCGCTGGTCAGGACGGTGATGATCTGGAGGTGATATCTCAGGAAACGGACGCGCAGTCTAAAACGGGTGGTAGAGCCGTTCGTCCAGTGAAGTCCCAACGCAAGAAGGGGCACGCTGCCGCGAGCTCTGGCGCGGACAAGGACGGTTCCTCGGCTGAGGAAGTGACGGCGGCGCCTCAAGCGTCGTCCGGTGCCGCACACGTATCTGTGATCAAACGCACGCCAGAGAAGCGCGGAGGCAGCAGACCGTTCGGTCGGGCACCCAAGGATTTACCCGTTCACGCGCCGGCCATTGATACGGCTCAAATTGCCAGTTTGCTCAGTGAAGTTCCTCACGAAACGGACAAAGCGTCAAGAAAAGCGAAGTCGCCTGGCAGGTCCCCCGGCCGGTCTCCCGCTGCGCGAGTCCAGGGCGCATCACCAAAACACCCACAAAGCGCTTCACCTAAACCCAATTCCAAATCAACAAGCAGTGGGGACAGCAACGCCCCTCAGGACACGGTGAACGTTGCGACTGACGTCCAACATGCTGATATCGACCCACAACCCATCCAGGGTTCTCTAGCAATACCCCAGAAAAAAGGGCGGGGTCGCCCAAGGAAGTACCCGCAGCAGCAGCAACCCGCGCCGGGAAAGAGACCTGTGGGAAGGCCGCGCAAAGACGCTAACCTGGGAGCAAAGCCGTCATCCAACAGTGGTTCTCCTCAGAGAAAGAAAGCCAAGTTGGGAGACAGAAACAGCAGTGTGAGTCCTACCAGGAGTGGAAAACAAAAGGGCAGTGGCAACGTCGGAAAAAAGGACAAAGCAAACAAGGGCGAAAAGACTAACAACTGTGTCGTGGAAGAAGTCGACGATGAAGTGGAAGAAATAACTAACAATGCGGAAAAAACGACCAAGAAGAAACGAGTAAGAAAATTGCTGGCAATCCCGCCTGCTTTCCCGGAGAAAGATCCTTATGACTTTGACGCCCTGAGCATCTCTGATTTCAAACCCTTACCTGATCTGGGTCAGAAACGAAAGCGAAGGAAGAGCAAAGGATTCGACTTCGAACTGGAATCCAGAAGAAAGAAAAAGAAGAAAAAGAAACCGGCGACACCTGAAGAAAGGTAAGATTAGATGACTGTGAGCTGACACAATTTTCTTGGTCGCAGTAAAAAGACAAAGATGGTTCGTGGAATTTTATCGGTTGCGTGACATGTCAAGAGGATAGAGTTTCTTGCAACAATGGCGATTCATTCATATTGTCTTAACGAGTGTTAGAGGCTATGTGCTATGTCAAAGTGGACGACAAAACGGATGTGGAAATGTCACGAGCGTGAAATGCCACCAGTTCGGCAACATTTATTTCCAAGACAGATTTTCTCTTTCTGCAAACTTTGTGTACGCTGCAGCAACAGCATTTTGCATGCCGCTTTTTGCGTCCGGAAGTTCTTTGAACTTATCTCTTCGAATCCTGTGCGGATGGTACTGACAAAGCTGGTCATGTCTGTTTCAAGACAAAATTTCCCGTCCCACCCTCTGAAGATACCAGAGTGACTTCAACATATTGTGGGCTCTTTGTAAGAAACCACTGTGCACTTATGACAAAGTGAAAAGTGACACTGGTTCCGAACATAATCAGTGCACAATGCGCGTCACACAAAACACAGGTGCAGGCTGTACAATAATCTGAGGCATCAGTCGACACAAGGTTGTGTTGCTGTGTTGCAGTGATGTGCAGATTTCCAGTGAGGATGAGGAGGAGGAAGAGGACGACGACCAGACGAACGACACGGAGACGTCATCGCACGCCGACTCGGCGCGATCCACACCCGTTCCCGGCGCCACGCCCAGCAAGAACAGACGCATCGAGGGCATGCCCAAAAAGCGCTACCAGAAGGCGGGGCTCTTCTCCAACACCTACAAAGAGGAAGAGTGAGTTGGTCGTCTCTTTCTATTGCAATAGCTCCCCACCTGTTCTGTGGTTGTCAATGGCAATTGTGGAAATTACATCTTTTCTTGTTCACTGCGACTCAGCTCTACTCTGTCACTTTATCTTGCGACAGCTTCTTTCTATCTACAATTGGTGTCACATCTTGTCATGAACACATGCGTGATCAAGTTTACCTGTGAAAAAAAAAACAAAACAAAACTTCTGCAGTTGGTTCGCTTTCTTGTGGTGTCCCTCCTTCCCTCCAAAAATATCAAACAAAATGAGCATCCATTTTGTCCCGCAGTTTGTTCGCTGACAAGCGGAAGTCGATGAACAGTGACGGTAACGGCAACAAGCAGCAGAAGTTGGTGTACAACGTGGAGGATCACGAGTTCGGGCTGCTGCCGGAACCGCTGCACTTCGGCCGCTACATGCGCGAGAAGCGCATCCACTTCCAGCTGCCGTACGACCTGTGGTGGCTCAGCGAGAACGCACTCGTAAGTGTCTCGGATTGCTCAGAATTACGTATTGACAAAGACTACAAAAAGGATTTTTTGTGTGTCCTCTCCTGTGTTGCAGTTTGTGACCTCCGAGGCAGTGTTGGCCAGAACAACTGATGTTGCCGCCGAATGTTGGTTTCTTGCCGAAAAAAGTCCGGGCAATGTTTCCAAGAAACAAAACGGGCGAAATAACAAAAAATCTTTCTCCTTTTCTCATTGTTTCACTGGCAGAAAAAAAGAGAAACGCAGAGGGAGCGTGCAACCTGGGTGTGGGTGTGTTGCACATGAAAACAATGACGGGTTTTCCGCAGGCAGACCTCTGCCACAGAATGAAGCAAGCGCATCAATTCTGACAGGCCAAAAGTTCAAGTCGTGCTGTCAACATGGCTGTTCTTTTGTGTATTTGCAGCTGAAGAGAGCCAGGTCTTCTCCAAAATATAGGAAAATACGGACAAGTGAGTAACTTTCATTTTGATGTTTTTGTTTCAGACACAAATCTGCCTTTCTTTGTGACAAATATGTACGTGTATTGTTCTATTTTGTAGATGTCTTTGTGGACGCTAAACCCACAGAGAAGCACTTTGAGCCGCACGCCTGTTCCTGCAAGAAGCCGACCAGCCCTGAAGTGCTGGGATGTTATGACGGATGCCTCAACAGGTATGTTCACTCACATGATTCACTTTTGTGTGATACCGTCACGTGACATTCCCTGTCACGTGATCAGGACCCCTCCTAGCTGGGGTCACCCTGGGGGGGGGGGGTCCGTCACGACAACACGTACATGACTCCAAAGGCTGACCTGGCTCACAGCCGCTCTCGGCCTAAACCAAGTGCTCCACACAGCCTCAATGCCACACACACCGTCTCGACCCAGCTCAACCCGACGACGTGAATCTTCCCTCTCCAATGCAGTAATTCTGACTTCACTGCACAGGTACATGTGTGTGTAGCAACTTTAGGAAAGGCCTGAGCTTGTCTTCCCCGCCCCCCTCTCTCACTTAAACTGAATATTAGCTTTGTCTGTGTAGTTTGTCAAGATTGGCTCAACTGTGTCACTTTTCAGGATGGTGTTCATCGAGTGCACACCCAACGTCTGTCCCTGCGCAGATCAGTGCAGCAACCAACGCATGCAGCGACATCAGTGGCACAAAGGGGTCGAGAAATTCCAGACAGAGAACAGGGGCTACGGAGTCCGAGTGACAACTCCAGTTCAAAGTGGTGCGTGGCGACGGCCTTTTGTTTGAACCTCTGCGAAATTTTACTTTCTGCGGAATCCATGAACGTGGTCATTCAATCCAACAATCCAGCTACCTCGGAGC
>JAAUYG010125073.1_pt1 | contig 10545 bp, 5 predicted proteins | sample 7278091 | NCBI WGS metagenome assembly JAAUYG01 (sample SAMN14350201, study PRJNA611818) | marine sediment metagenome | isolation source: surface marine sediment (0.6m) | place: French Polynesia: Moorea | collected 2018-08
ACTACTACTACTACTACTACTACTACTACTACTACTGCTGCTGCTGCTGCTGCTGCTGCTGCTGCTGCTGCTTCTGCTGCTGCTGCTATTAGTTATTATGCACAGTCATAAGTATATCGCGCAAAATCAATGTAAAATACAAACACGTAAGGCGAAAGTCAGGAGTTACATGTACGTGGTTTTACATGTGACTGCTCTTATTGTACTCAATGTATATTAAATAGAAATCAATTTATCTCGCCTTACACTACTTCAATTCAGTTCACAGTTCAAGCGAGACGAACCTTATTAGACCAGGGGTTCGTTGTACTGTTATTCTGTCAATGTTTACACGTGTAACGGACGTTACATAAATTTCCTATTTTACCTTATCTGATCTGAAACGAGTACAAAATTGGACTCTGTTGAAGTTCTGTCCAGGGCATATCAAGTCAGTCATACTGAAGAAAAAAAAACTAAAAAAAAAAAAAAAAGTCTAGAGCGCCATGGAACCGTTCCATACACTGCCGCACTGGCGGAATGTCGTTCCCTTCGTTGCCACACATTGCTCGTCGCCTTATTTTACTCAATGTGTCAATTCATCTCATCTTACACTTCTTCAATTCAGTTCACAGTTCCGGTCCGGACTCTCTGCCTCGCTCTGCGATTCATGACGCAGTGTAATATTAAAAGTGTAATATTAAAAGTGTAATATTTGTCTTTGCATGATATTAGATGGAGGCCATCAGTCATGCCCTACCGGATGGACGTTTTTTTTTCTGTGCAGACACGATGCCAATGACTGCGATGACCTTCGGATCGGGCTATAGCCCTGACCACAGTGTATTGCACTTATTGCACATGCCTACTCTAGCCCAGCAACCTATCCGCTGTCCACAGTTTGGAAACTGGCACTTTGTCATCTCAATGCTTTGTGATAAAATATCATGTTCTCATCGCGTTATTGCCAGTGACCGCCTGGCACTGACAGCACGACTGCTGATATAAACATTGTGATTCATGTTATCGTCAACAAAGCGGACTCTAGGCCTCGCTCTGCGATACATGACACAGCCCCTTACCATCGATATCACAGCATGCACGAAAACGTAGGTTACGTCTTCGTCGCAATGAAATCATATCTGTATAGGGCATAGCATCACTATTGATGTGTCACCCTCTCCCATCAACATATTCTGATCTAGATATGGGTCCACCAGAGAATACTTTTTCTGGACTAGTACTATATAATGTTTTTATATTTAGCTATGGCGTAGCCATAGATCACCAAGGTTCAGCCATGATATGTTCTGAGGAAAGGTTCAGACTGTTAGGTTAAAACGCAATAACGGTATCCCAAATCAAGATACATGCATGGATTTGATTAAGCATTGAGTGTTTATTAGAGGGGGTTCGCTGTCAGAAGAGGCCTTTCTCGGTTGTTTCCACTTGTGAAAACGTCTATAAATAACCCTCCCCCCCAAAAAAAAAAAAAAAAAAAAAAAAAAAAGTATTCGCCTAATTAACCTGGTCATTTCTGGCGGGAACCTTCCCTCTAACCAGAAGACGATTTTTTGGGCCCCCACTCTCACCAATGTTGGAGGGTCAAAAATGTTGGCTTAGCGATAAAAGAAATGAGATGCAAATACACAATACAAAAAAGTTAAGGATATTAAATATTAACTTTTTGTGTAGTCGAAATATGCTATACGTGCACGTTCAGCTTTTTGCAACTACACAAAACACTAAAGGGAGTATTTAATATCCTTAACTTTTTTGTGTAGTGTACATATGCCTATAACAGCTGAACTGTGATAGACTGGCTCAACGACAGACGAAAGAAACAAATGCATATGGCTATAACAGCTAAACTGCATTAGATAGGTATATAGCTACTTTTAAAGATTAACGGGAAATCATATATACGAAAAGTGTCTGTACCATTAGATAAGATATTGAGTGACCTTGAAAGTTAAATTAAGTTACGTTTTAGGCGCTTATAACTCAGACGTTCGAGGTTTTAACATATATTGCCATTAAACACTAACAAAAAGACATATATGGGTAATGCAGCTTCACCGTTTAAGATTGGACTAGTGTGATTTTGATATGCCAAGTTCAATGTCCCTCAAGTTTTCATACCCTCATATCTTAGAAATTTGCAAAATAATAGGGCGCATAACACCGTAAAATACTGGCAGGAAGTGATATACGACTAGTCCAGTCAAACTATCAGACAGACTTAACTTTGAGTGACTTTGGAAAGTCAAGTTCAAGGTAACTACGGTCAAAGTCAAGTTCAAGGTAACTCAGGTCAAAGGCCAAGTTCAAGGTAACTCAGTCATAGGTCAAGTTCAAGGTAACTCAGGTCAAAGGTCAAGTTCATGGTAACTCAGGTCAAAGGTCAAGTTCAAGGTAACTCAGCTCAAAGGTCAAGTTCAAGCAACTCAGGTCAAAGTCAGTTCAAGGCAACTCAGGCCAAAGGTCAAGTTCGAGGTAACCCAGGTCAAACGTCAAGTTCATGGTAACTCAGGTCAAAGGTCAAGTTCAAGGTAACTCACGTCAAAGGTCAAGTTCAAGGCAACTCAGGTCAAAGGTCAAGTTCAAGGTAACTCAGGTCAAAGGTCAAGTTCAAGGTAACTCAGGTCAAAGGTCAAGCTCAAGGTAACTCAGGTCAAAGGTCAAGTTCAAGGTAACTCAAGGTCAAGCCGTGTCATTTATGCGGTTTATTCTGGAGAGGGGAAGTCACTTTCTGTCAGGAGAAATACAGACGTACATCTCAACAGTTTTAGTATTTTCGTATTTCACCAGAGAGTAAGTGTCAGAAAGAGTGTCGAATGTAAGGTACTATACCTTTACCCGACTTTGTTTTGAGTTTGTCTGCCTCTCCAAAACGGGATGTAAGATTTTCGATACAAATCCAGACTGAGAGTGCTTGGGCATACTGCTCGAGCTTGAGTCTACATACACATCAGCATGAGGCGATCACTGATTTGTAATAAGTAGTTAATAATGGACTTTCAAGAAGCCAGAGAAAATCCTGCCTCGACATTCCCAATCTGTATCCAGGCATGCAGTGTTAATACACCTACTTGTCATGTATGTCCTAAAATGTCAGTGCTTTGGCTGGTCTGCTTGGGAGCAGGAAAACAGTCGATATTCGTCACTGTTTTATGCGCGTCAGCATGGTTGCAAATTATGTATATATCGGACCAGAAGAGGATTTTTGAATAACGGTTCTGTATTTTACAGTTGAATATGAATAAAAGACATCTCGCAGTCCCAAAACTGGAAGCCCCGTCTGTGACCCGACGAAGCATCAATAATTTATTATCAAAGGGGATAGAGTGCCTTGCGTTATTTTTCACAAACACTCTATGGGAGTCTTTTGTGATGCTCTGATGTCTCTTTGTATGTGTGTCGCCCAGTCTGGCAATACAATATGTCAAGAAGTTTCCATCAGGGTGGAATTGGGGGAGTTGGTGCTGTCTGTCTGGATTGAGAGACATTTAGCCCAGTGATAACAGCTAAACAAGCACGTTTTCAAGAGCCTTTCCGTGCAAGATAGTTATAGAATGCCCTTTGAATGTCCAAAGGCATAATACATGTATTTAATTAGACCAGTAGTGAAATATAAGGTTTATAATTAAATATAAGATTATTCACCTTTAACATTTTAAGTCAGTGCTCAAACGCTTTAAGTTAATGCTCAAACGAGGGTGACATTTATCAGCAGGCCATGTGTGTAAGTAACCGTAGAGTTCTGCATACGGTCGAGGTTTTATGTTGTTCCAGCAGGTTTTCTTGTTACCCCCCCCCCCCCAAAAAAAAAATACTATGCTGGGACGGGCTTTATTTTGATGTTCGCTCTCGTGTCTGCACGTGTGTCTACGAATTTGTGTGTCTATGAGACTATGACTATCTCATGAAAAATCATGAATAATTATGAATGTCAATTTCATTTTAGGTTGGAGTCTTGCCACTGACCCTAGAAAGAGATAGTCCGACTTTTTAAAGAAATCGGCCAAGGGGAAGGGTAGGGATTGTGGGGTCCGAAATTTTGACCCTGTGACAGGACGGAAAAGAAAATATCTCAAGTAGCTATAGCTAATAAATCATGATGCCAAATAGGCATGATTACTGCCAGATTTCAATAGTAAATCGCACGCGGAAAGTCTAAATGCACAATTTCATTTAACTTTGAAAAACCTTGAAAATTCAAGTGCAAGGTCAATTGTAGATATTTCAAGTGCCTGAGGCGGGAGTGCAGTTATGGTATATATTACGTTTAAGGAATAAAATTACTTTTAAAGAATAAAATATCTTCTAAAGGGTACATACATGAAATCAACAGAACGAAAAGGAAGTCAACCTGGTGGCAACCTCTCAAATGAATGGTCAGCGAGTGTCAGAGTGTGAAAAACTCTTTTCTACACCATTTACTTACTAACTGAACAGCGTGTTTACCATGCGGACACTAAGGGTCAAACATTACTGGTTATCCACCATACAAGAATGATTTACTGCTCTGTAAGTCTTCGTGTCAATATCTTCAATTACTCTCTCTCTCTCTCTGCCAAGGTCGACTGTGTTATCAAGACGGAGACCGGAAGTCATCGACCACGGTTGTAAACAGACGTACTTCCGTCTCTTAAGTACTTTGCTGTGACAAAAAGAATGAACGTTAAACCGGAACTGCTAACGCGTTCATGTAGAATTTATAAATGACACAAATGCATATATCTTTAGTCGTACTCGAAGTAAAACTTTTCAAAGTAACAAGTAACATGCAAATCGGTAAACATCGCACATCACCTTCCGTCTCTTTAACCACATGTCCATTTTCCAAGAAATTACATTGATATGAGTGGAATAGGATAAACAATTCTGTTTGTCAACTGGGTGGATCTTAATGTCCCAAATCACCTCCATCTCATAATACGATTATAACTCTTCACCAATCACCGCCCTATATATTAGAAAGCGAGTGATGAAGGTTTCAATTTAGCCGTGAATAACCAATAAAGTTACACATCGTCATGACGAGGGCCCAATTTCACAATTTTACAATTGTAGTTCTATCTCGACGCTCGCTCGTGGACAGAGATGAACATCTGGACCATATTTCAGAGGTTCTCACAGGTCTAATGTCTTGGTTTGTGATGGCTTCAACTTCCTGAAGTACGTGTCGTTATGGTCCGCCTTTTTTGTTAGAACCGATAATCAGTGGAACCGACAAATAGAATACTTCATACACAGTTTGTCCTTTATATGATTAAAACAAGTCAGTTTAATATGAAGGACAAATGGGGCCTACAAAGGGTATCTGACTTCGGGAAATAATACAGTGATATGCTTACATATTGAATAGGTGCACAAGACCTGAATCATTCACGTGTCACGATAGTCATGGGTTACATGTTGCTAGCGTTTGTTCTGTTTGCAGAGTACTGTTTGTTCCGGTGGTAAGCAGCTGTAACTACAGAGGGCTTCAAACAAATCTTGTTTGGCATGCCCTCGGTGTTAGAGAACTTCAATGGAATAAGTCCTGCTTGACATGCCCTATCTTGACACATACCTACAGATCGAAGCTCCACAACCAGTTCATCATGTTTCCTGTTCCAGTTGAGGGCGAGTGACAATCGGAAAAACCCAATGGAAATAATTCCCATTCCCAGTTACAAGGCATTACAGTATACATCGTATCAGCCTATGGGAATTTAGATCCCGTGCAATCCGAAAGCAACGAGACGGATATATAAAAGGTAGAAACTTCCTCAAACCATTAAATCTACCTATGTTGCGAGCACAGTCGGTTGCACATTTTAGATTTTGCTTGCGGTCTGTATCAGACATGGTCGGGCTGTGGTTGATGTGTATGTTTGCCCTGGACACGATTGTTACTGGGAAACCGGATCCGACAGTATCTGGCAGCAATTATGGATTACGACTAATGTCAGATAACGGCACTGGCTGTGTGGGTCACCCTCACGGGGACCCTCTCAAACATCTGTGTGACCCTTGGCAGGATGTTACATGTTGTCTGTATAGAGACAAACTGTGTGGACTAGGCCTGTGTCTGCATATCGAAGGAGGAAACGACACATTCCTTCGGATGCTTTTCTCACACCTGCCGACACATAATATAACTACATTGTCTCTTACTACGGAATATTTATCTTACCAACAGGCCGCTGACAGTTGGTGTAACCTTACTAATTTAAATTCGATGTCGGTTAGTTTCCTCCGTGAGCCAGTGCAAGGGTTTGCCTGCCTGTCACATCTTAGGGAACTTACAATCGACGCTGTTCATTTTTCAGTCACAGACACTACCTTTCGAGGCCTCAATCATTTGTTAGCACTTGATATACGTATTTCGAATTCATCGCGGTTAACGGATGGAATGATGCATTTACAAGATGCTAAGAAACTTAATAATCTAATCGTAATAGGTGGGAATCATAATCTTGCAGTGCTGGATGTTTGGCCGCTCTGTCTGGCCCAGACACACCCGGGAATCAGTATTGCTTTAAATTTTAACCAAGTCACGGACTTTACAAACACCCTCAGCCGGTCACGATGTGACCCAAGGACACCTCTGCTAAGAACGGCTTATATTGTCCTGTCGACCAACACTATAACCCACGTGGCGGATATCGCCACTGGCTGGGGGTTCTCCTCCATGTACCACTTTATTACGTCATTGATGCGAGACGATTCCACCAACTTCCCGATAGATCTGGATGACAATCCGTTTAGTTGTGACTGCATAGATCTGGATCTTTACCGAATACTGAGAGATCCCAGATATAACAAACACTTGAGCAATCTCGCCAATTTGACTTGTGCCGGTCCGCGCAATCTGAAAGGTCGGCGATTTGGGACCCTGTTAGATTCTGAACTGGATTGTGACTTTTTTACACTCATGTTTGGTGTCTATGTAGGTGGCACATTCGTGCTGGCCATGTCCGTTCTTGGATTTCTGTTTTATAACAGAATCCGGCTGTTCAGGTGGAGTGGCTACAAGCTGCATCCCTGGGACCGGGATGAATGCATTGGGGAAAACAAGGAATTTGATGTTTTTGTTTCTCACGCATCAGACGACGAAGAGTGGACTCTGGAACTTATTGAGGAACTAGAAAGCATTGGGTTTAAAGTTCTCTTCCATAAGAGGGATTTCGAGCCCGGAGCTACCATTATAGACAACGTAACGATGGCTGTAGACAAGAGCAAACGCACGATCTGTGTATTATCGCCCAGTTTTGTAGCCAGTCCCTGGTGCAGCTGGGAGTTTATCACAGTGTACAATGATGATATCGAGGAGCACCAGAGGCGATTGTTGTTGATTGTGAAGGAGAGAGTAGCCTGGGAATCCCTGAGTACGGCCATGCAACGCTATATGCGGGATTTCACCTACATCGACGCGGAGAGTCTATACTTCATGGATAATCTGCTGTATTCGCTACCCGTGAAACGGCTTGGGGAGACCACGGAAGTAGCCACAGAGACCGGCGTCGGCAGAGACTGTCAACCAGCCACGTCTGACGCCACTTCTGACTCAGGACAAGACCCAGCAGGGGAGCGGACGCCACTTCTGCAAGCCGTATAAGGAAGGCGTCTCACAAAACGTACGTGCGCTACGTGCACAGTAACAACAGATGGGCACTTTGACAGCACCGTGAACCCTGCTCTGTGAGCGATTTAGTCTCCATCATTCCGGACAATCTCTATGTGTTGATATATTGGGCAATCTTGCAGGCCATGATCCTTTGATTTCTGTTTCATATTGCAATACGTGGACACTGTCTATTCATTACTACGTAATTATGCCAAATGCTAAAATAATTCCCAAATGGCTAAAGGAACTATTTCACTTTTAACCACAGTGGCTAAAAGCTTAAAATTCTGTTCATACACTGAGTGTAATTTGCATTAGCATTGCATTTAGTCAAATGCATGGATGTACATGTATTTGGAGGTGGAATGATTGCATTTAAATTTAATAGCCTGAAGCTTTTACAATCTTATATATCTTGTTGCTAAACAGAGTCGCACGTGCAGAAGTTATCTTTTTGCCACATTGGCCATTCAGGAAGACATCATAGCCCAGGCCCTAAGACAGATACACTTTTAGTGATTACAAGACATTTTCTTGAAATAATGTTGAGAACAATTTTCGCACGTCTGCGAGAAAAAGATGAAAGTAACTGTCCGATGTCTGTGGTATTGCATGTCCTGACTGTTAACATGAAACAACGATAAAAGTAAGCATTTTTGTCGGTTTGTTTTGGGGTAAAAATAAACTGCAAAACTAAATCTTAAAACGTTATTCCATGGATCCGATGGTCCACAACGAGTGTCCAGGTTATTCATGTAAGACTTACGTACAACATGACAGTATAATTTAAAGATATAACTTGGTTCAACGTCGGTGCAACAATCATATACACATGGCATTAAGGAAATGTTTCTAATCTATTTCTCGCCACAGCATTGCATGGTAATACGGGCTGAATGAACAAGATTATCTGTATATAAAATGATGAAATGGCCAGACAACAAATCTACAAATTACAGACAATTGTTGACCTACTTCAGTTATGCGACCGTATATATGTATTGTTTATGTTTTTAATTTTACTGCGTGTACACTCTGCAATGATGCATTGTTCTTGATTTTAATGTACTCAGACCAATGTTTGTATTGACACATTGAGTGTGGATTTTTAACCAGTACAGTCACATTCATACAATCTTATTCCAGTATAGTAATTACCTAAATCTCTCGTAAATGTATATTTCGGGCCCTGTATAGCCCTACAAGAAATAATATAATATGGTAATGCTAGTTTAATTTCATATACAAATTTACGTCTCTTCAGTTTTACCTTTTCTCTTTTCTATGTATTCAAGGGGAAATGTTTCTATTAATACCAGATATGTGCACGTGCCTACTCAAGTACCCTGTACAGGGTGGTGATATCCAGTGTTGTATATGCATGATATGTGATTTCGCCTGGCAGATGCCATTACCGTAACTAAATAGTTGTAAGTATCACAATCGATATAAATGATATTTTCATACCATTACACATTCTCTCTTGTTATTTAAGAACAACAACCCCAAGCATTTCTTCCAATTTGCAAAGTTACAGCGGGCGATATAATATATCCACGACTCTGTAATGTTCTCGATATTCTGTTTTGTCTTGCTACCAATCCAGAACGACTGAGCACCCCCATGTCTACCTTGTACGCTACACAAAATAAGTTAAGGATATTAAATATCCTAATGTTTTGTGTAGTTCATATATATGCTGTACGTGCACGCAGAGCATATATGAAGTACACAAAAAGTTAAGGATAGAATGTTATGTAACCCACCAGAATGAGTTACATTCTTACATACACTACACAAAATAAGTTAAGGATATTAAATAGTATAGAATACACACAGTATTCTGGGAACAGGAAATTAACACCAAGCTTAACTATCTCAGCATATCACTGCACGATAAAGGTAATTAGTACTCACATTTCAGCCAAACAATGGGGTAGAATCTTACGCTGAACTTTCCGTACATCGTTCACTACATTAAGAAGTGATATGTCTCTATACTTTTAGGCAAGCTTCGAGTTTGAGTTTTACCATTAAAATGAAGTTGAAACTAGTAAATGTGTAATTTTACAATTGACGGTAATTTGCAAATTTTGTATTTTAAGGGTTGAAGATGAAATACAGTTTGTATTTTTGTCCAGATATTAATAACTGAAAATGGATACATGCTCTTAACCACAAACCCTATTTTATGTGTTGAGGAAAACTTTTGGATTCTTTGTAACAATCATTGGCGAAAGAGTGTTCACCATATTTCGAAAGACTGGGTCGTTACAGAAAGATATTGTGTATATTGTGCAAAAAGCAAGCTTTTTATTGTTGAGTCACTCTACTAACACATGTAACAATTACAGTAAGTACACCCTTATGGTGTACCTTGTTCTCTGCAATTTTATCTATCGTGTATCATGTTTTGGGTCACTGATCAGACCGGCTCGGATGGATGTTCCACATTATTAAGACCTAATGACACATGGTTTGTAAAGTTTGTGACCCATATTACAAATATACTGAACAAAAAAGGAAACGCAATTTATTGTCCAAAACACTAAAAATTGCGTTTCTTTTTTTTTGTCCAGTATTGATACAATTCATTCATTCACTTATAATATATGGACGTGGTACGGCACGGCTGTGAGGTCGGTCAGGTATAGGTTGTAGCACATTAAAATAGCAGTGTTGTGACATAAATTCGAACGACTATTTTGTGTACAAACTGAAACATTGGGTGGTGGTCGAATCAGGCTTACAGTCGGCTTTCAACCACTCATGGTCATATCACCGACTGCAACTTGGATTCGGTGGCGTATGCAGGTGTATGCGTGGTGAGTTAATGCGGACCTGTCTTGTTTGGGCCGAACGATCTACGCCCGACAATTTTTGGGTGCCAAGCCACCGATTCAATTCCGCCACAGGTGAGCAGAAAGGAATCACTCAGACCATTTATA
>JAAUYG010003268.1_pt1 | contig 10544 bp, 11 predicted proteins | sample 7278091 | NCBI WGS metagenome assembly JAAUYG01 (sample SAMN14350201, study PRJNA611818) | marine sediment metagenome | isolation source: surface marine sediment (0.6m) | place: French Polynesia: Moorea | collected 2018-08
GTGGAGAATTTCAGCAAAGAACAAAAGAAATAATCTTCCACGTTATTTAAAAACACCTAGATCTAGTGGCGTGCCGAAAGAAAAATGCAGTGACAAGTCTTTACCAAAAAGTCATCATCGGTTTCTTATTCCAAATGTCGACATTGATCTGTTCAGAGAGCTCAAAAAGCTTGACCTGCGTTGAACCTGGAAACATTCAATAAAAACTTTCGTGGTTGAGGATCAATCAGACCAACGAGTGACTCATTAAAAGTTTTTATTTAATTAAAATCAACATTTCCAGATTGACATTTCCTCCTTTGAAACCATAAAAACCTGTTTAGTATTCATGCAAAACAAACAGACGCGGGCCATTTTAGCCCCGAGGTAATGTACATATTAGCTGATCAAAAGTAAATTTTCATCCAAATGTTTGGGCCACAAAAATATTTAACAAGTCCAGAAAGAAAGAACACGCAACTGAGCAAGTAGTTTTAGGGGCAGGTGTTGGTGGAGTGTTGTTTCCTTCTACTTGTGCTTCAAAAAGGGGGAAAATGTCTTCACAAAAGCTGCATGAATGGAAGTGCTTGAACAAAGCAGAACGCAAGCTTCAACGTGAAAAGGAAACGATGCGTTGCACAATTTGCGCACGTTGCACGTTGTCTGTGGCAAGAAACGTCTTGTCAGGACACAAAACACCAGCACCTTCTTCTTTGTGTTCAGTGTTTGGAATTGTGAGCGTCCTGTTTGGCAGGCTAAACCGATGTGTTGGAGTGGGTTGGAGTCTTCCAAGCGGTTCAAGTGAATAAGATCTGGTTTCTGAGTCCATCATTTTGAGTCTTGATACATGACATCCTGTTGGATACAATAAAAAGTGATGTGAAATCAATATTTTGCAATCTGTGTATGAGCGTCTTGTAATAAATGGCAGATACTAATCAACTCATATTTCATAGAATAATTGAACCCAGTAACATGAAGGTCACAGAGATAAAAGCTTTTCCACTCGTAAAAACATGATCAATCCTTTTGGCTTTCTGTGGGAGAGAAATGTCACTGAATTGGAAAACCTGAAAGTCGGACTGACTGCTTTCGTCACTGACACTGAAAGCTGCAGAGAGCATCCTTGCGACAGAGCTTTGGAAAAATCACCAGTTTGGGTTGGAGTAGAAATTGTTTGTCACACGAACAAGTCTAAGATAGTGTATGTACATGGTTCCTGTGGTTGAACTTGCACAACCAATTCGCCAAGTGGATCTGATTCAGTTCTTGGTCACGAGTGCAGGTGAGTCAAATGCTGAGAAATTTGAGTCTAACTCATGGGTATTCCAACCCCCATCATTATCGTTGTTGACCCTTGATATGTTAAAATAAAGTTTGGTTCTTTGCTAACAAATCAAAATTTGAAATTCTTGGATCTATCGTGAGTTTTTTTTTCTCAAATTGCTTTTTTGTGTGCCATTCTTGTTCTCTTTGCTCAACATGCCTGTGCATAGGGCATCACAATTTTCTTTGTTATTCAAAGATCATTGCAAGCACCACAGAATCAGTTTTAACTTTTTGAAAACAAGAAAAATCTTGAAACAGAAAATCGTTCTTTCAAATTGCTTTTTGGGTTTTGTTGAAGCGGAATCGCAGCCTTTCTGTTCTTTTATCATTTCCTCCATTTGCAGAGGAGTTAGAATGGCTCTTCGTTTATTTCCCATAGCCTAATTATGTTCTACTTAGCTAAGTGCTTCCTTCATTACGGGAATAGTTTATATTTCATATTTACTGCAGCAGAGAGAAGTGCATGCAGAGCTCTGTCTCTTGGAACCTCTGAGTGAGACAGGTGATTGAGACTGAGATCTGTACAGAAGAGCGGACCAATTTAACTGAAGTCGCGCAAAGAACTTGAAGGCAATGCGTTGCAGTTGTCCCATGAACTCTCCCATCTTTCCGCAAGGGGCCTAAAAACAGAAAGTTCTCAAGCAAAATTTGAACCGAAGCATCGTGCGGTTGGGCACCCTTTGACCGGACGTACCTGGCTCATTGTTGAGCCCCGCGCGCCATTGGATTCGTCGCAGAAAAACATGCGAAATCTCTGAATCGCAGGTTTCTACAGTAGTTGTTGCTGGGCGATGATGCGTCAGTCGAATTTGTTGGTTTGAAGCTGGAGAAATGTTCTTCACAAAGGCACAGCTCATTGTGCGCAATTCTCCTTTTTCCTTTCTTGACTTGTATGGATCTCAGTTTCAGAGTCTCATTGCCTGTGGGTACGGTGCATTTCCTTTCCTCTCTGGTTAATTTGTGTATGAAGCACTCAGAACTTGTTTCAGTAATTGACAGAGATGCTACAGAACGACAAAAACCGGGTCGCATGACAGAACTGGGTGAACTCCGACGGAAAGAGGAAAAAAACTATTCACCGCTGTGTGTGAAGGTCTCACAAACGTACGAATACAGAAGTATTTTTGAAAGATTCTGGCACCTTCGTGGAGGAACAAACCTCACAAGGCCGTGGACTTGCCGAAAACAGAGAACGTAAAGACTCTCCAGTACATTAGGGTTCATTTGCCAGAACGCGTCACCATGCAGGAATCATCTTGTTCTTCTTGTCATTCGCGGTCCCACACAATTCATCTCATGATCTGTCAAATTCAAACATTTTTTTGTGGAGATCTATATGATCAATACAATCGTTCTTCTTGTGGGTTTAATCTTCATCAAATCTCTGATGCAGCCTGCACTCGGCATTAACCTTCCCATTTTCCTTGTGACCCTAATTCGCAAAAAGTAGGTCAATCATGCAGCTTCCTGTTTGAAGCCCCAATTTATGTCTGTTTCTGCGAAGCCGTCCCTCACAAGTGAAATCCTTTTTTTGTGAATTCAAATCAAAAACAGGGTGGAGATCAGTGTATCTGATTCCTTGTAAAATTACAAAGGTGTTTTGACGCTATTGTCCTGTCAAAATGCCGGTGTGTGTGAAGTTTCTCAAAGAGGCAATTTTCCAGAGACTCATGCAGAAAAAAGTTCACAAAAACACGATCACATTACTGACGTTTTTTGTCGTGGAAAGTGTTGCCCAACATTCAATCTCGAAAACGCCAAGGCGACGTTACACGTCACGTCCAAAGAAAACTGCTTTGACACAAAAAGTGTAGGGCTTCCAATGACTTTGTCTTCGCAGTTGAGCACAACTTTTTATGGTGTGAAACAGTGGAGGAAACAACATTTAAAATGTTTCACTTCCATCCAAAAGGGACAAATGGATCTTAAAAGGAATGCCGTTGAGCAATTAACATTGTAAGACGGTGAACTATTGGGTGTAAGAGAGAGGTTATGGAAGCCTTTCCGTGATTGGATTAGCCCCTCGCAGCACCTGCCCCGGGCCAAACAATAGGCCATTTTGTTGTAGTAATTCCGCTCCCCACGGAGAGACAGACCCGCTGCATGTAGCTCCGAAGTCCACAATGGTAGTGCCACTTGTAGTGTTTTTCGGCTGCAGCATCTCTTGCTGGAATCTTGCACACGATTCCAGCGATTGAATGCGCACAACACGGAAAGTCGCCAACATTCATGGGCAAATGTGTAACAGCTTTGGTTTTGGTATCTGGCTGAAACGCAGTCTCCTTGCGTGCCAAATATGATTGAAGTCGTGTTTTCACCTGAACATGTTCCAGGAACTGAAACCAAAACAATTTGTTGGATGCAAAAAAACATTGCAGGTGGACAAAACCTCTTTCCAAAACCCGTCGTGTCTGTGATTGCCCGTTTTTGTCATTTCCAAATCAAACCCCTTTTTCATTTTTTTTCCAGAACAAACAGGAAATTCGAGCGGCCTTCATGCAGTTTATCCAGTTTGCTTGCAAATATTTACCTTGGCTTATCAATGGAAAATCAAAATAGATTCATTCAATCTGTTGTTGTCACTTTTTCTGCTTTGTCTTTGTTTGTTACATGTTTTCTGCCATCGATCACGTTTAAGCTGTGCGCATGAATATTTTGCTCATATTTAGTCATCAACATGTTCAACATCCCTTCACGGATAGAATGTGCCTTGACTGCGGCGCCATAACCCTTTCCGTGTTTCCGGACCTGGCGTGTTATTCCCAGCTGAGCAAAAGACAGGCCTCACTTCCAGTTGCTGCACTGGCTGCGGTGGAAAAAAACATTCGAGTCTTTTCCTTCAGTTGGCATAGAACAGCAAATCAGCTGAAACCGTACACAAATCGTAGACATGATGTGTGGAACACAAGTATCAGTCTTGCGCTTCACAACGCCTTTTTCTTGGTTTTTGAAGGCCTTCAGAAAAACACAGTCAATGGATTTCGAAAGACGTCTGACTGCTTTTCATTCATCTTTTTGCACATGCTCCTGAACCTTTGTGGAGTTTCTCATTTTCAGTTTTCTTGTTTTGTTGCACACAGTTGACTGAGTATCATCAAGAATTTGTGACAAAGAATCCCAGGACAGCTGTGAAAAGTTCTCCCTGGTTTGCTGGGAAAAAGCCTTTCTTTCTGCACAAAACGCACTTCTGAATTTGAATGGTGTTGCTTGAGTCTTCACTCCCAACATTAAAGAAAAATGGGCCCGCACTGGAGTCTTGTCCATTGTCAAGGGTTAAAGCAGTGGGTTCCGCAAGATTAGATTAGCTAAATTACTCACTGTGTTCTGATTTATAGTCAAGCATTGGACGGGCTTCCGAATTTTAAACGCTGCAGATAGAGAAATCTGTTTCAGCTTCAGTGAATGAAAGCAGTTTTGATTGCTTTTGCGTGTGCTTTGTGAATCACAGTCGCGGAAGAGCAAGTTTTGAGCTTGACTCCGCAGGTGTTATTGTGATTGTGCTCCCCTTCACTGAGGTCGTACACAAGAGACCGGGCATGGATTGGGGGAAAAGACAGTTCACAGAACACAGAACGCTTTTCTTTTTCTTTCAATTCATATAAATACAGGTTTGATGATGCACGTGGACTGGCTGAAACATCTTTAACAAAGACGACATTCGCACTTTGTCTTTTATGTTGAGACAGTCCAAGCTCACTATCCAACACATCCACTCCGTGTCCACCCCTCCGTGTCCTGATTTGAGTGTTTCTGTTTCACACCGGTTCATGTCTCAATCGCGGTTGAATAAAATTGCCAATGTTCTCACTAAGAGCATTCTTGCTGCATACCCTGAAAATGGGTGTGAATTTTTTCAACGCCTCTCGGTTTTCTCGGATGCCAGTGAAGGTTCTATTTCTCTCAGTGTTCCAACATCTCAGGCCCGGAAAAAGTCTCTTTGCTGGACACACTTGCAGGAGTCAGGAATTGATATCAAGCACTGCCAAACGGACCAGATCGTCAATTGCGTCCCTCAGCCTCCCTGCTGCACTCGGCCTGTATCGGCTGTATCTATCCATGCCTGCTGGGCTTCACACACGCGCGCGCAGCAGCCAACAAGCCTCTCCACTCACCCATTCATTCACTACCTTAACGGGAGTGACACCACACGGAGTAGTGTCTCCGCACACACCGTGGGTTGCCACTGACATCTCGCCGGGAAAATAGGATCCACACTTGGAGAACCCAAAAACGTTGGGACACTTTCCTCGCCGAAGTCCAAGCACAGGATTAGTACTGCAGCTGTACCCACAAAAACCGGTAACTTTCGTGAAAGGACAATCTCTGTAGTGAAAACTTCACAGCTCCTTGACAATTCCCGCAGAACCTATCGGCTTGCTTTCGAGGAAATTTTCCTGGATTTTTGGCTATTTACACAAATTGCTTGTGGGACTTTGACACGAGAACCTGTCACTTGACACTTATTGTGGAACTAAAGCACTTGAGGTGAGTTTGCTTTGTCAGTATCAATGATTTTCCGAGGCGGATACCGAGGGGACAGTACTGGGGTTGGAAACGGACGGAAAAGCTTTGTCACTCCCCGTCGTCGCGCCGGCAGAGGTGGCGGTGGTTGTGTGTATATAAGTCCAGGAGTGTGTGCCTTGAGGGGAAGGGCCGAAGAAGGAAAAAAACCACTTGGCCTTTACAACAAAAATAGCCTAAAAACAGACCTGGAAGTGTACAAACTGGTGCGCACATAAACAGCTGTTTTTATGCTGAACACGGTGCACCTACAATTTTGTTGACTGTCTTGTGTCAACCACGTGTGTCAAATTTTCAGTTTACTTGCTTATCTGAAGGAGGAAGAAATACAAACTTTGTTGTCGAAGGTGTGAGAAACCATGCAGGCGTGCAACAAACGGCACTCTAACATGGATTGAACATATGTGCTGCATCGCTCCCACATTCAGATGCTTATCAATCAGTCCATTTAATCAATACGCCTCAGATAACAAACATTCAGAGAGGACAGAGCGAAAAAAGTCCCCATTGTTGGCCCAGCATTCAATCTGTCCATCGCGCGTACTGTTACATTAGAAGTCGTAAAATCGGCTTTTGATCAAATGCGTTGTGGTCCTGTACTTCCTGGGGCCAAATGAATCGCGCTGTGATGTATGTCCTGCGCTTTTGGATGCTTTGTCTTCAAGTTGTGTCTGTAGATCTGTGCGCGCCACGCAGCCCCTTGTAAAGTACCGCATTTTACTTTTCAGATTATTTCTGTCTTTATTTTCCAAAGAGTTTGATTTATCGTTTGCGCAACTTGCTTTCTTGTTCACTTTCAACAATGGCATACAGTTTCCCTGTAGCCGCTTCTGTGCGAAGGCAGGAAGAAAGGGAACTTATTCCTGGCTAAAAATCCTGGCTTTACCTGCAGTTTGCACAGATTTTTGAATGTCGGAAGGTCCATCTTGTTGCATGTTTGGCCATTTCTGTCAGGTTACCAAAACCTTGAAATTAGGAGTTGTCATCGAACTTAAAGGCATCTATCGTGCGTCTATATCAAAACCACCAGCAACAAAAAAAAACTACTAAGTTCTTTCTTTTTGTTAATACCTGCAAAATCGTTTTTGCCGAAGCTTTTTTTCATTTCATATATAACATTTTTCTGTTGTGAGAGCAACAAATCAGTAGCTGCGATGTCTTATCAAAGATGTTCAAACTCACAGAAAAAACTGAGTGCTCCAATTCAAACAGAAGCTCAGAAAAGATATTTTCCAGCTGGGCTATTTCAGGATTTTGAATAAACAGCAGTTAATGAGAAATGAAATGGAAGCATTAATGAAATGACTTCGCATGTGTTGTGAGATTTATTTAATTTCGTAAGTATTACTTTAATTTCCTGAGCGGATGTCTGGGGATTTAAAAGCTTCAGATTAACAGAGACTCAATTTTGTGCAAGGCATTGGCAGACAAGGCACACTTTTCTCGTGGAGAAGATCTTTATTTATTGACGTAGAGTATTCGTAACACACAAAAAGTCTGAATTCAGAAGAATTTGCATCTAGATGTGAATGTCATGGACTTTAAATTTGAATTGAATTTTATTTCTTGAGGTGACATGTGACCAGGTCAGAACTAAGAGAGCGGATGACTTTTTTTCAGTTCCATGTTCCCGTATGTTCAACCATTCCGAGAACTCTTCACAGAAAGAGGGCTTTTTGGACGTGAGGATACTGAGGACCAACCGAATTGTGTGGGTCACATCAGAGATAGTTCAAAATGTGTCCAATTTCATTTCAGGAAACATTCACCTGGTGATCAAACAACATCACACTGCATTCTACAATGTCTTTGGCAGCGCAGCCTGCTCCGACGTCCAACGCCGATCAGCCGTATCTCAACAGTGAGGTAAGTGCGCAAAACGTTTTGACATTGATTTCAGGTCCAGTGTGTTGCGTTTTCACACAACCGTGGTTGATGCAGTGTTTTCAAAAAGTTATGCAGCACATGCTCAATTGAACGCAGAATTTGTCTGGCATGTCTTGGTTAGGCCTACTTTTGAAACCATTTGTGTTGTTATGGGGGCAAGTTTCAACGTCAGAGAAACACTGACTTTTCAAGATTTGCGCAGCCTGAGCAAGGACGTAACTCGCCCGAGACACTGTTTCACGTCAGAATGGTTTTTTTTTTTCAACCATTATGTTGCGGACCACATCCATCCTTATAGTGAGATGGCAAAGAGAAAAACCCTGCCTTTGGCATTGTCTTATCCTGATGTCCTCTCGCTTCAACGAACAACTGTAAAATGCAGGGTAGTTTGCATTGCTTTTGACAATGGAAACTCAAACACGTTGTTGTGAATGTTTGTGCCGTATATTGTTGTAAGCATTTTCCATTGTGGTTTCCATTTACATAAAGTTAGCCGCGGGTGAAACAATTAGCATTTCTGCTCATACTGTCTTGGTTCTCACCAAAGTTCTCGTCTGCGCTGGTGCACATGTTGTCCTGCTCTTGTTGTCCTTGTTCCATGCAATGTGTGGTTTAACGTGCATTTTTCTTCTTGACGTCGGGGCTGTTTACGGAAAAAGTGTGCCTCAAGGGCTCAAACATTTAATTTAATCGTGTGGGCATTGGGATTGTGGAGCAAAGAGAAAGCCTAACTCAGAACCTTATATCTGAGAACCCTGTCTTCCATGCACAAAACAATTCAGAACCATTGAACTATTTTGCGGTGAAAATATTCCCCAGAGTGCAATATTTACGTTCTGCACATTGTGGGCAAATAGTCTTTCAGTCACAAATGGTCGCTAATAATATAATTAAATAGACAGACCTGGGTGCAACCATCTGATCAACCTGTTCACAACATATGCCGCATTCCCAGAAACCGTCGACATGAGGACAAAAACAAGTCCGACCTGCCGAGATAAGATCGTTGCTTAATTGTGCTCATGGAAACTTGGATTCCTTTTTTCCAAATGTTGAAGGACACAACAACAAAACGTTTTCCATCGTTCGCAGATAAAGATGCGCCTCAATAGCAAATGAAAACATGACGGAACTTTTGGGGAAGCTTTGTCTTCAACTGAAGCGATCCTGCAAAACGGGGTTCGTCCAGAAAAAAAATAAGAGTACAAGAAGATAAGCGGAGGGGTTAGCGGCCTGAAATAGTAAAGTCCGTGACAAAAATCAATGACCAAAGCTGAAGTCACATTTATTAAAACAAATGGACCCATATTCATGGGGCAATATTGGGGACTGGGAAGGTAATAATGTTACAAGCTTAATAAAGGAGTGCCTAGTTTGTCAAATATTCTGTGTCCATGGCAACCAATTAGCCGGTCAAATTGCAAGGTTGTAATTGACATATGGAGGCTTTGTAACAGAGGGTCTACAGGGAGGCATTCGACATTATTGATGGCGCATTATAACGTTGTCAGAATTGTGTCTGATTATAGAACCTGAGACTGATGGCCACGTTAAAAAGTGAACTTGAGATGTGCAAGTGAGAGGGAAGAAGTTTTGCAGAAAAACGAGGAGTTTTCTGACTTGCCAGTTTTTGGAGAAAGAACACCAAAGATTTTACTTTCTTCCGTCGTCGCGTTTGGAAGAGCGGACTGTGGATGCAGGGCCTGGGCCACACCTGCCAGAAAGGGTGCTGCTACAAAATAAATGTTTCATGCTCTCTGGTCAAACATTGCCGGTCGCAACCTGGATCCACTTCTTGGAGTTGTCAAAGATTATTTTCAATGCATTTTTAAAAACTTTTTGCTTCCTACAAGTTTACGTCTAACACAATATATCTCGTTTCAAAGAAGAGACCTTTTCTGCTTCCGCCCCTTTTCCTGCAACGTAACGCCCTTGTATTATCGCCCGCAGGACAAAACATGATGTATCTTTTGTGGTTGGGCATTTGCCAATTTTTGATGTTGTGGGCAAATTTAGCTGTGAGATGTTGGTATAGGTTTGGTATTCCAACTTTTGTGTGCAGTGGTTAAGGTTTAGGGAAAAAACAGTGTTGTGAACAAAATCTTCAGTCTGCTGCAGAAAGTCCTGCTTCATCACACAGATTTTGTGTGAACTCTCGCTTCTTTTTCTGCTTCCAACTGCTAAAGCGAGAAAGATATTAGAAACATTGCAAATTCTCTACTTCAAAATGTAGGTTGAGAAAAACAACTTTCTTGAGTGACTCTACGCTACTGGACAAAAAATTAGCAAATTTGCAAACTGAATGAACAACAAGGATTCCAGTAAAAAAAACATCAAACTGATGATTTCAGTGGAAGCACGCAGAAAGAATTTGACACAACAAAATTAATTTGGAGAAACAATTGATTCAGATGAACACAGATCTGCCTTTTTCTTCCTATCTGAAGCCAAACAAAGTTTTGTCGAAACTGTCGACTCGCTGTTTGCATTCAACTCAAGACAAAGAACAACAGAGCGTTTTTTGTCGGTAGTGTGCAAGCTGGAGGCCTTGTGGCTCTGTATTTTTTGTCAATTTGACCAAGAATACTGTCTTTTACCTCTCGAAGGGAATGGAAAAACTACTGTCAAACGAGAGCAAAATTTGCAATGACAAACTGTATCAACCACACAGCTGTAAAATTCTTTTCTGGATTCCTTCAGGATTATTCAAGTGAGAAGGACACAAGGCACGAGATCTTCCGACGGTCTTTCGAACAAGAGGATATATACAGCGGCAAGGAAAACGACACATGCATTAAAGTCCCCTCGCAAAAAAAATGAAATAAAGA
>JAAUYG010039584.1_pt1 | contig 10544 bp, 8 predicted proteins | sample 7278091 | NCBI WGS metagenome assembly JAAUYG01 (sample SAMN14350201, study PRJNA611818) | marine sediment metagenome | isolation source: surface marine sediment (0.6m) | place: French Polynesia: Moorea | collected 2018-08
CAAGAAAGGAAGAAAGAACGAAAGTAAAGACAGGAGAAGGAAGAAAGAAGGAAGAAAGTCGTCTGGCATCTAATTCAATAGTCCCAGAAACCAAATATACGCATTAACGCCAAATTTTACAGAAATACTTCTGTTCATCCAATCTCTCAGTGTCCATTGCGGCTAAAAAAAAACTGATCAGATTTTGTATTTTCATCAGAAATTGTCAAACAACCCTATCTCCAAAATACCTGAGTGAAAAATTTCACTTTTTTTGTGGGCAGTATCCATAAAGATTGTATATAGGATTTCAAAAGTTACACTGTTGATTTTTAGTAACTTTACTTGGCTTCCTTTCATACATTGGTATAAGTCGCTTTTCATGAGAGGACAATACCCACAACGACTGTTTTTAAATTTTTCATTTTTTTTAAACTTTTCATTTTTTTTAACTTTGAAATTAAATTATACATTTCAGTTCAAATTTGAATGTGTGTTATGATAAATTTAAACGCACAAATATCCTAAAATGTGGAAGTCTCGATTAGGATGTAACTACAAAATTTATTTTAATATAGAGGTTTTTAAACTTTGTATATTTGTTTGAAAATGGGCCTGTAACTCAGAAACTGCTGATCAGCACAACTTGACATTATGGAACATAACTATGCTTGAGTGGCATTTAGACCAAGTGGATTGAGAAGGCCCCATTCCCTGTTCTTTATTCTTTGAATACATGTACATTTCTTTACTAGTATTGGTTTAATAATCTTCCAGATGTAGATGAATGTTCCTCTAATCCCTGTCAAGAAGGGGCAATATGCATCAACAGCTGGGGAAGCTTCGTTTGCCTGTCACAAGACAGAGATGAATGTCTCCACTCTCCATGTCCAGATGGCGCCACATGTATAAACACTCCCGGAAGTTTTCTGTGTCTTGTATCAAGTATGTTATGCTACGAGTGTTAAAACTGTATAAACTGCGGAAAGTTATTATGTGCTTATCTTTGAGAACAATTTTGTAAAAATCACCACCTTTAGGTTGATGGTAATCTGAATATATTCCTCAACTCCAATCAATACCTTTACGTGCGGTTAATGCATCGGTTTTCCTGTCGTCTGAGTAGTATGTACCAATTAAATCCTTGTTGGCATTATAGAAGTGTTTTTAATGTGAGCTGCTCATCATGTCTGGGTAGTAGCACGTGGTGCTGTTTAATGATTGAGAAAAACAGTAGTACGAGAAAAGGTTTGCTTCTTTTTTTAAGTTTGAAGCCACTCGCTGCTCAGAGAACAATGGTGGATGTGAGGACCAATGTGAAGAGAGCAATATGACAGGACAGGTTGTTTGCTCCTGTTCTATTCCTGGAACGAGACTTTCTGCTAATATGAAGTCGTGTGTAGGTAAGTAACAGCAGTTGCATTTTGAAAGAAGACCGCAATCAACCAACTCTGTTATTTTGCTATTTCAACTTGCTTCGGTTTCTCACCTCATATGTGCTTAATTGAAATGAATAGGGAATTTGCATCAACAGCTGGAAGAGTTTCGCCTGCCTGGTACAACCAACCCCGGACAGAGAATAGGTATTGATTTGCCCTCTCCAGATACTATAACATGTATAAACAACCCTGGAAGTATTTGGTGTCTTGAACCAAGTATGTCCTTGTATGCGATTTAACTTCAACACACTGGTATTATCATTCGTCTTGTTCTTGTTGTTCTCTTGTTCTTCTTGTTCGTGTTCTTCTTGTTCTTCTTCTTGTTCTTCTTCTGCTTTTTCTTGCTCTAAACAACCAAAAGAACAAGGAGAACAACTCATTTGCAAATTATATCAAAGATCCCATACAAATAAACTAAGATTAATACAGATATTGTTTCTTATTGAGACATTGAATTTGGAAATATAACTTAAGAATCTATTTTTGGCATGATTTTGCATTGAGTTGTTTGATCCAGACGAAACTGTTCACAAGATTGAAAATACAACGTACGGAATGCATTAAGTATGATGTAGGGTGACAATGAACGCCTGGGAGTTTCGATGCATAGCATTATAGTGTTAAAGTTGCAGATCTGATGGAATTCTAGAAAGGTCTGACTATTTACGAAAAAGAATTTAAGAATTATATTAAAAGGATCATCTAGAGCCAGGCAGTGTAATAGTCGAGAATATGCTACAGCTCTCAGTATATATATATATACCCCGGCATGCTGACGTCTGAGGTAAGGAGTTAATGTGTGTTATAGTCGACTGGTATACTGTTTCTTCCACTTAAACTGAGTGATATTTGGAGGGTATAGTGAGGCAAGTGAATGCCGTGACGACTCTCGATGAATGATTACTTAACGGAGGTATTTGTAGTTGTTTGTCACTGTGGACTGTTGCTGAAAGGGTCTGGTGTGGGGAGACAACCCATGGTTGATTTAACCAGATGGGTTTCTATGGAGCTCTGGTCACATGCACTACCTGAAGATAAACGTTTTTGGAGTCACTGTGATTGGTGTCATTGGGGTCTAAGAAACCTGTCTGGTGTGTTCACTTGAAGTGCCATTGAAAAAATACAAGACTGGCTCACTGTGAAGGCTGTCGGGAGTGCTGAGATGGATACCATTGGGTAAACCGTCATTGGAGCACGTTTGCCACATTCAAGGACTGAAGTATTTCGCAACCTTGCATTGGAATAACAATTGGATAACAGTGTACAGCATGATAAACCATAACATCAGCAGTCTTCGCTATTGTTATAAAGAAAATCTCAGCAGCTGTATACCTGTAGCTGGAGAGGCCCACGAATAACCAGGAACACGTATTTTGTGACTATGCAGTTCTTCATTTATTGACCAATCCATTTATGCTCCGTCAACTAAAAAAGTAAAGAACACAGTAGAATTAGTACCTTCTATGGTATGTCTATCAAGGCCATAGTAAGCAATGTAACCAGATTCGACAAACAATTCTATGAGGCATTCAAGGTAAAGACTAAACTCTCATATATGTATGAACATAAAGCATTCTAAAACAATCTACCTGAACCAACTACTGTTTTGCTTATGATAATAATGCACTTCTAGTGATTACTCCCAGCACGGACGAACGATGAAAGATCTCAACCTCGTGGTTTAATCTGCATCCTACAGTCTAACTGCTTGTTAACAGTTTCGTACAGCGACAATACCCTTAACATTTGTGAGTAAAATATGTGTGTGTTGTATAAACCTCTTTTAATGTTGTAAAAACTGTATATATTGGTATTGCATAGTCTGCTTCAGTACAATCCTGTGTATACTGTAATCCAACTTTCAGGAACATTCATTTTAATTTATAACTAGTTTATTAAACTTCACGGAGCATTCTGGTCTTTTTTTTTCGTTTATTTATTTTTGTAAAGAGCCTGGGCTTTTTATACGTTTGGCCGTTTCACTACATAGGTAGGTCTTCAGTGTTCGTTTGGACGCATGTAAGTTTGAAGTATAGTGCAGAGGATCTGGGTTGAGGTCAGATACGTGGAGCAGCATTCTCAAATGTGCGGTCTCCATATCTGCGCTAACAGGTGCACGGAATGACTAGCAGGTGCGAGTTGGGTAACAGAAGCATTCTTTGAGGATGAAATAGGACAAGTAGCTCACCCAGACAGTTTTGACTTAGGCCATGCAGTGTAAGCGGAAGGACCTTATATAGAATCCAGGACTTCAATGCCAGCCAGGGTAGTTGTTGGTATTGGGGTGGTACAGTCACGCCGTCCTGATTAGCAGAAGCATTTTGCACACGTTGCAACTTTTGCTATGTTGATACACTCTGTTTATTGACTCGTTCTATTGCTCAGTCGATTCAATCCATAGACTAGCCACAGTTTGAGTTGTTTTCTCATACTCTCTGAACAATCTGGCGTTTGTCTACAATGGGAACGGACCTTTTTTCTGTACCATATAAAACGTATTACTGTATCGCTGTTTAAAATGTATAAACGCATTGTAGTGCAAAACATGCAACGTATCAAGACGTAGAAATATATTACTAAATAGAGTATTAACGTAATAGCGTCACAGTGACCTTGGTGAAGAATTGTAACCAGATTGAACAAAATGATGTGCTTTCAGAAGTGTCCTTCATGTTGGTCAGATGAAAACCGGCATCAACATTTGTACAGAAAAAAGACGCCTATTGACGCTGAGGTGCGGCAAGCAGAATAACATAACGCTGCGCTGTCGTCGGATATCATGTCAAAATTGACGTCTACTGTTGCGGGAACCGTGATTTCTTCCCCATCTGCGACGACAGTGTCTGCCACTGGGGCAAAGTCTGCTGCCGTGCATCAGTGGTTTTCAAAGCGTCACATTCGCCAAATACACATCCTGTTGACATCGTATGATCGCCGAGATGCCAAACCAATGCCGTCAGTTCTCTAACAAAGAAACGTAACGAGCTGAATCGGTTGCTGCAAATAGAGGATATGCTCTATGGCGTGAAATATGGTTTAGTTGAATTCAATGACTTGTGTCACTGCTCTGGTAGACGAAATAAGAATTCGGGATCTGGAGGATACAGATAGTTATCTGGACCGTTAAGCAATACGTTAGATGGATATAATACATACAGCGCTGATCTCGTGTACTGCAACCACGTAGCATAGTGGTTACAGCGTAAGCTTGGGGAGCGGGAGACGGGGGTTCGATCCCCGACCGCGTCAGACCAAAATCTTAAAAACTGGGAGGTTTGCGCTTCTCTGCTTGACATTAATGAGCAAGGCTGATCTCCTCGGAGTCAGTAAAATGGTCTGAATGATTCATATGTTCTCACCTGTGGTGGAATTGAGTCGGTGGCTTGACACTCAAAAACGATCGGGCGTAGATCGTTGGGCAAAAAAAAAAAAAAAAAAAAACGGGCCAATATTACCTCACTAGACCTACACCCGCATATGCCAGCATACGCCTTTGAATTCAACTTGGAGTCGGTGTTATGACCATGTGTGGTGGAAATCCGACTTTAAGCCGGATCCCCCCCCCCCCCCCGATATTTTGTAGTGAACTGGATATGGAAAACTGAGGCCAATCTCACCACTCCCAAGGGTGTGTCGTTGCCGCTCCTTTGTGCATTTCCGAGAATATATCAAGCTTGTAAGGCTCCTGGCTGAAGGGCAAATCCTATCACAGAAACAGCAGCTAGACAAGAAACAGCAGGATCTGAAGAGTGACACTGAAATAGCCAAAGCCAAGGCTCGAGCGCAGGTTTATGATGATGAGGCGTTTGTTTAGTCGCTATTGCATGATTGGAAGGATGTTACAGCAGATGCGCTGATAGCAGCAAACTATCTGGAAAACATCGTCAGCATGGTTTTACCGTCCTACATGTATGCTACAATTGTTGCAACGTCCACCGTCATAGCTTTGCAACCGTTCAACGTCCCAGCTGTGCCACTGTCATCTGTCACAGCTGTACTGTCATGAAGCACTGCAGCTGTATATTCGTCAACTTTGTCAGCTTCATCAGTACAACATAGTTGCAGCTATACCACCATCCACAGTCACAGTGGTATCACCCCCCTACGTAATAGCTACATGAGTTTGAGTTGTTCTTCTCACGTTGATCTTTATACCTCTACAAATATGCTTATAGACTAGACTGCCGCCATTTTATCTCTAGTCGTCTATGATATTTTCTGTTTCTAAGATGTCTGCATTGAGCTATTGTGTCGGAGGGTCTAATAATAAGCCTAACGTCCTGAGGCCAGCATGAGAATGAGAGATGAGAATCCTTGTCCAGTACGTTACTTTGGTCTGCATTCTATTAGACTACCGGCTATTCCAGATTAGTACTAGGGGGCTGGCAGGGGAAATGTTTGTTGAATTCGAATGTCTTCACTGAAGGCAACGGGGTCGATAGCTCTGATCTTTCTGCACATGCATTCATCACGTGGACATGACCATACAATAGCTACTGATTAGGTCATCAAACCGTGGCTTTAATCAAGTGTGGATCATACCTTTGTACGCAAGAATCCAAGATATGTTCATGTGTATGTGTGTGTGTGTAAAAGTATCTTAGATGAATACATGTACACACAAAACGTTATTTTGGTTCAAACAGTTTATCGCAATATTTTCAGAAAAGTAACCAGCATCAACTTTGCTTATGGGTATTGTAAACATTAATTACGCTAGCTTGGTAGTAAGATTATTGACAAAAGGAATGCTGATATGTTAGAAGCATTTCTTTCCTGTACTATTAATCATGTATGGGTTCAACACACGTGCTTTAATGTCTGTAACACTGATAATAATAAGAACTGTTTAATACTTTTTCACATAAGAAGTGAAGAAGTGTGAACAATGGAGGATTTGAGGAGAGATGTGAAGATAGCAGTGTGACGGGACAGGCTGTTTGCTCATGCTCCATTCTCGGAGAAAGTTTTTCTTGTGACATGAAGTCCTGTGTTGCTAAGAAAGAATGATTATGGATTAAATAAAGAAATAAAGGGACAAAATTTGTCTGTTATTTAAATTTGTTTGTGTTTTTCTCCCTTAATATTTGTGTTTAATGATCTTTCAGCTGTGAATGAATGTTCCCCTAACCCTGGTCAAGAAGGAGAAATGTGCATCGACACCTGGGGAAGTTTCGTATGCCAGTCAACTCACGACACAGACGAATGTCTTGACTCACCCTGTCCAGAAAATGCCACGTGTATAAACACTCCGGGGAGTTTCCACTGCCTTCAACCAAGTACGTGTGTGCTTTAAATTTAAGACTGGGAGATATATAAGATAAAAGCTTTCAAAGAATTATTATCCGACGTTAAGCTAGTTAAACTCTTTCGTAACGGTACTGAAACACTAATACCCGTATACTTCGCACAATTTGCTAAGGAGCAACGTATATTGCGTGGGGTCCTATGGTTTACCAAAAAAATAGAGCTGGCATTGTACAGTATCACATGTTTTGTTGTGTGGTTGTCTGATTGGCAGTTTTGACACAGTGGAATAGTTTTGCGAGTTATCTCATGCATTGTTATCTTATTCTGAGTTCAACTCATCCCAGGCTATGTCTATGGGGTGAATCACACTTGTCAGTGACATTGGTTCCTGTCACAATGATGTCAAAAAGACTTATTCTGCTAATGTTTTTGTTCTTTATTGGCATGTGTTCATGTGTTTGGAGGCACTTATCAGAGATTGAAGTTGCCAGGGTGGTCCAGATGAGTGAGGATGGCTGGACGTACCGTCATATCAGAAACGAGCTCAAACGTGGTGACACGTGTAATCAGAAGGTATAGGGAGTATGGGCAGTACTCCAGAAGCATGGTAGAGGCCGCCAGAGGGCTACCACGCCGAGACAATATCGTCATCCCCATACCCTGGTTGCCAGGCAACACTTGCTCACGGCAAAAAGGCTGGCTCCGTAGCGATTTTCAGCGTGACACTGGCATACGAGTTTCGATACAAACTGTCAGAAATCGTCTCCATGATAATGCTTTGAATGCAAGACAGCCAGCCACATGCCCAGTTCTAACTGCCGCACACCGTGTCACTAGTTAAATTTGGTCATGATCACGTTGACTGCACTCTTGAACAGTGGCGTACCGTCTTTTTCACCAACGAGTTCAGATTCAGTTTCGAAGGAAACGATAGGTGCATGAGGGTGTGGACACGTAGTGGGCACAGATACAGTGACTAAGCGACTAAGCCATTGCAGAACATGACCGTTGGGGTGGCCGATCATTGATGGGCTGGGGTGACCTCAGCATGGGTGGACATACAGACGTCATGCATGGACAGACCATGAATGCACAGCGATGTCTGGATGATATCCTAAGACTAATAGTTCTTCCTTATGTTGGAGCTATAGGTCCAGATTTGGTGTTAATGGATGATAATGCACGTCCCAGCCGTGCTTGTGTTGTGAACCACTTCCTGGAAGAGCAAGGTATATAGCATATGAAGTGGCCAGCGTACTCTCCGGACTTGTATCCCATAGAAAACATTTCCTGAGACTACCTTGGGCGTCAACCCCGCAGTGCAGATAATCCTCGAACAACTTTTGAGGAACTGGCTGAGGCACTAGTGAGGATGTGGATGGCCATGACGATTGACTTTGTATCGCAATATATCCGAAATGTCCCAGAGTAGCCAAGACGTTATCCAGGCCCGCCGAGGCCACACTCCCTACTGACAATTGTTTTACTTGTTTTTGGTTATGTTGTGTTGTTACCATGATGTTGTTCTTCTGTCATTATATCTTGATTTTCGCATACTCTGTGTCTTTCATTCAAAACGTTACATATCCCGATGTTTGCAAATCTATGGGTACAAAAATGGTAAATGAAACTTTATTTTGGCAACATATAGCAGCTGCAAAACACACAACCATCGCATGATAAAATTGTCAAAAACTTGTGCTTGCTGCTTGGCAAATTGTGAGAAGTGTATATATCTAGCTTGGTAGTAAGGTACATCGTTTCCTTGACTTTAATGCAAGTCTTGACTTAAGGTTCAAGATTCTGTTGTCCCATTTCCTGAAAAGTATTTATAAAATAACTAGATATTGGGAAAGTGTCGTGTTATACTTGACTGACTATTACTGTGTGGGTTGCAGTGCATTTGTCATTGGGACAATATTAATACAAAAATACACTTTTAGATTAATAGAAAATATTAATAAAAGTGCTTAATATCTTATTATACAAGAAAAGACACGATGTTCAGAGAACAATGGAGGATGTGAGGACCAATGTGAAGAGAGCAGTATGACGGGGCAGGCTTTTTGCTCCTGCTCCAATCCGGGAACGAGACTTTCTGCTGATCTGAAGTCGTGTGCTGGTAAGAAGCAAGTTATGAAATATGTAAATTAAAGGAATAAATCCTGTCTGTTAATTTATTTTTTTCAACGTGCTTAGGTTTCTTCCTTCATATTTGTTTATATAATGGGTTTTCAGATGTGGATGAATGTTCCTCTAACCCTTGCCAAGAAGGCGAAATGTGCCTCAACAGCTGGGGAAGCTTCCTTTGCCTGTCAACTCAGGACAACAACGAATGTCTTGACTCACCCTGTCCAGAAAATGCCACGTGTATAAATACTCCAGGGAGTTTCCGGTGTCTTCAACCAAGTAAGTTAGTGCATGTATATCTGCATGACATCATATAGGAATTATTGTGAATGCAACATTTTATATAGCGATATTGCCTGATTGGGTATCCATGCAGTGTATAGCAAGAGGTACGTCACACAGAGTCACAGATGGTGTCCTAACATCCCGATATGCAGCTTCGCAGCCCGTCGCACTTGCGGATCAGTTTAAAACCAATTATGAATAACACCAAGTATATACACTGAACGCTATCTCCACCACTGGCATCCTTGTCTAAAAGGAATTTGGTACTTTAAAGTCTACTGTTTACCGAACAAATGAGAGATGACTGGCGCCCAGTGGAGGGCGTAAATTAGACCTTGCCCAACATGAAGGTGCATGTGGGTAAGAAAAAAAATGAAATAACTAAACATTAAGACAGTAAGCAAAAAGGAAGAAATAACTCTTGTAGGTTATCTACTTGTTTGCCTTGTTTACTTAGCGTTCTTCCCCGACACTCGTTTAATAATCTTGCAGACGTGGATGAATGTTCCTCTTACCCTTGTCAAGAAGATGAAATTTGTATCGACGGCTGGGAAAGCTTCGTCTGTCTGTCGCGGCCAACGGAAGACACGGACGAATGTCTTGACTCCCTCTGTCCTGAAAATGCTACATGTATAAATACCCTAGGGAGTTACCAGTGTATCCAACCAAGTACGTACCTATCATGCCTATATGCGTATTGACATAAAATATGCACAGGTGGTTTTGGATCAAACTTTTTATAGCCATATTGGATGACTAGGAACTATACCATAGTGGTTTATATGTGACTCGCATGCATAAGACATGCCTAGATTAGGCCACGTTAGTAACACCCATCTTTTATTCTGCTCAATTTAAATATATTATTTTATGTTAAATATTTTCGGACTCCCCTGAAATGCGTCCATATTAGACACTTTGTCACTTTAGAAGTGCCATGCTTAGTCCATGCTGTTACTCTTATTATATCTTTTACATAAGAAATGCCAAGCTGCTCACAGAACAACGGAGGATGTGAGGACCAATGTGAACAGAGCAGTATGACAGGAGAAGCTATTTGCTCCTGTAGTATTCCTGGAACCAGGCTTTCTGCCAACATGAAGTCATGTGTGGGTGAGGAAGTATATAGTATACAAGAAGACTTCTGGTATTTTATGCACTTTTAATTCTGAATTACTTTAGATTTCCACGTCGTATCTTGCCGGGCACCCGTTTACTAATAACCTTTAAACAATTGATGTACAAGGACTTCTCAGGTACCGGTATATTCTACTGAAGCCCTAAATCGGCACTGGAAATTCTCATGGTGGTTCAGGGCTCTAAAGAATTAAAATTTTGTTTTTATTTTTTATACTTCCTTTTATACTTTTATACTACTACTACTACTACTACTACTACTACTACTACTACTACTACTACTACTACTACTACTACTACTACTACTACTACTACTACTACTAC
>JAAUYG010220896.1_pt1 | contig 10544 bp, 5 predicted proteins | sample 7278091 | NCBI WGS metagenome assembly JAAUYG01 (sample SAMN14350201, study PRJNA611818) | marine sediment metagenome | isolation source: surface marine sediment (0.6m) | place: French Polynesia: Moorea | collected 2018-08
AATTGAGCAAGCGATTCTCAAATTGGATAGGGGAGGATCTGTAGATGAGGCACACTGTTGTGACACCTCTTGATCCTTGCGACTTATGATTAGACAGCACAGTAAAGCAACATCTAGCAAGCAAGGGTGCAACTCTGTACTTGTGAAGTGACTCTTGTACAGATCAGACATGTCAATACAACATATAACTGAACTTGCTTCTCTTGCTTGTACCTTGCAATACTTGCGGAATGGTACTGAGTACTGAATACTCACTCTGGTAAGATGCCAATAGCGTGGCAGTCAACGATGCACACTGAAGTAAGGGAACAAGGAACGGACCAGACATCGCTTTACTACAGTGCTGTGGCTCTTCGTGTCCCCATCGTGTGTTCTCTTTCCCCACAAAACACCTTATGTCTGCTCGTGACGCTGACAACAGGCATTTCAAAACATGGGAAAGACTTCCAGGCAGAGGGATGCAAATTCAGGGCCATAACAGCCCTGCAGATGTTGGCGTCAGTGTGAGTGCTGTTCATGTGTGGCGCTCTGGCGCGTGCAAACATGTACAACGGTGACGTAGGCGTCAGCGTTGGCGTCAAGGTCGTTGACGTTCTGCTGTGAGATCAAGCCACATCCTGGGAAAACCAGTGGAGTGTCTTTTCACACGCAAGATAGTGACAGTATCGCATTGGCCCACGGGATGACTCACCTGTCGTTACACCACCCTGAACGTCTTGCTGGTTTTGGGCACTGACTTTGGGTGACACCGCATGTTGGCTAAATCCAGAACACTCACACGGCTTGTGCGGGAAGTGTTGTGAGTGCCAAGATACTCCCACAACAGCAAGTTTCTTCTAACAAGCTGTTCTTTTTCTCCAGATAAAGAGGCGGTTCCAATCGAGTACTTTGCACACAAATGCACAGTTCGCCAGTGATGGGGAATTCAACAGAGACTTCGGTCAAGTGATGGCAGGACAAATGGTAAGACACCCTGGGGCGACATGGCGGATTAACCTGACAACAGGAATTTGCACAAGAGTGGAAGGGCAGCACTCATGAGGGTGATGGCTGGCCCCACTCCTGCATCGTTCGTCTGCATGGGGCGTGATTATCCACCAACCAAAGGCAGAATGCACTGAAGTTCCGCATTTGCGCCCGAGCCAAAGGAATTCGGCGTCAGTCGAATTTCTCGGGCACTGAATGCACAGAAGGAAGCTCGTGAGCTAAAAAAAGGACCTGTAATGTAGCAGGACAGCTTCTGGGCACTGTGGTTGACAGCTAGACAAAACTGAGTTGAAAACATTGCACTGTCTCAAAATCGGATGCCTAAACTTTTTCATTTTTAGGCTGCGCGGCCGAAATCGAGTGGCTTTTATGAGTCACACTGCGTCAGTCGTCATCGTGGACGGACTCTCGCCCCACCTCTTTATTGTGGCCGTGTGGCCTCGACGCTGATAAGCGCTCTTGTTTATTCATTGCGCAGGAGAAGTTCTCGAGTCCAGAAAGTGATCAGCTGGGACAGTTGCAATCTCAAGTGAACGAGGTGAAGGATGTGATGACGCAGAACATAGAGAAGGTGATGGAGCGCGGGGAACGACTCGAGGATCTCATCGCACAAACCGATGACCTCGAGGCCCACGTAAGTCGCACACATGTGCACATGTGCATGCCAGGTCGCGAAAAATCTTGACTTGCCTGGTGATTGTTGGGTGTGAAAATTTGACTTGACTACCTTCGCTGCCAACCGCGCAGCCGTGATGCTGAAAACGCCCTTGTTCTCATGTTTTGTGCGGAGGAAAGGGTTACGGCAAGTGTTTTGGGAAAACTTTTATTGGTAATCATCACACTGGAGCGCAAATGGTTGAACCAGTTATGCACCAAGTGGTGCAATCCAATCTTAAGCGCCTATTTGTTTTCTGTGCTTTGACGGTGTCTAGTTCCTTTTCTCGGGATTCTTTTTGGTGAAGAAATTTTCTCGTGATTTGTCGGATCTCCGGACAAAAATCAAAAGGGAACGAGCAGCTACAGTTTTTTTTAGACAAACGAATGCCAGGAAATGAAAACCGTTCCACGTTCCATTGAACACCCGCCAGAACTTCATTGAGAAACAAACTCTGATCAGATCAACAGCTATCAAAATTACTCAGGGACACCACAAAAAAAGGGAAAGAAAAAGAAAAATCAAACAAAACCTGCAATGTCTGAGGACACTGGACAATTCAGGCGCTCTTCCTGTTCGCCAGTGTTAAAAGGGTGGCAGGGAAAGACAATAGAAAGGAACAAAAGAGACTTTCCGTACGTTTAGGTTTGACTAACTTGTTGACTGCTTCGCAGCGCATTGCAATGACCTTCCACTCAACCGGTTTTGCCTTTCTTGTGCTTTTGAATGTTTGGGCGCAACCTTTTTGTGTCAACTCGGTGAAGCCATCAGGAGATCGAAAGTAAAAACATAGCCTGTTGTCATCCGACAGGACTCGGGTAAGTGATTGAATTAATTTTCACTGACAGGATATTGAATTTGGGACCTTGTTTTTCCATCACACGACTCGTCCTCATGGACTGATCTCTTTGTTATGAAACTTTGGTCAATCACAAGGCCAAAATTATTCCGGTGAAAACTTAGTGTGAAACAATAGACATGATCGTCACCAAAGGAATTTGCTTTGTGCTAAAACTTCGGGATGCCGGAGTGCTTCAGAACATTTTGACGTTGCCTTTACCACCAGAGACAATTCTTGAGGCAAGTGTGGAGAGAAATTGACGAAGTCTGACCATTTCACATCTCATGCGACCTTGTTTTGAAGTCGAGAGAAATGTCCACAGCTAGTGACCCCTCTACCTCGGTGCAGATGGGTCAAGTGTGACAAAGACATGTTCAAAATTTAGTGGACTTCGCCAAAAAGATCAACTAGAGATCTGGTCTCAAAGCTCAAGGTACTTCACTGCGTGTCGAGTTGCGCCTGATCGTTGCTTTTCGCTTTTCCTTGTAGTGGAAAGAACAATGCCAAACAAGGTGGACTATCAGAAGTCTTTGTCCAGAATAGATTTTGGGACAGATCTCGTCTCAGGACGCGGGACCAATGGTGCTGTCGAAGCAGAATCTGGTGGACAATTGGAAGTTCTCGGAAGCATGGACAGAGGCGATGGTCGTGATGATGGATATTTCGGAGATGTCGACACTGAAGTGGACACAACACAGAGCACCACCTCGGGGGATGGAGAAGCGCAACTTAGCGCGGCATGCCATCAGTCTCTGCCTCAAATGTATCTGCGGCCGGTGACCACCTCCCAGGCGTCTCGAGTGGCTGCACCCAGGGCGAGAGTTCCAGAGCCCGACTCGCGAGGTCAGCGACAAGATGGAGAAGACAGTCGCGTTCCAGATGTTCTTCCGGGCGACAGACTGGATCAGCCTGTGCAGCAAGAATCTCAAGACACCGTGGCGCCCTCGGAGGATGAATTGGAAATTGCGAACGGCGATGTGCTGGAAATCACACCGGCGGATGTGACCACGTCAGATGAACTGAGTGATGCGTCGATGCAGGATGTGAATGAGGTCAACACGGAGAGTCGCGACCACACGCAGAACAGCCGGGAGGGGAACAGCGGAAGAGAAACTGCACTTCCTGTCAACCAATCACGGGCCTTCTGGTTCCTGCAGCAGGAGGAAAGCCCTTTCCCTTCAGCAGTAAGTCTCTCACACTCCAGCCATCTGCGTCGTAAAGTTGCCCGTCCGTTGTTTGATCCCGGGCCTTCAGAGCCGGAACGAGAGTCACGAGCCTCTCCCTTAGCAACTCGGTTGAGTCCGATGCATTCCTGCCTATCACCCCGGTGGAGGCAGCAATCTCCACCATCATGGGCTAAAAACCGCAAACGAAAAAGACAAAGCTCAGATGTGGGCTGGTCATTGGAGGGACAGTCAGACGACGTAACCAGAAGCCACCTTTTCCTTGCGTCATTTGCCACACTTCTTGAAAGAACGGAGTCCGAAAGGCTGTTGTTTCTCCCAGTCGTGACACCACTGTACAAAGCCCTGTCGCCCTTGTCACCACCAGGTTCAGGGAGTGGCAGTCTGCGTCTCTTGTCAGATCCAGATTCACCTCCATCCGCTGGTACACCACGGCGTTTTGTTTCCTTTGACTTTGCCCCCAGCTCGCATCTGAGTGTCCCATCACTGCCTTGTAGTCCTCTTGCCGCTGCGTATCAAAACACATTCAAGAACGAAGAAATCTACCGGACACTTTCTCATGAAGTGGAGCCGGTTCGCAAGAAAATGCGGTTTTCTTCGCAAGAGGACACTTCAGTTGGTCCATCTTCGCCATTTCAGATACCGGTGACATCTGCGTCGGAGTCAGCCGGGCCACAACCAATGCAAATCGACCCCGAGGAAGGAGATGATGATAAGGAGGCAGTGACACAAGAAGTGGAAAAGCGAGAAGTGTCCGAGAGAAAACCGCAGGTGTTGGAGAGAGAAGAAACGGCTGCAGCGCGAAATGTTAAACAAGACCCCGAACAAGGAAATGCCAGAGATGCTTCAGCCGCGCAAACAGTCCACCTGGATCATGCGTACGCTCAAAGGCACAACACGGACACCCGGCAGAGAGATCCCTACATGCCTGTGTGTGAGGATATTTCTCCACCGACGCACAATCGGATCAAACAAGAAACGTCAGTTGATGAGACAACGACAACAAACCCACACCGGTCTAATACAGTATTTCCTGCAAGCAGTGACCATCAGAACAACTTGCCACATGACAGAGCAGAAAGAAGAATTCCTGGACTTGCCTCAGAACTTGCATCTGCAACATCCGCACAGACCAACGCAACGACAATGAATCAGAATCAGGTGTCTCATGTCCCATCAGCAGAGGGTGGCAGGAAGTTGACACATCGTCCAAGCACAACCCTGACCACCTCGCAGAGAGATGCCTACATTCCTGTGTGTGAAGACATTTCTCCCCCTTCTCCCAGAAGCAGCAGAAGATCCAAAAAGGGCTCTGCCAAAAGAAAAGCATTCAAGCCAACACGAAGATTCATGTGTTTTGATACCATAAGGGACGTCCTCGTTGACCATCGATCAGTATCCTCCATCGAAAGAGTTAGTTGGGTTGCTCCTCAGCCGAGTGACTTACGCGGCAAATTGGTACCGGAACTATATGTCTGCACGTCAGACCCCGGTTAGAACCGACGCTGCAGACGCGCCAAATCTAGAATGTCAGGCACCTGCAGCAAGGACAACAACCTCAAGTCAAACATGGGCTTCAAATCTGGAATCACAGGCACCTGCAGCAAGGAGGACAACCTCAAGTCAAACAGAGGCACCAAATCTGGAAACTGGGGCACCTGTAGCAAGGAGGACAACCTCAAGTCAAACAGGCACATCAAATCTGGAATCTGGGGTACCTGCAGCAAGGAGGACCTTGAGTCAAACATGGGCATCAAATCTGGAATCTTGGGCACTGGCAGCAAGGAGGATGATCTCTAGTCAAACAAGCACATCCAATCTGGAATCTCCAGCAAGGAGGACAACCTCAAGTCAAACAGAGGCACCAAATCTGGAATCTGGGGCACCTGCAGAAAAAAAGACAATGTCCAGTCAAACAGATCCGCAAGATCTGGAATCTCGGGCACCCGCCGCAGAAAGTGCATTTGTGGGTCAAACAGACCCGTCAAGAAGTTTTTCGGGTTTAGCAACAACCCAAGCGTCGGGCTCTCGAGGCTCAGAGCCTCACAGAAGACACCGCAACGCGTCCACCGCTGAAACCCAAGGGGCCATGGGTTTTCCCTTGCGCTCTCCCTTTGACCCTTCTGCGTTCGGGAACAACCTGTATCCTTGGCCTGCACCTGGGCACCAACACAGGATGCAACCAAGCAACATATCACCAACAAGAAACCATTCTCAGCCAAGAGTTGCGCCCCAGGACCAGATGACCTTTCCCTTCCACGCTCCTTTCTACTCTGACTTCGAAAGGAGCTGGCTATGGATGTATCACAGGTTATCTACGCTTGAGGACCTTCTGTCAGCGAGCCTTCTGTGGTTTGGAAATAATTCTCAACATCCACTTCCTGACATGCCAGACGAAGGATTATTTGCAAGGCTTGCGAGCCCCAACAGTCCAGCCTGGTTCACTCAATACAGATTAACTGGAAACCCACGCCCAACTCCCATCCAACCAAACCTGGACGTTGCCAGCGCCCTTTTTGCTGGTGAAACGTCTCACCATGGCAATCCCAGTTACAACCCTACATTGCACGAGGCAACGCCTGCAAGTCTGCATCTGGATTTGCGTCTGCAAACTGTTCCTGCCCGCGTCCAGGCACCACCCGATTTGCAGCAGTCCGTACCTGGGTATCAGTCGTCCTCGTCTGGGCTCGGACCGCAGCCCGTTTCCTCCGTCCACGCGTCGTTCACTGCTCCGCCACCTGGTATCACTGATCCGCGCTCTGATCCTCACCCGTCCCCCAATTCCGCTGAACACAGAAACGCTCAGCGCTCAGACACACCCAGACGACGCACAGGAAATCTCCCCGACAACGGACAGGGTGGTCATTCGTCAGACTCTTCTGTTTCTTCCCCTCGTAAAAACAATTGAGTCAAAGGGCTGGAAACGTGTGCAAGGCAAAGAGACACCTTTTAAAATGCATCGCCTGCAGAGAGACACTTCTGTTCGAAGCTTTTAGACTGAGATTGAGTTCGCGAATATATGACCGTAATGTTAGCGATAAGACGGGCCTTTCTGGTCACTTTTTGGTTGTGTTGTTCGTGTTCAGAACAGCAACAAAACAAAAGAGCCAAATGCAAAAACGAAACACCGCGCGACTTTTCTCAGAGCGACAAATTTCTGTTCGTTTTATTTTCGTAGTGTCAGTTTCCTTGTCATCACTTGTAATTTGTGGTTCAACAAATGTTTTTAATAATTCTTGTCTAGGTCTGTCACAAAGCGTTGCGTCAATGAAAAAAAGTGACACTCTCGGTGTGTCAGTCGTGATGTGCTTCTGTGAGTTGTTCACTGGGTTGCGCACTGAAATACTGTTCACAGGCCTTGTTAATTTTAATCCAAGTGAACTCCTAGGAAGTCGTTCTTTGCCCTTGACACCTTTTGTATTGCCCTGATGGTTTTGTTTCCAAAGAGCATTCTGCAAAACAACATTCCTACGTATTTTCCACAGAGCGCGACGTTCCGCAAGACGGCGAGGAAGGTGCAGCGCAAGATGTGGTGGCGCAACACGAAGATGACGTTGATTCTGGCCGGCGTCGTCATCCTCGTTATCACCGTTCTCATCCTCATCATCCTCTTCTCGACCGGCGTGCTGCCGCCCAGCAGCGGGGATGGAGGAGATGCATCGTCCACAACCGTCGCGCCAACAACACCCAAGGGTGCGGTGGTTTAGCGTTGGTCGTGGCAGTGTTCAAGGGATGCTGGTGTGTTTCAACCAGTGAAGGTATTTTGTGATCACGCCCACACGGAGGAAATCTGTAACAGCTTTCGGAGCCTGAAACTAAAATTTGTGATATTTTTTTTGTTCATAGTGTGTCGAAACAAGATGTTCTGGGCATCCACAGATTTCACAAGTGTTCAGCGGTAACTTTTTTTGCAATGGAATTTTTTAACTGGACGTGTCGTCTGTTTTTTATGAACTGCATGAGAAACGGTATTTCTGTTGAAAGTCTGAAAATACAGTGGATAATTTTTCAGGTTTCATGAAATGTATTGTTGGAGTGTTGGTGTCAAAAAGAAAACGGGTTTGTAGTAAAAGGCATTGTGTTTGGATGTTACTTTCATGAGGACATTCTTTCAGCCGGGGTAGCAACACATTATTTCGTCAACACAGGCTTTCGCGGTGTTAGCGAGCACAGTCATGCGGAGATCCAGGTTTTGGTGGGGACAAGTATACCTTTGGCAGCGCACAGAGAAAATTTCTCTTACGTGAAACCAGTTATTTTGCCTTATTTTTGCGTGGGGGTCAAGTAAGGGGCTGGATCCCCAGGGGTGCACTCTGCATCTACCGCTGACACAGTTTTGCTAAAACCCTGATTTTGTAATTCCCCTGTATATAGGCATTTACGTTGTAAATTTTGTTGTTCTCACTGTCTCGGTCCGACGTGAAAAGAGAAGATACTATTTTGAGGTCACGGGAATATTTTAGTCTTGTAAAAACATCGAAGGTTGACAACAGTGATGCCACTCCGATCGTCCATCCTCATCTGTCAGTGGTCATTCACCCCTCTAAATTTGCCCCTGTTCCTCGCCAAAAACAGCAGCTTTGCAGGCAAACTAACACCTGGGAGCAAAAGGACTCTCAGAATTACACTTCCCATCACAATGTTTGGAACTCCACCCACCTCAAGACAGAAGAAAAAATATCGTGAAACAGTGTGGCCTTTTCATATTTTGACCTTTTTTCTTCTGGTTTTGTGTGGTCACTGTTTCGCTTTTGTCAAATTTTGAATGGAAGGTGGGGCGAGAAAATGCCACTGCTTTTCAAGGCAGAGCAGCCTCCTGCAACTGTTGCTTGTGCTTCGTTGTAGTTTATAGTCATTGTTGCCAAGGCGTACCAAACAATCTGTGCTGCTATGGATGAAATTTTATTTTGAAATAAGTATGGATTGCTTGTCATGGCTGGTCGTTGTTGTGAAATTAGTTTCGCATTTCTTCGTGGCGGTTTTTTGCGGCCAATCGTCCAAAGAGTGGCAAGTATTCTTCACGTGCAGATCCGCCGGTTTTTCACCTCAACTTGGGTGGCTTGCGCCTGTCCTCTGTTCTCGTGTGACATTTACACCGAAATTAACCGAGGCAGGATGGTCGCATTCGCTGTGACGTCCTTGCTCGTGCTGACGGGAGATTAGGAAGGGGGGTTCGACAGAGGGGTGTTATGTGACTAGTAAATCCAGGACCCGACCAAACAAAGCGCGAAGTTGGTCGGTTTTGTTTTGTTTTACCAAAACTGTAACAAAGTCATGCCTTTGGATTATTTTTATTGTCTCAACAACAAACGTTTTCAGTGACAAAAAAGTTCCTTTTGCCGCGCAACAAACAAGGCCAGCAAAAAAAAATTACAAGTCGCGGGCAAAGTTTACCTGCGACAAATAGGCATCATATTTACATTGTTCGGCCGCAGCAAGGATGAGAAATGTGTGGGGAAATGAACTGAGGAGGTTGAGCATAAAACTGCAGTCTCAAAATGTTTTTATGGATAACTTGGGTGGGGTATTTATTGAAACCCTAATTTCGAAATATTTCAAGAGCGAGAAAAAGCAAAACGTCAATTTGGCACAACTCTCTTTTCATCCGACTTTGCATCACTCTTGCACTTCATTTTGTCTCATTTGTGAAAAAAAGAGACATTGCAGACATTTCTACACTTATCTTTGCACACGGTCACGCGTAGAATGTGCATACTGTCACACGTGATACTGAAACACACCAGAAGGTTCCTCCCTCGAGCGAGTATGCGCACACGTACAGGCCAAGGCCAAGGCGAACTCGCACGCTCGACTTCCTCGTACAATAATTATTTCGACTTCAGTGGCTTCAATGTAGATTTGAGGGTGTACAGTTTTTCATTTCAAATAACCCGACTAGATGACCACAGTGCATTTTTGCAAACAGTGCCTTTCTCTTCCCCGTGAAGTGAATGCAAGGATCAACAGATTTATCATTCTTACTTGACTTCAGAGTCATTCACAACAAAGGTTCACATGAGAACAACTTGCTTTGAAGTATTTCGCTCTGTGACAACATTTCAATCATTCACCTTTTCGCCGCAAATTTTGCCGGAAAAAAAAAACCCCAGCTTCACTGTGCACAAAAAAAACAAATGCCAAAAAGAAAAAAAAAAAATTGTGTTCAATTTCCTAGTTTTATTGCACATACACTTGTAGATGCATGGCGGTTTGCATCAGCATTTTTATGCCTGGCATAAAGGAGCTGATCTCTGAAAAGTTCCCCTGCGAAATCATCTGCGTGTGATAGGCCAGTCCTGTGTTGTAGTCGTAAGCTTGGATAGCCTGAATAATTTGGTGCAAGCCGAGAGTCACATTCTGGGACATCTGAAAGCACGAAGAATAAAATTTTTGAGTTGGTTGCTTTGCTGTGCTCGGAGTCAATGAAATGGTTTTTCTCCTTTTTGAATCGTCAGTCGTGTCCTTACCCGATTTTCTCGCAATTTGTCGTACAGAGTCTCCAGTTTCTTCAACACGTCTTCAAGTTTTCTTTTGGTTTGCTGCAGAGAAAAAACAAAACATGCATCTGTTCAGGGTTCAAATTGGAAAGTGTGTTGCCGACTGTGCCCAAACAGGTCAAGGGAAGAACTTCTTTGTGGCGTGCGAGTGATTTACATTGTGCCGCCTTTGCTTTGGGAATGAAAGCTGACGCTGGATTGGGGGCGGGATACTTTATTCTTGAAGGCGGCTATTTTCTTGGTGGGAGGGGAAAATGAAAAGCTATCCACAAATCTCAACAAAGCCCAAAGGTGTGTTTGAGCAGTTTCTTCGGCAATGCCATTCATGATGCCAAGTTCGAGAGCGAGAAGATTTGGAGAAACACTGTAGATAGACGTAC
>JAAUYG010009724.1_pt1 | contig 10543 bp, 7 predicted proteins | sample 7278091 | NCBI WGS metagenome assembly JAAUYG01 (sample SAMN14350201, study PRJNA611818) | marine sediment metagenome | isolation source: surface marine sediment (0.6m) | place: French Polynesia: Moorea | collected 2018-08
GGCGACGTTTGTTGTCGGAAGAATGGTGATAAAAATAGAAGGCTGTTTGAAGCTGCCCCATTGATCCCACTGTACATGTATAGTTACATCAAAGATATTACACGGATCCATGTACCGTCTTTGGTTACATCAAGGAGGGCTCCTAAATTATATTGCTATTTTTATTTCCTTGGTGCACTGTATTCCGTAACAAAACTATGTGGAGACTGATGAGCTGCCTTGACGGAGGTCTGCGCTCTCGGAGTGCCCTCTAGTTTGTAATGGTCATGTAAGCATTGCCAAAACCGAGATTAATTTCGTATTGAATGAATTTGTTCGTACAAAATCCTATTACTCAGTACTAAGTTTAGACACATCCTTCTACTACATCCGGAATTCCCTAGAGAGAAGCACCCCTGTTCTCTTGGCATGACACAACCAAGAACCTCTTCAATGGGCGTCTCTCAAGTAGGCCACGCCTTCCATTACATGATTGGTTGCTCTTCTTTGCTGTTTGTTAAATCGTTAGTGACATATTAATTTGTATCCATCACTACTTGAACTGCATCGTGCTGCTTATAAACGTCCATAATATAGAAATATCACCGTGCAGTGTAACAATTGATTTTCACGCCCACCCCAAACTACTAAAGAATAGAGATTGTATTTAGGTATTAAATGTATCAAACAATGTGTTGCACCTTTATTTTACAGATCCCGACTCGTCCACCCGGCGTCAGGACCAGGGGCCGCGAGCAGCCACTGCACCTCTTGGTCCTGTCAACCTGATGATCCTGGCGGTCTGCTGCGCGGTGGCGGCCCTCATCCTCGCCACAGTCGTACTGGCCGTCTGCCTGGTACGACGCCACCGGAAGAGAAAACGCAAGGATCCCCCCAGGGTGGAATACGACGCCGAGGCGCACGAAAACCCGACGTACATGAGAGCCGACGAGGTGCCGCCGAGACGAACTCTACCGGAAACCCCGGGATCGCAAACTGAACTCGTCCAACACAACCAAGACAACGACGACTATTTATATCCGGTCAAATACGGACTTCCGTTCGACGAGGATGACTTTGCTGCAGCGGAAGCGCGAGCTGCGTCGAAACAAGCACAACTGGACGAGTTCGATGCTGGTTTTGGTGCCGCTGCCGATTATCGCCCACCGCCACCTCCTGCTAGGGTGGCGATAGACACCACCAGCCGATCCGAGAAGGCGAACCTGGTGGAAAATCTTGCGGACGAGAAGGAAATCGTGTTGAACGTCAGGGAGAAGGCGCGAGGGACAGTAGCATACGTGCCTAACTCGGCAGAGAAGGACAGCGGTCCTTGAATTGATGAAATCTTGCCCAAGTCATATTTGTTTTGGTGACAAGCCATATAGCGTAAAAATATTGGATAACACTGTTCATTATGCAATGTTATGGCCGTATCAGCTGAGATGATGGCGCTCCAAGATATATATATATATTTTATTTTCTTACTTCAGTCTCAAGCAAATGCACTTTTATCATAAGTAGAGTATTTCGTTGCATATGCAATCAATAAGCAAATGATATAGTTTAGCATATATTTTATTTCACATGTTAAACATTCCATAGACAATGTTTTGTTGTCCTCGTGCCTCCTTCTAAACATCTATCCACAAATTCTGTTTTCGTTAAAACGATTCCCCACCTGATCAATAGAGTTCAACACACAGATGAGCTTCCTGGGCTAGCGCTACCTATTAGCCACACAGCCCAATGTTTAAACAATTTGGCTAAACGGACTGGGTTGCTTTTAACCACTGTGGCTAAAGCTTTGAATATTTCGTTAATACAGTGATATCAATGTAGTTACACGAGTCAACGCTGTATATAATAGCTGAAATATTATTTCTTCAGATAGTTAGCATACGTTTAATTACATGCATGAGTGTATCTTGACTTGGAGGATGTGTTTTCATTTCAGCTTAATAGTCTGAAACATTTTACAAAAACGTATATCGTGGCTCAACGAAGTCATATGTGGATGCAAGTTATCTTTTAGAGACAATGGCTAACCACGAAAACATAGGGCTAGCTCAGTATTCCGTATGTTTCCGATGAAACCAACATATCTGTTAGAGTGGTATCATAAAACTGTCGGGACAAAAAATATAAATGTATTTGTCTGAATGTATCTACAGGTAGGTAAGTTATTTTTATTATAGTCACATATTCCATTTGATATATACATGCATACAATTTCAACAACATGGAGTCTAGCCCCACCGGGCTTACAAGTGACATGTATCATTTTTCGCAACCACTAGGGGGTCAGTAGACGTAAAACAGATAAAACATACCTGACCCAGACGAAAACTATGGTTTGAACACTGAGGACACGCAGGCAGTAAGTTACCCCCTTTTTTAAAAAAATAAGAACCCAAAATGCTTTAATGCACTGTCTAGGTACGGATAGATAATGAATTATTTAGCATCAACTGAAGACCGATGCACGGTTATATATGATTTAGTCCTTTGGTGCAATACAGTAGTTTTTATGACTTTGTCACGGAGATTGTTTAACCAGATTTCATGCATTACAAATATACTGTGAAAAAAGAACTGCGTGGAATTTGTTTCGTGTTTTTGTTTGTTTGTTTTGTTTGTTTGCTTTTACCGTCAATACCAAATCCAATCAATGGCTATTCACATGCAGCCAATCTAATTAGTCATGAAAACACCATCTTCAAGAAATGTGCGCGATAGCGTGCACTCACGAATGTTAACGCCAGTCAATATTTTTTTTTTCTTCTTTTCTTTTTTTTTCTTTTATACAGAAAAAGAAAATCGATACTGATACTAGAGTTTTTGCTGCCGTTTAACTGTCACGTTCAATTTGGGTGCCGGTTTGACTCCACACAGCATTACATCATGTGCATGTACATGTACTGTACATAGTAGTAAGCAAACATTACACATGTATATCATTTTGGATACATTTAACATGCACAGGCAAGATAGTTATTAATGTATTACAATATATAGTACATAGATCGGCTCCGATATTGGCATAAAGCTGCTAATCGCGATTTATATCGCGATTAGCAGCTTTATGGCATAGTAAAGGTATGCTATATAAATTTTGACTTGCTTCAGCGACGGCGCCCTGGTTGCGATTGAAGTAACAATGATTTATACATGCAAGGAGTGGGGTTCGGAGGGAGAAGTTTAACTTTTAGCCATAGAACACTCATGTGAAAGAACGGTGTTTTGTTTTCACCTGATTTGAAACCCAACCCAATCAGCTTCAGTGCTGCAATTGTTTCTTAGGACAGGGGAGCTTTCACCAAAATTGATCCTAAAAATGTTTCATCATAGGTGTCCCGTGAACTCCAGTGTTAGGAGTATGGATGATAAAAAGCAAACAATCATTTTGTGTTATTCACAGAAGAGCATATTCCCAGTACACTGTACTGGGTGTTATATGCATTTTATCACTAGGCTAGTGTTCAAAATGTCAACGAGATCTTCTTTGTACATGTATCCCAATATAATAAGTCTTTGTTGTTCAATTGGATCTCTTTTTTCACAGCAGGAAGTCATAATTGTTCAATCAACAACAAATTCTAAGTTTCTATAATCAAAATAGGATTCTTTCAGTCAGTCTTTGAAAAGCGACAAGATATTTAAATGAACTAGGCATTACTTGGTCTTAAAGTATCGTTCTTCGGGGGACGCGGTTGCCTTTGCTGTCAAGTGGAGCATCCTGGCTTTACGGTAATATCAGAACGACTTCCAACGCGAATAGCAGATGTTTGTAGGGCAATGCTAGTGAAGATGCAGTATTCACTTGTGTTTACCTTTATGCCTAGCATGGAGAGGCCATGGCATATGTATATAGGAATATTGAACCCTCTACGGACGCGCTGTCTATGGCGGTCATAGATGTATAGCCTGTATATGGTTTTGTGAGCCCTGTTGTTATCACAGCATTCAAATTCTATCACCTTTACTCATTTCATTAATTTGAATCGCAAATAAATGCCAGAAAGTGGTTCATTGGGGTAAGTCCATGCGTGCTTCCTTCAATGGCCAGATCATTTCAAATCGTATTAAGCAAATTGTTTTTGCTGAGCACACCACATTTCGCTATCACTATCAGGCAGATTTCCTCACTGTGACAAAACAGTTGTCCTGTGTGCATGTGAACTTCACACTATACTATACATGTATCTCTTGTGTTTTGTGTTAAAATTTACAGTAAATCAAAACTTTTTATATACATGTATCTGAATATCACGTGATTAATCTAGGACGTGACGTGAATGTTAAGTACACGCTACCCACAAGTAGCTAATTTCTATGTGAATTTGAAACAAATTACAAACCTTTTAAGAAGTGTATTCTACCAGACATGTTCTGTCAAGACAAGTAAAGGCGAAGTCCACATTTTCAAATATGTTTTATTGCCCGCCATAAAATAAATGTGAAATGTAAAAATTGAAAATAAAGTGTGCATTTACACAACAACCTTTGCAACATTTGCAAGGACACTTATGCCAGCCTATACATGTACATGTAGGGAGCTCGCCAGGTCACATTTCGAAAAGAAGAGTCCAAAAGTGGCCTTAAGCACGGGAAACTAATGCCATTTCATGTACTTTGTGATCATCTTATCGGGATTTGAGAGTTTGAGAGCGAATAATTCCAGGCTGTGCTCAGCTTGGTAGAAGGTTAAGCAATAATTGGTTAAACTGTGTACAGTTTTTAATGCAATTCACAGTAACTGAACAACATCCGTTCATTGCGTTTACGAATATGTTCTTCGGGCGGGGATTTTCTCTCGGGTCTTACTATATACACTGTAGTTGGATGACACCGGGAATTGCATATAACACTGGCGTAAAGCTGTCGGGGCGAGGTCTCCCTGAAAATTGCTCTCACCTGTAGCATACACGCACAATGTATAACACCACACCTTATCCCTGAGAGGTCAATTCACAAAACACGCTGTACCACCGACCTGTATCTATAGTGTATTAACTCTTTCGCAGTGCTCATCACTTGGTATTGTCTGGTTAAACATAAAGAAATACGAAACTACGATGAAAATTATGGATTAAATATAAGTGTTCGCCAATAAGAAAGATTCGATGTAGCACTGCAGTCGGGACATGCTTGTGCATCTCTAAATGCATTCAAGCATTTCACAAATTTGTTACATATAATCGTCAGCCGTTTAGACATTGTATCAGCATTTGAAATCTAATACACATGTACATATACAATAGCCAGTAGGGACTAACAAGGTGCAATTTTGTACCGGGTTCTTATAAAAAGTAAGTACATGTAACGCTAGTTAATAAATTGCTCAAACACATTCAAAATACCGAATTCCTGATTTGAGATGATCATAAGTACACAATAGCTGTAGAGAAGTTTCCATCCACCAAAGAAGACGCACACGTAGGAAGTGCATGAAGAATGAAACCGTCGTGAAATATTACAAATTAGAAACATACTCATACCACAGAACTCTGCAATATATAGCAATTCCGGTTCTGATCAGCCGGTTTAGTATTTTTCCTGGAAGACCTAATACATGTACTTTCTTCCTTTGACAGAACGGCAATCAGGTCCCTGACTGCGCACTGTCTTGTTATCGTGTCGAAATACCTGTTAAAGCTTGTACATGTAGCATCCCCTAGATAAATTAATCGATTTGCAAGCTGGTAGACCTTTCCATCGCAAATGGCGTTTTCGAAGAAAAATAGCTGCGGGAATTTGTTGCAGCCATAAACTAAGGGAGCCACATGTAATCAATGAGTGAGGGAGCACGTGGGTTTTTTTCTTGAGTATTGAATTTAGTTTTACGCTGCACCACGCTAAATACGTTGTAATGTAACCCGGGTAGCAGGGAATTGCGTGGTGCTAGTAAGCGTTACATTACATCTAAATGTACCCAGTCGATGTTAATGCAAGGATCGACAAGTGATCCATTCAGCTTTAAATTATATAATGGGATCTTCTGAATTATTCTTTACAAAAAAAAATATATGATAAAATTGCTCCATCTTTGGCAAATATACTAATCAGCAGTTATATCCGAAAGAAGCGTCATTTGACAATTGAGTGACGCCGCAACTACATGTGAATGAAATGTCGAAATAAAAAACAAAACCGGAAAGAACAGCTGTTTTGGCTCCAAGGATGACCATGGATCGTTGAAGACTTCCGTCTCACATGACAACTCTCCGCAGTAGCCTACTATCAGATTTGGTAAAAGGATGAAGTATATATATGCTCCGAAGACGTGAAGTAATAGATTAGCGAATAATCGAAAACCCAATTGCGATATACATAGTACATACATTGACATAAGCGGTAATAGTTAATGTAACTCGCACTAGGCCCGTCATGTTCTGAAAATTGCTAACAAAACAAGCTCAAAATATTCATGAACACATTTACATAGAAATCGCCTGCGGCAATAGTCATGGAGATAATACTAGTGGAAATAAAGATTAAAAAGATAATTAGATAACCATATAGCAAAGTGATATCGTTGAAGGAATACATGCACGGCCCAAAAAGTATCATCTACTGCACCTTTCGCCTTTCTGGTATGTAGTTGTAAAAACGTCCTATAATACATACACAGTTCAGAATATAAGACATGCATATATAGGATATGCAAAATATGTATTGCTAAAGTATGAATACAGCAGAGTACCAATTCTGGATGGCCTAAGCGATAAAACTGATTGCCATATTTTCTACCCCAAACGATCAATGGTAAATAATCAATAACAAATGCAAGTAGGAATGTACTACTAAGACCAATAATAACGCGATTTGGCTGGTTGGCCACCACCCGCCACCTTCACCCAGTTAGTGACTAGTCTGGTTATTTCCTGAATCAAAACCTTCCGAACAGTGTCTTCTCGAATACATGTACTTATTTATATACACATGGAATCTGGCTTAACGTGACAGCTGAGCAAATTGTCCGAGTCATTCTTTTTTTCTCAATGCGATGGGGATTTCATCTCAATGCCGCCTGATACCAGATTCTAATAAACATTGTACTTCAACATGTATATATCTACAGGCAGGCAGGACTCCTGCTGGTCAGCTGTACAATCGTCATCAGAATCCAGATCTGAGCAAATATCACGCTATCCTGACGTGTCATCCCATTGCGGACGGAACTCGGGCTCTCAAGTCTGGATATGTTTACTCCTAGTGGTTCCTCTGGATCAGCATGGAAAGACTGGGACCTGCCCTACTATACAAAAACAATTATGAGATTAACAAGGATTTTATAAACGATGTCCAATGCCATTCCTGATGCTCGTCTATATGTGTAGACGTTTAACTTGAGGCAGATATGGATCAGAAATGCCCAATAGTCTAGTGCATGTGTGCACTGTACCAAAAGGTTCTTTCTGGTTTCGCGACAACAACTGTAAGTGGTGACTGTCATGGTGCCGGGACAACGAAATGGGACTTGACAAGACGACGATGTCAGAGGTACATGTACATTATATCGCTGAGGTTAGGAAACTAATCCATGTGTAAGTATTTGTTTGTTTTTTTTTTCAGAAATCTGGAAGTTTTCATATACATCACCATGTACTTTTTATATATGTACTGTACAGGAATCCCGAGGATTCTGGTCCTATTGGAAGAAGAGATGCTTCTCTAGAAGGGAATCGATGACTCTGCCTGCGAACTTCCTACATCCTATATATCACATGGAAATGGAATGCAAAATTTAAAATCCGAGCATCCAGACGACATCGGATGTCGGCATCTACTCCGGAGAAACCGTATCTGTATCACAACTCATGAAATTGTCGAGATCTCAAGCTGAGATCCCTCAAAGGCCTCGTTTCGGACTCCCACCAGCTCCACGGAGCGGTCTCTGGGGGCGACCGTCTGTTTGTGGACTTTGGTCACTTTGGGTTTGTACTTGCAGAACTGAACCACCCAGTAGGTGAGGCCTCCCGCTGTGAGGACCCCGCCCAGGATGGTAAGCACCACGGACGCGCTACCTATCTCCACGTTCTGGAACGACTCATCCAGAGACTGCCAGATCAGGATAGTCAGCCCCGTGATGAAGATGACGGCGCCAGGCATCGTCACCATGACGCTGCCGCTGGGGATGTTGTACAGGCATAGCAAACAGCGATTCTTGGCATGGATCGGTTTGTCTTCCGGATTAAGGGCCTCCTTCCGGGGTGCCGTGCTGCTTCCGGTCACGTGCATGTTGCTCGTGGACATGCGCATCTTTGGGGGAAACCACGACGCCTAGCACCGGCCGCTGCTATTGGAAGCTCGGATTGCTACGCTCATCTTGGCTGGTTCTGAAATCAAAGATACAAAACAATTCATTGTAACCTTAATGGGCCTTAATAATAACTCACAGAGAAATATCACTACTTGAAACAGTAGTGTTATCCAGCATACATTGTACCTGCAATGAATCCATATGCACAAAGATTGTTACAAGGGAAACTAATGAAAACAACACACATCTTTAAACGCTGTTCTTGTGTGTATTCCTCGATTCAAATTAAAATAAAACTTTAGATCCTCGAGCTTTAAGTATTTCCAGTAATTGAAAACAGACTGTTATTTTAGCCCAAACAGGTCCTTTCCGCGACAAGCGTCTTCCCACGTCTCCCTATCTGTTGTTGTGGTAAACACTTGTGCGCTAGAATCTGTCTGGACACGCCTCGGTTGGGGGAGAGAGAAAGTCGCGTATCCACAGCAGACAGTCGATTGATATTACCATTTGTGCAACGCTAGAGTGTTGTATATTTCATGGGCGTGCGGATGTTCTAGCGGAGAGTATTGAATAACGGAGGAATATAGAGTGCAGCGGGCTCTCTTTTCCATGCAGCCAATGAATCCAGTCCTTGTCGGTGGCTTCTTGTGGGATTGTACAGGGGCGGGGGGTGGAAGTGAGGGGGGATGCAGTGCCGTGTGTGCTAGGATTAAACAATATCGATCTGTGGTGACAGCTGGACCATGGAATAACGGTCGATTCCGGCATATACCGACTGGTCCCCGAGGGTTAAACAGGCAAGGGAAATAGCATAGGCCTTTATAATACTTGTATAAATACCAGGGATGGAGTTCTCGAAAATACTTAAGAAATGCATGAAATGCTTAGCTTAAGTTATTAATCAGAGCAGTGTCATTAGCTAAGAATCTGACTATTACAATCGGACTAGGAATCTGGTATTTTCGAGGATCGAGGACTACATCCCAGTGCATTACATCACTATTTGAATCATTGCATCACATTAGGCAATATTAAGTAACAGCTTGAAATTCTTGGAATAGGGAATTATATAATACAATGTATGTGAGTAGTCCAACAACATACCGTAGTAAGCTTGTTAATTAACAGCAATCCACATTTAATGTAAATCTCTTAGTCGTTCTCTGATCATGAAACCCTCTCTAAAAGCAGATATGTACATGAAAAAGCTATATAGAGTTCATACATAAAATTATTGGCTTTATATACCGGTATGCATATATACTGTACATGTACATGTAAGTGTGCCTAGTAGTATGGCTAGTAACAAAGAATCTGAAAGTTAATGAAAATATCGTACACGTGCTCTCTACGGCATTTGTATAATACTGCAAATCATGGCTTAGAGTGATAATAACTAGGCACTAACTACACGTGCAGTTGCCACTTCCGTCCATATTCATTACGGTGAACCAGGACACCATTCAGTCACACTGACATCGTTACATAAGCTGGTGCTGTTTGCCACGCCGGTTACCGGGTAACCGACTCAAGAGACCGGGTGCAAGGGGAGGAATTACAGCTTCCCCAGTTTTTCCCCTTTTTAACAATATCACCCCACCATCCCCCATTAACAAGGAGTAAGGCGATAATCATCAGGCGACCGGGGGAGGTAAGCCGCTATTTCATCTACGGAGCACCGCGGCTTTGTTTGAGCACGACCAGATCGATACCTCCGTCAGCTCCGGGACACATAGGATGCAACAGCTGAAGTGGGCTGCGCGATTAATAAATGGCCGCCACACGTACCACAGACTACCATTGTGTCGTAAATGGACAAAAAGTGACGTTTTCCCCTCCAAGCGGGAAAGACCCTTTTTACACTGAAAGCCGTCCTATAAAATATTTCTAAGAAGCAATTTATTTTTTTTAAACCCGAGAATGAAAATCAATAGAAAATTGGTATGGGATGCTCGGGAAGATTTACCAGCCTCGGGAGATTACGGAAAATCTATTCGAAAATGGTGTGATTTAATTGTTTGAGGTCATGTATTTGACTCCGGGTGGAGGCTCGTTTTGCATACACTGAAAGGGGCAACACAGGCAAGTCCGTGACTGTTAAAAAATCTAGATAAGAACGGACGCAAACTCAATACCAGTCCATTTCTGGGGGACGGGGGGGGGGGGGGGGTATGAATTTTTATATCCAGGCTTTGGGGGCGCGCTACCCTATAAATCGCCCACCACGATGTTGCCTGGTCACGTAAACCCTAATCGATCGTTCATAACCGCCGGGTATAAAATGGATCTTGTAAGACAAAA
>JAAUYG010033661.1_pt1 | contig 10543 bp, 9 predicted proteins | sample 7278091 | NCBI WGS metagenome assembly JAAUYG01 (sample SAMN14350201, study PRJNA611818) | marine sediment metagenome | isolation source: surface marine sediment (0.6m) | place: French Polynesia: Moorea | collected 2018-08
GAACCGCCGTTGTAGAAGACTCAGTAGTAGGGGAAGCCATGGAGCGTCCCACAGAGAGGGACGGGCTCGACTGAGAAAAGTCCAGAGTATAACGGACGGCGGACCGGGACGTGCCGTTGGAGACGGGGCGACGAGCTGACTAAAACCCGCTAGACAACACGTGAAGGCCCGAAGACTTCGACGCAACGCACGACGACCCGGACGCACCAGCGGACGCCACAATACAGTACACCATGTGTAAACCTGTATGTACAGTACAGCATGTATACACTTGTTTTTTTTCTGCTTAGTGTTGTGTAAGACATACATGTGTACGTGTAAATTTGTTTTGCCAATACCTGCAGTAATAGGAAAGACTGGTAAGGTAAAGCAAAGCCCATCTTTCCTATTTAGTACAGAGAAAAAAAGAAGATTATACTAAAAGATCGAACTTTCAATAATTACAGTATAATTGTAAAAACACGTGGCATATAAATATTTCGTAACGCTAAACCCATGGATATGCCGAAGTTTTGCCCCAACGTGGTAGAAGTGCTTTCTTTTATCAAGGTCCTAATTTACTGAATAAAAAAGTCAGAAAGTAGGTTTTAGAATGCTGCGGATTTAAAGAATTCTTATTCCTATCCACAAGTCCAATCTGCTCTTATTCGTATGTTTACTACATGTACATGTGTATTTGTTTTTATCCTATTGAATTTTAACGCCGGTTTCACTCACAGAACTAAGAGGGGTATTACCCCGGAATTTGAGCTTTCCTTCTACCTGAACATGTATTTAACTACAATAACAGGTGTACTTCACCAACGTGAAAAGAGGTCCCTGAAGCTTTCACAAGTCCAAATCGCTGCAAAGCATATTTTATCCATCTGAATCGATAAAGTCAATTAGTCGTTGAAATACATTGCAACATTTTGGTTAATGCGCATGAATGCAAAGAACATCGATATTATGATACAATCCCTTAAGAGATATTATTGCTATTCTAGGATAAAAAATGCGTTACTGATCTCAAAAACGTAAGCTTGGAAGTCAATTCTTTATGTTATTTCTGCTGAGTGATATTTCGCTGTGGTATCAATGTAAGCATCCCATAATGGGAGGAATGAGACGCCCATCATTGGGTATCGCACCAATCAAAGCTTCAATTCAAATCTCTTGGACAGCGCGAGAAAACATTTGCAACACATCAAAGCACAATGCTAAAATCTGTTAGAATCAGGCCTGTGGGAGCAAAGACGCAGTTGCGCAAAGCAACCACCATACTAAGTTACTTTTATATTACCTTAATAGGGTCCATGCATGAAAATCTATAAACACACCTACATAGAATACCTTTTCAAGAAATGAGTCATTGCTATTTTCCAAATGCGTGCACGTGGTATCACTATTACTAAAATATTTTTCTTCGGTTGCAGCATGAAAAGCACGAGGCTTATTTTTTCCTCGGTTCCTTTTGAAAGGGTTCCATATTCTTCCATTTTCTTTATAGGTTTCAATTTGAATACCACTGGGCGTTGTAAATACTTCAGTCACACAAATACAGGTCTAGCATTTTGCCAGTGTGTGTGCGTGGGGATCGCGGTCAAATGTAATTTTGGTATCTTACGTCGTCTACACGCTTCACAGAATTTCTCGTACACATACATATAAATTAAAAACGGATGAGACGGCCTTTTTATTTGATTTTTGTGTGCCTCACGTTTAAGCTTACCAAAACAACACGTTTATTTTCTTTATGTCAAACAAAGCAACCATATATATCACTAATGACACACGTGGGCAAAACCCTTTGCAATGTTATACCTCTAAAATCATTGGGGTCTGTTGCTCTAACTGTAGCCTTTTCGGATGTAGCTCTCTGTTTTGTTACCTGGTGTTCACTTTCGAATGGTAACAGTCTCTATTCCATCGTACACGTGGTGTCTAAATTACCTCAATTAAACACAACAGCAACAACAACACAAGCTAGAAAACAGAATTCAAGATCTCCATGTCAGTGGTTTGGTATAAAAGAGAGAAGGGACCACAGAGGCTGAAACTTGAATGTGCTCTATGGACATTTTTTTTTTCAAAATACTGTATGATGTTCAAAATTGCCATCATATCTAAGTACGAAACTTTGCCATATCTGAGTACGAAACCTAACCATTAGAAACCAAATGTAACCTATTTCTCCTCCATTGGTTAGATGCATATTGTTTTGCCGGTGACGCTTATATTGCTCCACGGGCAGTGATTTCTGAGATACGGGTCGATTTTCAAACTTACGATAGTTGGGTCTGAAACTTGTCAATGGAAATAAGTTCCCAAGCGTTACATATAGGTCCTCATTCGGTGTCAGTGGGGTCTATATTGACCTTATTTTCGCAGTATAAGCAGTGTTTCGAGATGCGGGACGATTTTCAAATTATTATGTATAGGAATGAAACTTGACAATTTAATAAACGTTCCTGCAGTTTCATATCACTTTCCATCCGAGTGAGTCATTTCAAATTGGGGTCATTTTCCCTCTACGTGCAGTGGTTTTCGCGGTAAAGACTGATCTTCAAAATTGCAACATTTTGGTATGACATTTGGTGATCATAAAACGTCCCAGAAGTATTTCATATGTATTCATTTTTCTACCTACAGGGTCGCAATTGGGCTTGTTTTCGCTCGCAGCGAAAAAACAAGCCCAATTATTTTCCGAGCAATGTTGAACTTCAATTAATTGGTTAGATTAATTAATATAAATCATCGCCAAAACTATTTAGTGGCTAGCACTCATGGTGATCTACAACACTGAATCCTCTGTCTTGAGATACCGTGTTAAAAGGGACGGTGTTGGGGAAAAATAAAAATACGAAAAGCAAAAATATAGCAGATCTACATACAATTTAATAAGAGGAAGACTGTCCTTAACAATTTGCTACTTGAAAACGTAAATATACCTGTTAGGGAATGAGTTACATGTTTTTCTGAACTAGAACAATCACAAACAAGGGTCCACCGACCTTGATGTTCTGAGTGACGATAGCAGTTTGATATGACCATTGAATATATTAAACAAGTATCCCACGTTTGAGGCAAATGCACTGAATGACCACTAAAAGATATTAACCAGTATAAAGATGTGGGCTCTATGTTGTAGTAGTGCCCACAAACCTCAATTTTACTGCCCGTAGCTGAACGGTCCTTTCCAAGTCATAGACGAATTTTGAGATAAGTGCACCGAATGAGCTTCAATACTAAAATATCAAATGTCCCCCATACATGTGTTGCTAGTGTCCAAGAGATCCAAATTTCACCCTGTTCTATGGTACGACCACCACTACAGGTCATTATGAGAAAAGTACACTGACTCCCAAATGACTTTGAATACTACAAGATAATATGTACCATATACAATGTATATGTATTACTAATGTTCACGTTTCAAACATTTCAATCAGTTTCACACCACGACAAACCATTTTTGAGTCACAGGCCATTTTGAAACAAGCTCACCAAATGACCCCCAAATGACCTTAAACACTATAAGGTCAAAGGTAACCCATATACTTGTATGTTGTACTAATGTCAACCAGTCTAAAATTTGTTTCTGCTCTACAACCAGCCATCTATTTAGTTACACACCATTTTGAGGCAAGTGCACCTACATGTGAGAGACAAGAGCTACACCCTGGCTGGAAATTCTTATCAATCACAGACACAGTGTTGAATTGAAACAGATCAACTCGAACAACCTCACTCCCCCTGAAGCTTCCCTTGCTGTTACCTGCTTACATGGCGTCAACTTCTATTATTATTTTCCATACATATGTCAGCATTTCCTGACAGGTGACACTGTTTTTCATTTACAGATATAACATGTGAAACTAGGTATTTTTTTCATTTTTGTTTTCAAAAAAGCAGTGCATCTGTATTTTTCAGTCCATTAACATTCAAGTGGCATACTTTCAACAATTCTTTGTCGAAAAGTCAAGTGGGACGAGTGTCCTATCGCTGACGTCCCTCTGAACCAACCCATGTCGTGACTCCTCCCTGCCTTCCTCCACGTCGGCTTTCACTTCTCCTCACCTCTCCTTAGGCCTTGTTCGCCTCAGTCTTCCCCAACTTCACATCAGTCGTCCACGCCAGAAAGGTCCACCTCTTATGAGTCCCCCTGGACGCACGAATCCACCTCGCTGTCCAAGTCTAGACATCTGCGCCCCCTGTGAACCGTCCCTGCATAAGTGTATGGCCCGGGAACCTCATAATGACCACCAGGTCGTAGATCCAGAAGCACCTTTGTCAGCACGAGATCCTTCGTGGGTGTGTCCTATATAGCAGCAGCAACGACAGCAGCTGCAGTCATAGTAGTAGACGCCACTGCATGGCGGGGGGGGGGGGCGGTAATTATCATATGTGACCAAAGTTATATAGTAATAAATGGTATACCAGCCATGCAAAGTCTGTTAGGAAAAGTGGATGACTGTTTCTTATTTCACCTGTCATTCACGGTCAGTATTTAGCTAGTGGTATTGAAGGGTGGTAATATAATGAAGTTTTGCAATGCCTTCATGCAGAGTTGTGCGAACAGAGTATCATTTAATGGCCCTATCCTATATTGGCGTATAATTAGGCCAGGATTCTAGTATATCTAGGATCCAGAGCTGCTCATGCCTAACACTATTATAGTTGTTGTATGAGGTTAAAAGCCAATGGAAACATGGCTCTTTTTGTGTTAGCTGACTTGAGACCATTAATCAGACTCTGCTCTGTTGTACTAAAGATGGTAAAAATGCCCCAGAAAGAAGCAAATGATGCATGCAGGCATGTAGGCAGGGCGTCACCAGCGTCACCACAGACTGCACATTTTAATTGATCCTAGGTCAATACAACAGACTCAGATGTGGCTTGGTAACGAGCAATGATATCTTTTTTATCATACACATGGCCTTATAATACAGACTACACTTAAGGATTATGGCGTTAGAACAACTTGAATTAGTTTTGTTGAGGTATCAACATCGAAAGACGGACCTGTTTGCATGTACCTCCATGCCACGGAAAAGGCCATATAAGAATTCTTGACTAATATATTGAGATAATGATCCTTTGCCCTTCATGTAAAAAGGTGGGGGTTCCGAGAATTGGATGTAACATATATATGGCAAGATAAAAGTAAACACATACCTTGGCATTAAAAATTTTAAAAAAGTAAAAATATACGCTGTTATCTACATGTAACTAAAATAATATGCATGTGTATGTACATTACATTTTCAAAACAAGAAGAAGAAGAAGAAGAAGAAGAAGAAGAAGAAGAAGAAGAAGAACAAGAAGAAGAACAAGAAGAAGAACAAGAAGAAGAACAAGAAGAAGAAGAACAAGAAGAATGACAAGACGGATATAAAAGAAGAAGAATAAATATTTTGGATTGATTTCCGACATCACCCACGTTGCATTCAGATACATGCTGGTAGCCAAGCACCATCCATCACCTGGTCTCACTACCATGGGCCGTAGGACCAGGTGGGCTGGGCTAGTCGGCCAGAGCCGGAGTTCCCTGTTGGCGTGTTTAGATAATGTAACTGAAGTTGAGAAATCTTGAGTCAGGGGTATCTAGTGTTGCTTGCCTATCCAGCTATGCGTACATTGTGTGGAAGGTTGCTAAATATTGAAGTTAAGAAGTTACATGTAGTTCCTGTATTGGTGGGTGGGTGAATCAGGCTTATAGTCGGCTTTCAACCACTCATGGTCATATCACCGACTGCAAGTTGTTGGTGTGTATGTGCTAGACACGTCTTGTACTAGTCCGACCTGCGGCCAGTCTTTATAGTGCTAGCCCACTGAAACACCACCCCACGGGTAAGCAGTGATGTTCCAACCCAGACCATTGTTCTGACTCCGAGCCGGCCAGACGGTCTCTAACTTTTGTGCTGAGCGCTAAGCAGAGCAGAAGAACCTCAAATTTTAACGTCTTTTGTTTGACGCGGCGGGGGATCGAACCACCAACCTCCCGCATGCCAGGCGAACGCTCAACCACTACACTACCCGGCCGCGGTCGAGGTTAAAGTAAATTAACATGAACGAAATAAACTACCGGTAAAAACGGTCTCCCTCCCATATTAAAATTTCAATTTAGGTGGACGGAAACTAATTTTACCTGGCCTTATTACGAATATACACTCACGCCTCAAAGTTATTGTAAATGTACATTCACGTCTACAATGTACATGTAAGTAACGTTATTATATATATATATACATCCACGCCTTAATGTTAAAAGTTATTAATATGTACATCCAAGTCTTCACGTTATTACAAATATATATTCACTCCTTAACATTATTGCAAATTTTATTATATAGCAGCAATGATCTGTGTTTGTGCTTTGCTGCGAGGTGGGAAAGTGCTCACCAATTATCACTCATACAAAATAGCATATTGACATAGTTTCCGGTAATACTGACCCAGCCACGTGGCCGGGCCACGTGGTTCGCACAATTCACACAGATCGGTCTAATCTCACTGCTTTGATACAAGTCTTCAGTTAAATACGCAAACTACTATTATCTTTTAAGTGCTCTGGTTACAACATACATGTATACAGACGTGTTGGCATTTGACTGGTACATTTGTAGTTTTCGGGCTTTAGGCTCCTCTAATAATACAGTATACACGTATCAGTCTCTTAATTACTACCGGTAGGGTACATCTAAACATAAAGGGTGTGCTTCATTTAGGTAGTACACACGCAGTATATACCAACACCACCAGCAGGTAGACAATGAAGAGCAGACGGTCTGCGATCGCTGCCAGCAGGCGCCATTCTGTGATGATACTGTGACGGTGAACGTCACCCATAATTCGCATTTTGTCGTCGTTTTCGCCCTCGTTAGTTGTGCCAGCGCAGGGAATGATGTCACTGGGTGCTTCGTTCGCAGATGGATAGTAGTCTTCTGGCTTCATTAGCAGGATCCGGCCAAAGGTACCGATGCCCTGCAATCATTTTGATATTACATTAGTTCATCGTCGTTGTGGTGGTGCTGATAGTGCTGCTGGTGTCACCACCACCACCACTATACTATACTGCTGCTGCTACTAGTATTGCTACTGCCGCCGCCGCCACCACCACTATAAAATAATAAAAAAGATGCATGCAAGTCTGAGATACACAAATGTGACATGATTCGACATGACAAAAAGCTAGTTTACTCACCATGCGGAACAGCGCAGGTGGAGGAGAGTTCCTCTTACTGCGGTACCAGGCGTTCTGTATCATACCAGCGAAAACCAGAGCGAAACCAGTCAGGATGATGTTTCCCAAGTAGTACAGCGCTAAAGAGATAAACGGTAGAGGAAAACAAATAGCCAGCAATTGATAGCTCCCGTATAAAGTGATGCTGTCTTGTTGCATGTGTTAATACGGCACCGTTCAAGCGTCTAGTACGTGTACGTCCCCTCTGATTGGTATTTCTTGTTCCTTAGATCAACATTGACTTCCATGCCATCGTAACGTGACCAGGCGAGTCTTTCCATGTAGGATACCTTTGAGTGGTAACCATAAAGCACTGTACAGAGTGGACACTTTCACCAACGAGATACTCTTTCCTGTTACACGGGTACCGTGCTTAACACGATTTATAATAAGTACTGCTATGTACACATGCAATACCTGTTCTTAACAAACTCCCTGTTTGGATCTAATACTAGTAAATTACAACAATCACTGCGATAGCATGAGGCAGAAAGACCTTTTAAACTTAATGACACGTGGAGTTGATAAGTGGCCGTCCTTGCAAAATGGATCTGAGAAACCTTGGCCACATGTGAACATCTTTACATATTTAAGTTCAGCGACAGTCTATAAACCTCACATAGTTTCGGTTCGGTGGGATGAGGCGCGGGGATGCATTCCTGTAAAGTCATCAGCAGAAGGGTTTGACCAAGTAGGATCCCTACACCTGGAATTATAAAACCGAAACTGTAAACCGAATCGCGTGAGCTGTGAAAATATTGAGAAACTGCTGTATTATGCTGTCTTAATATGTACCCCGACTCACAAACTCCGCTCTACTGAAGCTGATAACTGATCCTTGTAGCACTGGTTTTAGTATTACCGAAACAAAATTGTAAACGACAGAGTCAACTAGTTATTTTTTCAACTTACTGTAACACTAACATCTGACACAATCATTATATATATGAATTAAAATTACCGCAGGTTCTTTTTGCGCTCCAACTAACCATTTCTTTAAAATGTTAAAATCCTAATCTTAATATTTTACTAACCTAAACTCTGACAGTGCTAAGTTATCAATGGCACTATTTTTTTTACAACGCTGTCATTATCTACCTACATGTACACGTATTAATAACAGAACAAGACCCGATATTAAACGATATACTCTCTTTCACTTTCAGGGCATCGTACTTCAGTTTTATTTTGATTGTGAAATATCTGAACGATATCCGTGCAATAGGTTGAGATGATCAATGCCACGGACGGACGGACGACAGATGACAGACCATGCACGGACGAATTTCGATTTCAGCTGACAGTCGAGCAGAGCCAAAATGTAAGCCAAGTGCGTACTGCTCTGGTCCTTATAGTATCGTCATATAAGAAACATGAATGTTCTGCGATAACAATAAAGATGAACACCGAGCGAATGGTGCCTTAATGCTTTCCCTATATGGTAAAGTTAAAACAGTATAAAATATGAGAATTATTCTTGATATCCGCGTTTACACAAGGGATGTAAAATTCTGATCAATTATCGGACTGCCACTCTCACCCAGTGTGATCTTCTCCCCAGATTGTGCTGGTATGAGGAAGATGACGGGTAGCAGGAAGGCGAGGGTGACAGCGGGAGCCACAAACATGTGGTTGAAGTAGGTAGGCCGTCTGACCAGAGTAAAACTCACACGGACTTCTGAGAACGGCATTTCAGAGTCTGTGGTGAAAACTTCTTTAAATAATTTTGTAATTTCCCAAACGAGATGGTCGTTCTTGTTGAAAATGAACACACTGCTGTTGGAGGTGATGTTGACCTGGGAATACACGCGAATCAAATAGTTACACATTAATGATACCCGAGCAAAAGCATACCCATGTGCCCTTGCGGTATGCTTGACACATTTTTAGCAATAAATTAAATAGTCGTACCACGTATAGTAAAAATGTTAAGCCTCGCGATATCGCGTACTAAACACGAGCGTAAGGTTTGGAAATTCTGCAAGTGTACTAAACAAGCGATCGTAAGATAACAAGCGATCGTAAGATCACTTTGAACTGTCTATGGTAAGGAATGCAAGTAATAGGTCTGACACACATACACACACAACACACATCGACGAGTCAATCCATGGAATGTCAAAAGTTTCATGAACTAGAGCGATTTCTAACACCTACGATAGCCTAGGCCATTTTCCCCAAGGGTTTTCAGTATTTCTATACTAACGATTGTTTTTCCTTTACTTTAGCATGTAACATTGCATTGCCAGAGGGGAAAAAATTCAAAACGCAACTCCTTTCTTCACAGTTTCTATCCGATTCAACCAAAACCTTGCGACAAATGTCCTAATGGGGAATAGTGGCTTTTAACTTTCTTGGCGATTTGCCGTGTTAATAATGGTTTTATGGAATTTGATTTTTGTAAGGCAGAACCATATGGGACTAGAAATTTCAAAACGATGAGTCTCCCACAGTTTTCAACAGTTTCAACAAAAAATGAAGGAGCACTGGCTATCCTGTCAGTATCCCCCAAGGTCAGATTTAAATATGCCTTTAGGCGCCTATATATGGACACCTGTTATTATTTAATACCAATCTATCACTAACTCTACCTCTTTGCATCGGAGTTCCCACATATGACTTCCTAGTAGTGTTTTACAGTAAATGAGTTCCCACATATGACTTCCTAGTAGTGTTTTACAGTAAAATATGACACAACTCACCTCCTATATAACCGAGATAGTCTTTTAAAGTCTGATTGACCATAACTTCACCTTTCAGGGTCAGTCACGGCCAAGACAGTGGTGCAGTTAGGCTCTCCATATATGACTTCCTATAAGTGTTTAATAGTAATATACATGTATGCCCCAAGTTTGGCCCTTTACGAGATATTGTCTAAAAATTTACGCCTTCAATTTGTCCTTTCACTCTCATTCAATGTTAAATCTAACAGCGCAGTTAGACTGCCTATATATAAGTATATAATTCCCTATTAGTATTTTAATAGTGATGTAATGGATGCCTAAAATGTGCTTCTTTACGAGATATGGGGCCTCAAGCATTCGTGATCTTGAATTTGACATTTCAGGGCCGCTCAAGTGCAAATATGTTTGTGCAATTGGAATCCCCACTTATGAATTCGCATCAGTGCCCAATAGTAACCACACTTCTGTGTTTAGCTGTTATCGCCGTTTGGAATTCAACCCCCCCCCCCCCCCCAACCCCCCCCCCCGAACCCAAAGCAAAATAAAAAAAAAAAAAGTTTACAATAAAAATGTATGAGTGTAAAATAAGAAAATTTTTTTTAATTAAAAAATAGGAAATTTTTTATTTTGTAAA
>JAAUYG010066705.1_pt1 | contig 10542 bp, 9 predicted proteins | sample 7278091 | NCBI WGS metagenome assembly JAAUYG01 (sample SAMN14350201, study PRJNA611818) | marine sediment metagenome | isolation source: surface marine sediment (0.6m) | place: French Polynesia: Moorea | collected 2018-08
ACATTGCCGGTAGCTAGGCCGCGGATCCCGGTATAAATAAATCCGGCTCCCGTTTCCCGTCTCGGGTCTCGGGTGCCAACGTTCGCAGGCACACTTGTGTGGACAGTATCACCCCCGGGTTCCCTTCATCCCCTAGTCCTATAGTCAACGACCAGGAAACCCCGATACACCACAATACGTTCTACTGAAGGCTCACAAGCATTGTCTATTATTGACTGTTTCTGTTCCGATCTATTGCACCACAATCCAGCACCATACATGCATCTTGGCATTACCACATTCTTGTAAATTTTAGCAGCAGTAATGCCTCCAATGTCAGAAATACGAATACCACAATTTGCCACTGACATGAACCTACGACGCAACTTGACTTGTTGCCTTTCCACACTCTCCAGCACAGTGCCGTGCATTTAGTGTAATGCCTAAATGTGTACAGGATTCCACCCCCGGTCCTGCAACTCCCCATGCCAAAAGGTACGCATGATCGTTCCCAATTTCAAGGAAAATGGGGTCTTTTTTCAGTCCTGGGCGAGGACCTTGAAATTCAAAGAAAAGGAGTGTTTGGGGGGGAAATTGGGGGAAAAATCCGCGATTTCCATAAAGCACGTACCTTGGCCATCGACGCCTATGGCTAAGCTACCAGCTGTTCCCTTCCTGGCCATGGTATTGTAGTCAAGATCACTGGGTAAAGAGTTCATATCACACTCAATGTACTAATTCCATCAGCAAATAATTTATGAAGTTGAAATTGTATCATGTGTCAGAAGTGATTTACAATAATTTATATTGTTTAAAGTTCTAAACGTGTATGATCCCCACACATCCAATTAAACACCTAAACTATACCACGCCTCCCGCGAAAAATTCCTTGAAATTAGAAAATAGGGTATACATTTTACCCTAATCTATTCCTTCACATCAATATCTCTACCATGCATTTTAATGCAAACTAACAGTACAGGAAGTGGCAACTTCCGTCTCTGGCCATGAAACTGCAAAACGCTGGATTTAGTAGGATTGTAGGAAAAACGCCGCAAACGGCTACACCTTCGCAGACATGTACCATTTCTTGCAACCCATTAACAGTAAATGAGGCCAGTGCAATATTATCTGCCTGTTGGAGGGAACCACACCACCCATTAAATTCGGTTTAACAGTAAACGTTCCATTAACTTAACATGACTGGCAACAATGAAATTCCTCTATAGTTCTTACGATCCTCGTCATATTTGCGACTTCCTTTAAACAAAGTACAGATCAGATCTCTCTTCATAACTAAAGGAGCAAAACACTATATATACTATTGAGCGGGTTTAAATTGTGAGACATTAAGTGATTTGGTAATTAGTATCCCAACCAAATTTTAGAAGCTCTTTGGTTAGCCCATCATATCTACCTTTCTTACAAAATTTCAGTCTGTAAATTTATCGGCAAACCGCCCCCACAGTGAGCAAGATTTCTATAACCAAAGTCCCCCTCACCACCGAGCCTCACCTTTTGTATCTTTTAAAGGAACAGCCTAAACATATTTACTAAATACACCGATCACGGCTAAAATAAACGTATAGCCCTTATTCTCTTTCTCCCATGCTTCCATATCAACTAAGTAAGCTCCCCTCACTTCATCTATGCTGGATATTTGAACAGATCTCCTTTCAAATTTACGTCTAATAGGCTTATTTGTGGTTCTTCGGCTAACTCATCCGTCAATCCTTGCCCCATTTGAATTTTCGTTTCGAAAAACTTATATATCATAGCAGTGAACGTTGATATCCGTCTAATGATTCGTTAGGCCAAGGAGCGATTTTGATAGCTTTCGTCATTTAATATTGTATCAGCTGGTTGTCTATTCGGAACATTCTTATATTTTGAATAACTAGCATCGTTAAGCATGCCTTATCTAAATCATTTTCGAAAATATGTTGTGTGTCTCCAATTTTTATCTACTTCTGAAGCCTTTCTTTGTGTTTTGTACCTGGTGCACAAGCAGCATATGTTCAGACTATAGGATTTACTAAATTTAATTTAACTGGTAATGTATTTACGACATCTAGTGGTGTATAGAAGGAAAGAAGGGTCCAGGCTGACTTTGGGGTAAATAGTAATTTTAGTGGCTAGTGTTTTGCTTATTTCAAAAAATATGTCGATTTTAATCTCACGTTTGTTAGTTTGAAAATTAGGATCTCTTCTATAAAACAGCAGCATTGAATTGTCAGCAAAGATTGACTGTTTTTTTTTATCTAATTACTATCTGTGGCTTTTATTGCCCCTGGAGCATTTCATTTTAATTGGTTATGAAAAATGTTAAAAATGGAATTACCTCTATTACATCTATCCAGCGTCCAGTGAGTAGCTATCCATAAGGAGATGGCTGACTTTAGTGCTCCCTGACTGGTGTGTGATCATTGTCCACGTGTAACTGATCAAAAGGATACACGAATTGAATCCAGACTTTGCATTAGTTAGACTAAGAAATTTTCTGAAATTTGGAATGCTTGTGTGTTTTGATTGTTGTTTTGTTGATCATTCAGACCAAGCTAATTAACATTTCCGATAGCTCTGGATCAGTGTTGAAACTTTTTGCTCTGTTAGTCTTCAATAACACGAGAAACTACATTTGGGTGCCCGTGATTGTTGAAATGTTCTCAAACGCCCAGGTTGCGCAAATGACAGCACCCGAAAAGGGCATCTCATACAGTATAAGAAACCACAGGAGCTACAAAAAAAGTTGTAATGGGGTCGTCGAATGTGCATATATATTTTTTTATTTTGCCCATAGACAATACTGAATGATACTAAAGTGAATATTACGTTAATTGCGTTATAAAATGCCTTACTTCGGCTTGGAATATTCTTTGTGACACTTTTTAGGCACGCATTTTATGCAATTTTAACATAAGGCCACACCAAATCAATACCTAGGTCGATGGATTCGCGCGCACCCCAATAGGGGATTGCCTTTTTTTTATTTCTTGGAAAAAAAATTTGCCGCACCCCTTTTGAGCATATAATTTTTTTTTTCCTGGAAAAAAAATATTGCCGCTCGCTCCTGGTTTGGACTCAGGCTTGCTTGGTTTCCAGGAAAAAATAAATTTATATATGCTCAAAAGGGGTGCGGCAATTTTTTTTTCCAAGAAATAAAAAAAAAGGCAATCACCTATTGGGGTGCGCGCGAATCCATCGACCTAGGTATTCATTTGGTGTGGCCTTAAAGCACTTTACAGTACATTACAATATACAAATGCAAGTGGTGTAACATTTACAGATTTGTATCTCTCAGTTGCATGTACCAATCATGTTAACGGATCCTCTTCTGTTGTTTCAGATGCCTGGAGAGTAACAACATGAAACGCCACATCGCTCTGCACTTTTCCCAGCGAAATTTCGTTTGCGAGACCTGCGGTGCCGCTTTCCACACGAAACGCACACTTCAGACCCATATTGTATACAAGCATTCACAGAATAAAGTTCACAAGTGTGCCGAATGTGACCACTGCTTCAAAACGGCAAATTCCCTGCAACGTCATTTGCTTATACATTCCAAGGAGAAAAAGCATCGGTGCAAAACCTGCAGTAAAGAGTTTAACAGGCTGAATAATCTTCGTCGCCACATGAATCGGGTGCATGGAATGGAGTCTGATTTGCCTCCCACTCGCAAGGTGAAGTTAATTGATGTGCCGCAGGGGTTGGAATTTGCCAAGGGAATCTCAGCTTCTCTTGGCAAGCCCGAAGCACCCAGACAACAAAGTAACCGTAAAGCCACGGTAAATGACAAAACACCACCCAAACTGAAAGCTGAAGGATTGCCGGCACCGCCTGTAGAAAAAGCACTATCGGAAGTGGCAAGCCAGAACTGCATTACCACTGTTCCTACAGCAATGACAACTACTCCTTCCAGTACTATTTTGCTGCCACTTTCCATGGTTAAAGTGTATGCCTCACCGCAGCATTTGCAGTATATGCCAATAAGTCAAACTGTAGGACATAACAACAACATATCGACGTGTGATTCAATGAACAGCACCCAGATACCAAGTACTTCCATCGTCACATCTTCCGTGCTGAATTTGAACACCCTGCCTAACATACCTGTCATCGTTCCGCGTCGGCCTTCTCAGAGTGCCTTACCCTCATCTAGTGCCTTTCCGCAGTCAACGAGCAAGCTTCCATTGCAGGAGGAAATGACCTTGCCAACAGCAGCCACGACCGCCATGGTCTTTTGCACCCTGCCAAGGCCCGTTACCGCGTTCAAGACCACAGAAGGATGTTCCGTTCCCCAGTTTCCAACCCCTCCAGCACCTGCGTTGCAAGATTTGATGAAGACTTTGGGGTCATTTGGTAACTTGTCCACGCCAGTTTCGTCTAGCCAGCCCCATACAGTAGGGCTGGACACTCCTGTTCTGAACTTTCGGACACCGTGACATCCCAAACCTGCCCCTGTGACCAAGGAAATTGGCGGGGATGCTCATGGTCAAATTGGCTGTCGCAGATCCACTGATATTTCTACCTTATTTCTGAGCTTGTGGTTTAACTAAATTCTAAAGCCTTTTTTAACCGCAGCTGCTAAATATGCTGTCACAGCTTAAGGATAAGGAAGTGTTATATTTTTATAAACGTAAAATTGTGCCGATAGTGCCAGATATATATCTGTATTTTGATAATATTTTTCTACTTCATTTACCCCAAAGGACACGTCTGTAATATGAGCTAAATTGTTTGACAGAAGGTTTGGCCCTATTAGAGGGGGACAACTGTAACTAATTTCAATAGTAATAACCATACATATTATTGTATATTACCATACTAAATATTTTTCACATTAGTTCTGTAGGTTTCACATTCTTACATTATACAAGTTGCAAATGGTTTAATACCAAAAACAATTTGAAAGAAGTTAGCTTCTGCAGAGGCTTTTTAAGCGTACTTTGTGCAATGTCTTTTGTTGTCTTTCAGGTTAATTCTGTTGAATCTCTTCCCTGTGGCTACTGCTCATCTTATTATATGTACATGTGTACTAGTAAGCATATGTAGTATTGTATATTACCATACTAAATATGTTTTGGCACATGGCCCGTGTGTTTCACATGATACTGTTATATTATACAGGCTGTAGCTTAAAGTTTTGGCAAAAACTTTCATAAGAAGTGGCCTTGAGTTGTATAAATGGTAAATTTAGGTGTAGACTCTGTGAGATTTATTTATTTGGCTTGTCTTTCAATCTGATTCTGACGAATTATCTTTCCTGTGGTTACTGCTGATGTAAATTATATGCACTCCAAACATGATCACTTATAAAGCTAAAATCAAAATTTATATATATGTTTATTCAGATCCGAAATATACAATACTACAGTTTCTTCGCAACATATCATATTCTTATTGATAATACCATAATACTTCGGACCTGGGCAATACTCTAAAGCCTTAAAGGCTGTATGGTGAACACTATGCCCTACAGTTTCTAAGCATTCAAGTGTGAACGTTCATCTACTGCATTCACCCAGAGTAAATAAAACCCAAATATATAAATATTTGGGTTTCTGGGTCTCTTTAGGTGCTCCGAAAACTGTTGTTGTGTTGCCCAAATACCGTCATGTAACTGCTAAACTATGCATTGTATGCGTGCAGCATTTATTTTATACATGTTATATGCAAGGTTGTGTTGGGATTTTAGGTTTGCATTCATTCTTGAACTTAACATAGCACCATTTTTCTTACAAGACAAAGGTGCTCTAGGAATATACTGTAGATTCATTAATGTTTGTGAGGGATTTATTTGGCGAATTTCGCGACCATCTTTAAATCGCAAAAATAAAAATCCCACAAACATAATTCATGTACCTAGACAACTAACAAGTCCTAAGCTAACCGCAAATATCAATCCCCGCGAACATGGTTTTGTCTCAAAAACGCAAACATTAATCCCCGCGAACATTAATGAATTTGCAGTACGTGTATATTACCGTTACATAGGACATGCTTCCCAAGTTACATGTACAGGTATATGATGTATGTAGACCTGTACTTGCTCTGTGCGTCGTGTTATTCTGAGCCATTACTAGATGATCTTGAAAATACATGCAGGTGCATATAGTGATATAAGTCACAATGTTGGAATGGTTTACAGTACCTGTATGTAGACATGATGATAGCTGTTTAAGCTAACATTGCAAAGTGCATGGAACACACATATAGCAGCTTTATGGCTCACTATTATGGAGATAGGAGTTGGTACTGAATATTATGCCTAAAAAAAACAAGACTGTGCCACTAGCATGTAAGGTAAACAAAAGTAACTACACTGTATATGTGTAAGCATTATTGGCATTTCATTGTTGCCATTTCATGTATATTTGCTCGGTGTACGTTTATATTATTTAGTTCTGTAGCTAAAGCCTGTTACAAGTGCCTTAAGACAATCTACACCGTTCACCATGTACACGATTGTGATAAATACAGACTAAAAGGGTGCCTTGACCATGTTGATACGATGTAAATGTTCGCTGTACAGGAAGTGCCTTCAGACGATGTGTACAGGAATGTACAATGTACCGGCACAAATGTATGTGCATTTTGGAGCAAAGTTTTTATGGACCTTTACACTGTGTGATTTGTACACTTAATTTACTTGCTACAAAACATGAAAACTGCTCAGGTGCTTCTACAGCCAGGAAAAGTGCTGTTTTTGTGTAACTTGTGTAGCTGTTCAAAGACAGTAATTATGAGCTGTAATTACGGTAATTGCCAGGCTTGGTTTGGGTTTTTTTTTTTAGCATGAGAATGTTTGCATGCGTTTTATATTATAACAAAATCACAATCGGTATGTGTTCTGAACGGATTAAAAAAGAAACTGTTTAAAGATGCATGTAGTTGGTTCTGTTGGCAAATGAATTTGTTGTACATGTACATCCCGTTTGCTATTATTTGTTGCTGGTTATGTACCATGTATCTATACATTTATTAAGTTATGGTAGATGTTAGTTTAAAGCATTCTTTCTTTGTACTGGGTACAAAATGGCAGGACCGTTAAATACTTGTTATTCGAAGGCTTTATGAGAAACGGTGAGAGGAATTGTTGTAATTTACACAAGTAGGTACATTACTACAATTGTACCCGTATATCATGGTGTTTACTGAAAGGGTGTGGGAAATAAAAATTTTCATTTCTATGCATGTTTTAGGATTTAATAGTATTCTGAAGAGGATAGGTTACAAAGTACCGTTAAGTGTGGTGTAATACACACTATTACACATGTACATGCATTAGTACTACCCAAACCATTGGTGACAGTGCCGGGAGCTTTCAGAGAGCGCATTTGGCAGTTATTGAGGCTTCATCTAGCTAAGCACAGTTCTAATAAAATATGAACCTCTGTAAATTTGCCTTACTGATACCCAGTTCCTAGAACATGTAGAAGCTGACTAAGGGCCACATTTTTCAGTCCCTTGGCTTTCCCTATTCCATTGGTTCATGAGGCTATGCTGCACAGTGGGAGAAACCCAGCATTGAGACTGCCCATGCATGGTTGAAGTCACAGTGATCTTTTCTGTAGTAAAAGAACACAGGTGTGCAACGCTTGATTGTCCTATCAGTGGTGTTCATTCAGGGGCGGTCTTGTTTATATTTACCTACTTATACTCTTCCTCATCTGAACGTAGAGGTCATTTGCACCTGTATTTAGTATCATTACTGGAGAATTTCCAGAGTGGTCTAAGCCGAGTTTCCACTATTTGCTATACCAACCAAGGATAAACGAAAAATTGTTCATAAGATATAGTAAAGTATTACTGATTGCCAATGGTCCATAAATATGATCCAGAGTCAGCAACTGGAAAAAAATTGGACAGAAAGACAACAATTATCACAGGTTTTGAATTTAATAAGATTAGTAGATAAAATACAAAATACACTTTCAGCACACTTTTCCTCTACAATTTCAACTTCCATTCTAAAGCTTTCATTTACACTTACTCCAGACAAAAACTAAGCTTCCACGGAAGTCACATGAAGGTAAGGTGGAAACAATAGACTACCGGTAATTATATAATGCACCTTATTCAAGACAAAACAGAAAAAAATACACTGTCATGTAATTATAATTACTGTGAAAATATTTTTGAAATTTAAATTTGGGAACGCAACAAAATCTGCTTGGCTCAGTTTTGTTGCATCCACTTTCAATTGTGAATAAACATTTGTGAACATGTATATTTACCTGAAGAAAGAAACATTATCACGCAGACAATAGAAACAAGTTCCTGGATTCATGTTGAATTCTACAGCACCATGATACTAGTACAATAGTCCCTCCATTATCAGACCACCCATGGTACCAAGAAAATGTGGTCTTATATTGCAGGTGGTCTTTAAATAAGGGCCACTTAACAGAGTGGCACTTTGGGACTAAATGAAGTGGTTTGAAAATCAAGTGTGGTCTTAAAATAAAGAGTTATAAAATAGAGGGATCTCTGTAATACCCTTCGCACATCTAGCTTCATGAGCAGTTAAGCTTGCCAGTACTGTACATAATAACTAGAGACAAATAATAACTTCGCATGGGAATTGTTTTGTTGGTTCAGGGCATGTCTATAATAAATGGATAATAATACAAAATGTTCATCAACAGCATGGTATGATTTATGGAATCATGTCCATGTAGCCATTGAGGCCCATGCATGCATACTATGCAAAGCTTTTTGTTTTTCCTGAGCAAAGTCTTAATATCTAGTTTCAGACGCCCAGATGCAATTAATATGATGCAGCATCATATCAAGTTTTTTTTTATCTTTCTTTGAAATTTAACAAACTTACAAAGATTCTGACTTCAAAATTTATGTACATACACTAAGCATTACTCCTTGAAAATTCATAACCACAAAACAACTACAACAGTATGGTGGTTTTCAGCTCATTTGGTCCCAGGACAAGACGCACGTTGTGATCAAAAGTTTAAGATAAAGATGCATCACATTGCTAAAATGTGAAATCTTGTAAAATGTACTTGTATACTTCCACATACCAGTGGAAAAACGTTTGCATGACATACTGGTACTTGCAGAACAATGAAACTGAGGCATGGATGTGTGACATGAGAAAATGTACATGTACATGTACATAGTAGCATACCTGAGCAATGTATGCAGATGAAGCAACATTATTTCATATGCATGATATGGGACCATCGCAACACAGGCGGACTTTGTTAATTCATTCGGAGACCGATAAAAATGTTCTGATGCATATAGAGAACACGTACCTTTATATCGAATGCATCGTAATATATTAGTACTGCAGCAACAGTGGTCTACGACAACAAACATGGTTCGATCGACTGCAATCATTATCACAGGAAATGTACTGAATGGCATGGATCCTTTGCACTCATGGACGGCATTACCTGTTACATAATACATAAAATTATGCAAATGATTTATGTTTTCTAAGAACTACAACTATATGTAATGTGTTTGGGTATCCCCAGTGTACACAATAATCATGTACTGGTAAGTACTGAATATAAAGGTCATAAAAACATACAGCTTAACATCATAACATTTTTTGATATGCCTCACAGCACAGGTATAAAATTCACACGCATTGCATTTAAAGAAGACATTGCAAAGACTGGATTAACAAAATCGATTTACACACATTGTCAATCATTAACAAACTGCTGATACATGTTGATGCTGACATCAATATGAGGTGCTATATTACAGTTTAGATTATGAACAGTCATATAAGTTGTAGTGGAGCAGTGTAGTAGACTGGTTTAACCATGTTCGATGGTCTTAAAAATATTTTGAATATACCCACATGGGTTGAATAACACGATACCCAGGGGCATTGATGCTCTTAGGAAATGTTACTGAGAGAGGTTATGTTTACTGGCTGTGCATTAGGCCAGAGAGGCTGCAATAACACAAAGCTGAGATAAAAAATAGCATTTGACATGTTTCACACTTAAAATTACCTTTTATACGAAATAAACATATTGCGTTCAACCAAAAAGATTTCCACAATATTTTACGAACATCAAAATTACTAGTAGGTCGCTGTTGAATATAGATACCTCTACGATACACAAGATACATACTATCAACTAGCAAACTGTTCTTTTACAAACCTGCAATCCTAGAAATAATTTGCAGTGAAAAAGGATATCCAACCAGAATAACCAGAAAATCCAAATGGGTTTAAGTCAGTTGGATACAAAGTCAATAGACTGATTTTTACAAAAGATGTTGCTGCTAAGGCTTCACTGGTACATGTTTCTCCCTGAGTAGGTCTGAGCAATTTCTAGCTGATATTTAGTTGAGACAAAAATGTACATGGTACATGTAATGACCCTGACTGTCTGTATAATTTTATGGACTCGGACGAGTCCTTATATTGTTTTAACTACGCTCACATCAGGTCCTAACTTTTGCTTGATCGTAGCAGAGAATGCAGCACCAGCTAATAACCGGCGTTAAACCCCCTAAAACGCCGTAATCCCACTTTAATCTACGGTAAAACCGATCTACCCCTCCTGGGATCGG
>JAAUYG010027119.1_pt1 | contig 10541 bp, 6 predicted proteins | sample 7278091 | NCBI WGS metagenome assembly JAAUYG01 (sample SAMN14350201, study PRJNA611818) | marine sediment metagenome | isolation source: surface marine sediment (0.6m) | place: French Polynesia: Moorea | collected 2018-08
CACATTAAAAATCACCACGCATACACCTGCATACACCACCGAATCCAACTTGCAGTCGGTGATATGACCATGAGTGGTTGAAAGCCGACTATAAGCCTGATTCACCCACCTATCTCTTCGTTGGGTCCTCAGCTTTACCTATGGGACATTTAACCATTTTAGTATAGGGCACAATTGGGACAAGTAATGAAGAATAAAAGGGATGTCTGTTTCCAACTTTCACAGAGAACCTGCCATGAAACTAATCCCACCAACGACCTTGACCCTGGCAATGAGTATTTCACTTCACCTCCTCTGGATCAGTTCTATATGGACGCCCAGGAGGAGTGTTGGGTGGAGACCTTCTGTGTTGGTCACCGCAGCTATGGGTGTGTAAGATTTCTAGGGAAGACAAATGTTGCTGGAATCAACATGAAAGAATTGCGCTCTATAGGTATGACCTATATTACAGGGGGTTTTACTCTGATTTATCTTTGTACGTTATATTATTGTGCATCGTGTTTTCTTTGCTGGTCTATAATTGATACTGTATACTAATAATACTGATAAAATTTAGCGTTGCATATACCATATCAGGAGCTATAATTCTAGTTATCTTAATAACTGCTCTTGGGCTTTTGCCCTGCTTATATTTAATGATTTAATTCCTTCTCTTCAAATGCCATCTCCGTTGCTGTGATGGGAAAATATTGGTATCCTTAGAATTCTTATCATATACATATCTTTTTAGAAGACAACTCTTTGAACTTGAAAGGTATCAGTGTTTTTTATATTCGTTGTTCGTATAATCACAATATTAGTACTGTGCTCCCGGGGTTGTATTCCAGTCAAGTTTAGTACTGGAACAATTGAGGTTTACCCAGATGATACACAAAAGCCATCAGTAGGAGAAGGTTTCAACAAAGAATGCGAAGTTACCTTGTATAAAGTATGGCTTCAAAAACCACCCAGTCCCGACGACGTTCATGTGGTAACGTTTACTATGTTTATAACTACTACTACTACTACTACTACTACTACTACTACTACTACTACTACTACTACTACTACTACTACTACTACTACCACCACCACCACCACCACCACCACTACTACTACTCGAGCAGTCTTCGGCTGGGCATTGTTATTTGCTTTGATGTACAAACGACACTTACTATATTTGTAGTAGCCCAGTAACAGTCATCATGACTTACTGAGACAAGCCCAGATGCACTGTATAATAATTTCACTTGTGTACATTTATGTTACTGCATGACATTCAGTATGTATATACTTGCATGGATCTAAATAAATACACATACATACGTACATACATACAAACGTACCACCACTACTACTACTACTACTACTACTACTACTACTACCACTACTACTACTACTACTACTACTACTACTACTACTACTACTACTACTACTACTACTACTGCTGCTGCTGCTGCTGCTGCTGCTGCTGCTGCTGCTGCTGCTGCTGCTACTTTGTACAGAATATAAACAGTAACATATATAGGTATAAGCTTTGATAAAACTGTATACCGAACTGCAGAGTGCAAACAATCAAACATAGATTGCAGCTGGGTGTGATAAGTTGTCATGTTGCCTAGGGCTACATTATTTGTTGGTTAACGTGGGGTTCTTCTAAACGAAAAACTCAATAACCTGTTTTGCAATGAAAAACTGGTGCCTTATTATGGGTATTCTATTAACATAACTTAATTATGCCACTTATTTCTGCAACTTCTGCTAGATTAAGAAAAAGGTCCATAACATGCACAATGGAAATGCAGTGTTCCTTGGATACGACGTGGAAACTGGAACCTTGAGGTTCAAGGTATTTACTTCGATCAATTCTATGCGACCTGTGTAGACACAAGTAAGGTTATCATTTTTAAGCAAGCGATAGAACCTAAGCAAATTTGGGAACTACTTTTAACTAAATCTTCCGTGGTCAATGGTATGGCATTAATGACAGGCAATGTCATGTACCTAATATTAAGAACCATTGGACGCATGATAAATCGCCTTTTCTTGTTCAACTTTTAGGTCCCCCACTTTACAAAGTACTCAATATGTGGGTGCCTTGAAATAGAATCTGAGCCTCGGGAGCACAACAGCCAGCAATCTGTAAGTAAGGCTTTTAATGCCATGAAGTCAGAATCAAGAATCTTAATTATATTCAAACCCAACGTTAATTAACATTCCTACTATTTAGTTCACTTTTAATATCAGATTGGGCGGCTGAACGTGAATACATGTATTAGTGATAAATTAGGCAACAGAAGAAAAAAATACTTTTTTACTTTGAGAACTTCATCCATTTAAAATGTAACTTTTTACAGTGAAGAAAAGGTGTCAAGCAGAATCGCTGGGGTACAACGGGAAATTTTAAAGCGTTCATAGCAGGTGAAGGAGTCTGTAGATCGCTTTTTGCAGTATGTCACATGTAAAAAATTATATGAAGTTGTTTTGTAGCTTTGTGTGACATACTGTACCAACCGACCTCGTGCGCCATGTCAACCAATGCCATCTGTCGTCTATCTTCCGTCCTTGAAAGAGGCTTTCTAGTAATACACAATTAATCTCAAATTCTGTAGAAGGTGGCCATCTACCATATCTACCATTATTTTCGTTTTTATCAACTTTAATTATAACGTTATGATATTTTTCCATTCGTTAACATGGGTACCAACGGGAACAAAGGTTTCAATTAAGGTTTCAATGCTGCTTCTATAATTATGAACTTGGTTTTGGTTAACGTGGAAAGCGAAAATGCGAAAATGCTACTTAGTGTACAATTATTAACTTTTGAAAAGTAAAGCTTTTCGTCATAAAATTTTTGTTGGAGATTTTCGAAACTCAAACTTCTTGAAAATATCACTCTGTTCAAATTGAAAAATAAAAAAAGAAATTGAAAGCAACGCGACCAGTGGGAAAATAATAACTATTTCGCATGGGACCAGCTAACCTTACAGTGTAAATGACAAACATTTAGGTCTATGGGGTGAATAATACGTGCACATGGGGTATGGGATATTTTACTCTAACGGCTTCAAGGTCAGTTTGAGATCATTTAGTGCACTTTCATTTGGTCGAATGCTACGTCTCAAAATAGCCTGTAACTTGAACATCGCTGGTCTTTTAGTGAAAACAAAAATGAAATTTGGGAATCAAGGGCGCCTATGCTCAAGTTTTATTTGGGTGTCATGCGGTGAATTTGTGTTTCAGTTGTCATATCTACTGATTTCAGCAAGCAGATAGTCAAGGTCTTTGGACCTCTTGTCTTTTTACTCTTTCCCTGCCTCTGCTCTTTTCTCTAAACATCAGCTGAATGCTGCTGATCTGGAAGACATTAAAAAACTGATGGAGGAGATTGGGAGCCAAACACAAGAAAACAAGACAAAGAGGGATGAGGCAAGTTTCAATCAACTCCTTGAAGTTTGCATAGGATGCTATAAATTGTCAAGCGGCCTTTATTTGTCATGACTTTATATTTGTGTGGTTTCTTTCATCTGTAATTGAACAGTTTATATGGTCATACGTATGTTTGTAAAATAAATATAAGAAATGAACTGAAGAGTTTGTTCCACACGTAATTGTATACATGATGAATGTCTACGACATGTGGAACTGCATTTCTGTTAAATATAAGACAATTTATATTTGGGTAGATTCGGGAAGAGATCACCCAGGCGCTTGCTGAGCTGGGGGAATTGGAAACTGCCTGTGCGATATTCCAGGAGACCCATTTGTATTCGAACGAAGAGCCTAATAGAACTTCTTGGACGTCAGAGCTTGAAAAGAAAACAGAAGTGATACGAAAGAAACAAAAACATATTTTAGACCTTTATAAGACGAGGTTTGATGTGAGTTAACATGAGAAATAATTAAAAATCCCAAATGCCTAAAACCTTTAATGGGGACACATTTAAGCTGAGATCAGTTGCCTTGTATTTATAACTGTTTAAGGGCAGAGTAGAATACCGAACCAAATGTTTGATACTGCAACTCCTAGTAGTACGTTCTAAGCATAAAATTGGGCAATTATACCGATATATGAATTATGTAATGACGCAGAAACATGTGCAATATTATCCGGTATTTATGTATGTCAAACTAGTGTCACTTTTGCCTAAGCTTCGTTTCACTCCGTTTTTTTTTTTTTTTGCCTGTGTATTGGTACAAATGAATGTCTTGTATCATTCTGAACGTTTCTAGGAATGATACATCAGTCCTTAAATTGTTATGATACTAATATCACTGACTGTATGAATAGTTTATTATTACGTACCACATGTTATGTCCCGTTCATTAGTTAGCATAGTACGTATGCCGTTTACTGGTATATGTAATAAAATTTCACGAGGTTTTACATGTAGTTTCTAAATTTAATGAGTAACCTTAATGACAAACAGTTTTCATTACAAAGATGTGATAATCGTACAATTTGATGATACATATTAAGCAGTTAACGTATACTTTGTGTGTGTTTGATGACTTTTTCATATTAATTATTAGTATACGTTTCGTTTCAGATGAGCAATGCTTACATAGATGAAGCTAAAGGTCTGGGGGAAAAACTTCTTGCCAAACAAAGCCCATACCTACGAAATCAAGTACGACTTAGCTTAGTTACTATGCCGCTGGATGTACGTAACTATATCTTAGAAATGGGTGGATTCATAATATTTTTACTGACAAATTTTACCTGGTGTTACTCATATTTTTCAACAATCAGTATTAGTAGTCTTCTAAAAAATCTAGCAGTACAGATGATTTCATGGGAATAAAGTGACTTGTTTAGACGTCCATCTGCCCTGTACGAGGTATCAGTCGTCCTTTGTCTACCATTGTGATTCTCATCTGCAAAGCGATCTTAGAGCGCAGAAACACAAATTCGAAAGAAAAAAAAGAACTGCAAACCGAGGTGGCGTCATATAAACGCTTCGACATAAAATAAAATAAAATACGTACCCAGTTACTGTTAGAAAGTCATTATGACTGTGAATACACGAAACAATCCTCATATTACATATTAATCGCATAGTTTAATTAGTAATGACAATAAAGGCATAGCTTATAATAAAACAGAGATTAAGATATAGACCCATGGACATGTGATCTTTTGGGGAAAAGTTAATAAACGTTAACATATTTCATTGTCAGATACACATTGTAAATAAACAGTTGGAGGATAGATAGATATTTTGCACAATAGGATTCGTGCTACGGGTACTCTCCCCACTTACATTGTCCAATATTAATGAAATTCCAATTAGGATACACCCCCGCCAACGAAACATTGGAAAAGTAGTTTTTTCCACGTTTGGCACAATTTTTCTGTGAATATTTCAACATTTTCCACTGCTTCAGGATACCGATAAAAATCGAAGAAACTAGGCAAAGGAAGATAAATGCAGATTATGGTGGAATTACACTTAGATGTTTATATGCAAGATTTTGTATGTGATCCCGGAAAGGGTACTTGGAAATTGTACCGTCGTCCAAGTAAACATCCTGGTTGAAGTGATATGCATATTGACCCAAAATGATCAGCTTAAATTAAAACTGCTCTTTTCAGTTTACACACAAACCATCTAGAAGTAATTCATGTGTCACAGTGTCATATGGCCTACAGATACTGTGGTTACCATAAACAAGAAACTTATGGTACATTGAAGAAAGTGAAAGCGACTTTTGCCAGTAATGTACGATAATAGCACATGCATATATTTTCCATTCCCCCAGATGAAGAAACCTTCAGAGGAGACTTATCTATCTCAAATGATTCAGGAGTTTGAGCAGACGCGTGTTCACCAGAAATCACTGTATGATGACTACGATAAGGTACTGTAGTTATTTATTTCAGCTTAGCTCAGTTACTACGTACTTGTGTTCCTTGAACTTCGCCGTCTGGATTAAAATACTTCTATAAGCAGAATGAAATATTGATAACCGGAAAATGTGCATCATGTGTATTCGGCCCTATGACGATTAAAATAATTTGGGGTGATTGTTTCTTTGACATTCTCGGGTTATAACACGAAAACCTAATGCCGTCTTCTGTTAATAAGATGTTCAACTGTGATATTTAGCTACGTTGGCATGAAACTGTCAATGGCGGTCAACATGTATGCATGATTTTAATCACCACCTAGTATAGGAAGTAACATACACTAAAATGAACATGTTTAACGATGGACAATAACCATCATGTGTGTCATATGATTTTTTGTTAAGGAATTACTACTACTACTATGGTCCGACGTCAATGACCAATTATTAGCGATTTACCGTTGCCTATGCTTTTTATAAAGCCATAGTCGAAATATGTAATGTGCTTTCAAAAATTTGAGTAGATCTTTCATCATTTTAAAAACCATAAGCATATTCCTATCAATTGGAAAGTAGCAAAAAAAAAAAACGTATCCGGGCATAATGGTTTCTTTCCCTTAAAAATGTTAACTAGCTTCTCTTCTGAGGAAAATGTTCACCTGACAGTGTCATAAAGAGTGACATACCATATAATGGAACTATATACCAGTTTCGCTGTGACGCACATCGACTGATTTAACAAGAGACCCAGGGTCTTGATGTCTGCTTGACCTTTTGCCAGATGAAACCAGCATAGTTTTATGGATACTGGCAATGTAACTGAGGTAACTTATCTTCAACGTGCCATATACTTTTCAAATTTGGCAGATAGCCAGAAAAATTTAAGCCAGTATTCCCTCCGAATATATGTACATGCTTTCTGTAAATTTGGTTCAAACTGCGTGAAACTGCAGGAGCAGCAGCCTGTCTTAACGTCAGAAGTTTTGCAAAGTGTACCGAATGACCCCAAACTGAAAGTATCCTACATATGGAATTGAAAGTACCAGAAAGGTACCCTACATATGGAGTTTCTAGGACCGCAAGTCCCAAACTTTCACGCGACATCTATTTTGCTCTATGCCCAGCCTTTTTTAAAGATATCCCCCATGGTAGCCAATGTCCTCATAAAGTTTGGCTGACATCGGATGAAAACTATAGTAGGAGTAGTGATTTGAAATTCCCAGTTCTATATGATCCTGTGTTAATTTAAAAGTGCAATAAAATGTTTAATTGTTGGCAAATCACCAAAAGGTGTACTAGCCTGTATTCTCCCCTGATAACCATACTTTCCTTGAAGTTTGATTGAAATTGGATAAAAACTGTGGAAGCAGCAGCCTTTTGAAAATCTTAACATCGAAATTTTGCAAAGTGCACTGAATGATCCCAAACTGAACTCAAAGAATCAAGACATGAAAAGTACCCTATATGTCTAGTACATAGCACCACGAGTCCCAAATTTTCATCCGTTTCACTCTACACTCAGCCGCTTTCACGATATTTCACATTTTAGGATTTTCCTATTGACTCCCATGTTAAAATTTCAAAGTGCCACAAAAATTTCTATTTTTGGCAGATCGCCAAAACATCTATAATTGTATATTCCCGTATGACTGCCTTATTTGTAACAAAGTTTAACTTATATCGGACAAAAACTGTAGTACGAGTAGCGTTTTGAAATTTCCAGCCTCATATGGTCCTGTGTTAACAAAAAATTCAAAAGTGCCACAATTGTTTTAATTTTTGTCGGATTGCCAATGGATCCATAACTTTTTATTCTCCCAAGACTAACTTATTTATTTAAAAGTTTGGCTCGGGTTAAATGAAAATTTAAAGAGGAGTATCGTTTTGAAACTTTTCTCTCGTAGTGTACCATTTTAAAGAAAACGAACAAAATCGTAAAAATTTGAAATCAGGCCTCTGTTTCATAAAACTTCAATGGCGTCTTTACATAGTCCAGCATGCCTATGTAAAGACGACTTTATGTTTATGAAACAGAGCCCTGAACATTTTGAAGAAAGAAAAAAAAATGTTCTGAAGATATGGTGGATAGTGAGCCGTCCATAAAATTTGCTGCGGTTGCCGAGAAACCTGATGACGGACGACGGACGCCTGCGCCACGGCCACGACAGTAGCTCTGCTGACAGTCAAGCAGAGCTGAAATATCAGAATATTTTCCAAACGTAATTGTTTTTCTTTCAGTCAACTGTATGATATACATGTAGTGATAGATTAATGCAGGCACGCAGAAAAGATATCAAATTGCGCATTAAGCCAACTGTTGCAGTAGCACAGTAAAGGCCTTTACTTATGTTACTGCTGCAATGATCTGAAAATATAAGTATTTGATGCATATCTATTCCATAAGCTGTTGTCACGGCATATGTCACGGTATTATAATCATTACAGTGCAGCGCCTGGTTTGAATGTGTTCTGGGTAGCCAAGGCATGCCATCCACAGAAGCCAATCAGGTTAGTATCCATAGATACGTATGTTATTTTTTGTATCCTTCAAATGATGTTTGTGTTAATTAGTAAAACAGTAGTTTTGGAATACAGCTATTGTAGCAGGTATCGCTAGCATAATTAATGCTGGTACGATTTCAATAATGAAATACGCTATTTTGTCTTTAGCATTTACGACTGCCATTTCCAAAACACATCCATTCACATCAATATATGGCTGCGTAAATGCCAAATACACATTGCTATGTACAACACTCCTACTATAGATTTAGCAAGTGTTCACATACTGCGAAGGGTTATTTCAAAAAATATTTGAACCTTTCTGGGATTTCACCTTTTTCAGCTTTACATTCAGTTTAAGGGGGTCAAGAAAAAAGTAAAACACCAGGAACATGCAAAAGATACCACAGCTGTAAGTTGTAACCCTCTCGATGGCAACGATTTGGGGGAAGCGAGTATGTCTGCAGAGGCAACAGACCATTGCAGTTTGCGGAATACTGAAAAAACGCCACTCCAACAGGCCATTAAAGATGATGAAAGCAAAATGAGCAAGTTGATGATAGCAAGCAGAGACGGTGACACTGATGCCATACAGGCACTACTGGAGGCCGGGTTTGATGTCAATGGAGTTGATGATTACAACATGACCAGCCTGATGTTCGCCAGCAGGTCCGGTCGCATCAATTCAGTCAAACTACTGCTCAGTGGCGGCGCTGATGTAAATGCCACCAACATGTACCATATAAGTAGTTTAATGCTGGCTCATAGGAAAGGCCATATGGAGACAATGAGCGTGTTACTGGAAGCTGGGGCTGATGTGGATGCTGCCGATGACCAATGTATGACCAGCTTAACGTTTGCAAGTAAAAGCGGAGATCTACAAGGTCTAACCGTGTTACTAAATGCCGGAGCTGATCCTAATTTCGCTGATGGAAAAGGGAGAACAAGTTTAATGTTAGCAATTGAGCGCGGCCACACAAATGTGGTAGCTGAATTGCTGAAAGCTGGAGCTGACGTGAATATGACTAACAAGGATGGTAAGACTATGTTAATGCTGGCAAGCCAAAAAGGTCAATTGGAAATGGTGCAGAGGTTACTGCATGCGGGTGCCCATATCAATGTTAGCAATGTACACCAAGCCACGAGTTTGATGTTGGCAAGCACAACTGGCTACAGCGCAGTTGTGAAAACGCTACTCAACTCTGGGGCTGTGGTCAATGCAATTGATCAAAAACAAAATAGCAGTTTAATGTTGGCAAGCATAGCTGGTCACAGCACAGTGGTGAAGACGTTACTGGAAGCTGGGGCGGATATAGATGGTGTGAATGACCAACAGGAAACCAGCTTAATTTTAGCAACTAGAGAGGGGCATGCGTATATTGTAGAGATACTTCTACAGGCCGGTGCAGATGTAAATGCTGTGAATGGTCTGCAGGAAACCAGCTTAGTGCTTGCAGCCAAAAGGGGTCACACAGGCACTCTAAAGGCGTTACTAAGGGCCGGTGCTGATGTCAATCTTAGTGATAAGGGACAGAGGACTAGTTTGATGCTGGCAAGCAGCAATGGGCGTGAGGAAATTGTAAGCCTTTTGCTGGATGCTGGAGCTGATGTCAATGCTGTGGATCGGCGGCAGAAGACCAGCTTGATGCTAGCAGCCACAAGGCGTCACACGACGAACACTGTAAAGTTGTTACTACGGGCCGGTGCTGATGTCAATCTTACTGATATGGGACAGAGGACTAGTTTGATGCTGGCAAGCGGCAGTGGGCGTGAGGAAATTGTAAGCCTTTTGCTGGATGGTGGAGCTGATGTCAATGCTGTCGATTTGTGGCAGGAGACCAGTTTGATGCTAGCAGCCAAAATGCATCACTATCACCGGAACACTGTAAAGGTGTTACTACGGGCCGGTGCTGATGTCAATCATACTGATAAGGGACAGAGGACTAGTTTGATGCTGGCAAGCGAAACTGGGCATGAAGAAATTGTAAGCCTTTTGCTGGATGCTGGGGCTGATGTTAATGCTGTGAATTGGTGGCAGGAGACTAGCTTGATGCTAGCAGCCAAAATGGGTCACACGAATACTGTAAAGTTGTTACTAAGGGCCGGTGCTGATGCCAAGCATACTGATAAGGGACAGAGGACTAGTTTGATGCTGGCAAGCGACAATGGGCGTGAGGAAATTGTAAGCCTTTTGCTGGATGCCGGGGCTG
>JAAUYG010102356.1_pt1 | contig 10541 bp, 9 predicted proteins | sample 7278091 | NCBI WGS metagenome assembly JAAUYG01 (sample SAMN14350201, study PRJNA611818) | marine sediment metagenome | isolation source: surface marine sediment (0.6m) | place: French Polynesia: Moorea | collected 2018-08
ATCTGAAAGTAAGCAGACGATTCACACCAAAATATTGTTAAAATAAATATGAACTTTGAAACATTTATTTTTTGAGATTTTTTCTCACTTGGGGTTTTGTTGGGGGGGGGCGTATAAAAAGATATTCTATTGTAAATTTTTTGATTTTTTGTTTTTTTTTTTTTTTTTTTTTTTTTCATTTTGGTTAGCACGGAACCATATGGGAGTCAATGATTTAAACGACATCTCATCTGAAAGTAAGCATCAGATTCACTCCCAAATTTTGTTAAAAGAATTATGAAATTTGACACTTTAATTTTTTGAGATTTTTTCTCCCTTTTGGGGGTGGGGGGGGGGGGCGTATAACATGCTATTCTATGGGGAATTTTTAAAAATATGCTCCTCGTGGATAAGTACTTAGTGTACACAAGGCACTTTTGACTGTTTAGTATTCAAGGTCAGTCAAGTTATTCTGCAGCACACTTACGATTTTCGACAACCTTGTATCTTAAAACGGCTGTTTGGTTCGTATAGGGTGAACTGGACCAAAATTTGGGCCTCGAGAGCAAGTTCCTCGTGTATACAGGTTACTTTTGACTGCTAAGGTTCAAGATCATTTTAGGTCATTCGGTGCATTTCCGATTAATGAGTTTCGACAACTGTGTATCTCAAAAACAGCTGGACACAGAGCGAAACGGACCAAAAATTTGGACCTCGGGGGTAAGTAAATTAGTATATACAGGGTACTTTCGACCGCTAAGTGTTCCAGGCCATTCTGAGGTCATTCGGTGCATTTCCGATTTTCGGCCTTGTATCTCGAAAAAGACTGGCCGTAGAATGAAACTGACCAAACTTTGAGTTTGGGGGGGGGGGGGGGGCAAGTTCTTAGTGAATACAGGTTACCTTTGATTTAAGTCTTCAAGGTCAGTCTGAGGTGATTCGGTGCATTATCAATTTTTTCGTCAACATCTTTGTGTTTCGAAAACGGCTGATTGTAGCGCGAAAAGGACCAAAATTTGAGCCTCGGGGGAAGTTCTTAGTGTATGCAGGGTACTTACGACATTTAAATGTTTAAGGTCATTATGAGGTCATTCCGATGCATTTCAATTTTCGACAACCTTGTATCTCGAAAATGGATAGTCGTAGAGCGAAACGGACACAAATTTGGCCCTCATGGGTAAGCAGTGTACTAAGCACGTAGTGTATACTGGTTACTTTGGCAGTTAGGTGTTTAGGTGAAAAAAAGTGGACACGGGGATCAACCAAAATATTGCTTTATCAATCTGTTTGATTACAATTTCAATATTTCGTGGCGTGCAAGAAATTTTGTGAGAGTTTTCTAACGAACCATTTACCAGGTGAGTACCCCATCCTGGCAAACGAAAGAAAACGGCCACTTTCTGGAAAATGGCCTCCTTGAGGTATCCTTTGCAAATTGTTCGAGCAAAAGTAACTAGCTATACAACAGTCTCCGAAAGTTATGATGTAATTCCACCGGAAATATTTGAGTTGTACCAACTTTGTGGAACTAAAATAAAACATGCACGTACAAGTAGTTTTCCAGACAATTTCAACTCTCAAGCAGTTAGGGAAGCTCGAATAAACGCATTACAGAACAGTCAGGCATTAGACAACACAAAAGTTATTGTAGTCAGAGAAACACATTACAAAACAGACATCAGACACCACAAATCATTTTATTTTGTAGTAGAGAAAACACCTTTACTACTGGTCACCACATTTCCCTGAAAAGGAAATGCATAAGTTATGTCCAAAATAATTATGTCATCACATTTCAATGAAAAGGAAATGCATAAGTTACAATGTGTGTCCAAAATAGATCACGTCAATAGCTTTCAATGGCATTTTGGTTTCGTTGGTACAAGGCTCTTTGGGATCTGTTAGACCAAGGCCTCAAAGAGACTGCATGTCAGACAGAGCTCTACATATGAATATATTTCCTAAATTTGTATATAATCCCCAGAGTGAGGTACGACAGATGTTCCGCGTCTATGCATGTATCCGTGCCAACCGGTTGTTTATTCTTTCAAAGGATGAAACGCGTTTGATCTGCGTTGCACAGCCTGCTGACGACATCACTCTGCGTTCCAGGAGGAACATTGGATCAAGGGGCGAATTACCTTTTTTGGCGGGAAGGCCTGGGTTGAAATGACACAAATAAACAAGAGGCCCAAGGGCCTTGACAGCCTGCTTGGTCAAAAGTTACGTTTATGGCTAACAGCCATGTAGCTACCAACTATGTAGCTTAGGTGACCCATATGTGTTACTACAGCCGTTTTCGCGAGTTACACACCATTTTGAGGCAAATGCACCGACTGACCACAAAATGACATTGAACACTACAAGGTATTGAAGGTAAGAGGTACACCATATATGTGTTACTAGTGTCCCCGAGTCCTACATTTCAGTCCTTTTCGCTCTAAGGCTAGGCTGTTTTTAAGTTACAAGACATTTTGAGAATAGTGCACCGAATGACCCCAAAATGACCTTGAACACTATAAGGTCAAATGTACATGTGTTACTAGTGTCAGTGAGTCCCAAATTTCGCTCAATTTTGCTCTACGAGCAACCGTTTCCGAGTTAAGGCCATTTTAAGACAAGTGCATCAAATGACCCCCAAATGAGTTTAAATCCTACAAGGCCAAATGTACCCCCATATACATCACTAGTGTCCCAGAATCTCAAATTTCAGTCCTTTTCCCTCTACGGCCAGTCGTTTCGAGTTACAAGCCACTTTGAAGAACGTGCACCGAATGACCTTGACCCTACAAGGTCAAATGTACCCCATGTATGTGTTACAAGTATCCACGAATCCCAAATTTCAGTCCGTTTCGCTCTACGACCAGCCGTTTTTGAGATACAGACCATCTTGAGACAAGTGCACCAAATGATCCCAAAATGACCTTGAACTCTACAAGGTCAAATGTACCCCATATCTGTTACTAGTATCTACGAGTCCCAAATTTGACTCCATTTCGCTCTACAACCAGGCGTTTTCGACATCTAAGCCATTTTGAAACAATGCACCAAATGACCCCTAAATGCCCTTGAAACCTAAAAGGTCAAATCTACCCCATATATGTGTTACTAGGGTCCACGAATCCCAAATGCCAGTCCGTTTCGCTGTACAACCAGACGTTTTCGAGATACAAGCCATTTTGAGCCAATGCACCAAATGACCCCAAAATGACCTTGAAACCTACAGGGTCAAATCTACCCCATATAAGTACTATTACTAGTTCTTATAAGTACTAATTATAAGTGCTAGTACTAGTATCCACGAGTTCCCAATTTCAGTCTACGACCAGTCCTTTATGAGATACAGGCTGTTTGGAGACAAATGCACTGAATGACCCCCATATGACCGTGAACACTACAAGGTCAAACATAGTCCATATATGCGTTACCAAATTTCACTTCGTTTTCTCTGCAAACATCCGTATTTGAGATACAGGCTATTTTGAAACATGCACCGAATGACTTTCAGACGAGATGTTTGAAACTTTTACTCCCATATGGTCCCATGTTAACGACAATGAAAAAACAATCGTAAAAAAATAAAAACATTAAAAAAAAATTGAAAAAAAATAAAAATAAAAACAAATAATAAGAAGAAAGGGGGTTGGACCGAGGGGTTGGAGATATGGTGGATAGGCATCTTTCCCCAAAATTGGGCATTAATTCTCTTGACGGTTTGTAAGAAAATGGGGTTTATGGACGCACAGACGGACGGATGGACGACGTGTGGCAACAGAAGCTCTGCTGTGCAGCAGCATAAAGCAGAGATAACAAGATGAAACTTAAAGACCCGTATAACAGCAGCCCAGCTGTCTGACTAAGATTGTAGGAGAACCATATATTTAGTGTATTATTTTAGTGCAGAGGGTGCAATATTTACCGCGCCAGACTTGAATGGATTACTTTATTCGGAACAAATAAAAGCTTTCTTTTAACTTAGTAAGGCTAAATTTGCATGCACTTTCGTGTAAATATCTAAGCGTATGCAGCAAAACGAATAGGATAGCTGTTCTATTTTTAGGATTCCTTTTTTATTTCATTTTTTATGCCAATTTTAACTGGTATCGAATAAACCGTTTTGCATTTAGTAAAACACTAATTCCTAATTTCTTGGAGCATCGAGAGATCGTCAAGTTGTAAATCCATCCACAGTGTATGACGTTATATAGGCATCAGATCGATGGGGCGCGACTAGGAATGTAGTATAGGGGGTGAAAATCTTTATTTTCAAACTGGACATGGCCGGAAAAGAAAATGGTTGCCACGAGGACTAGTGAACATAAATCTGTTTTTTAGAGTTAAATCTTTCTAGAAACTGGCCGCGTGCACACTTTCTTCTTTCACATTTATTATATAATTGCTCGCGCACCGCTGCTTGGCACAGCTTAGCTGCGATCACACTTCGTAGAATAAAGATACAAGCCACATCATGTCTGGTGAACAATGGCTTATATCATCTATCTCGACTCCCGAACTTACATGACAACCGAGTAAGCATCTAAATGTAACACGTATCAGTTAGACCCACAAGGCTGAGAAGCCAATGAAAGCCTCACCGAGGCTCAAATTTTTTAGAGCTTTGATTCCTGCTTTCCATCTTATGAAACGAGAGTTTATTTTGCTGTGATGCTTGGTTGATATCATGGTATGAAAATGAATAAGATGTCATCTTCATATTTGAAGTCTCAAATGTACCTCGTTCAAAAGCCTGCACCCGGCACCAAGAATACAATGCAGATCTGCACTCAAGCTTGGCTCGAGATCAAGCAATTTAAATTTCGGATTCTTCTTTCGGTGACTCTAGGCCAGTGAGACACCATGGATTATTATCGATCCAACTGTAACGAACGTGGGAACCCGCCGATCAGGAACAAAAAAGTGGCCAATTGTCCTTCAGAATATGCAGGTGTTATCCGCAAGTTGCCTGATCGGGGCCTGGCGGTCACCGATAGGCTAAGCTCTTCATTATTTTAATGCCCCGGGATGTTTCAAATCGAACCTTTCCTTCCGGTATCGATTTCCGATAGGTTCCCAGGACGGTGAACCAACCTGGACAGATTGACTCAATCCAAACATTGGTGCTCTTTTAAAGGAGGTTTAAAAGTCTCCAAACAAAAGCAGGCGGTACTGCGCTGTCGCTCGCTTCTATTGTCTCCCAAAGGAAGTCTGGGAGTGCTGGCGGTCGCACAACTGAACAGTGAACAGTCTGTCATAGCTGGATAAATCCAAGGGAATGACAGCTGCCACCTTTCCTATAAGGTGGGATTCCTAACAATATGGCGTTTCGCGCCAACGCGCAGTCTATCGTCTGCTTTCAGTCTTTCTGCTTACACCGAGAAAAGCGCGCGCTCTCTGACTTGACTCTGTAGTCAACTCAAGGTTCTTTTCAGCACCAATATTCCACTCAGGTGTCCAGGCACCCCAGTCGAGGGTTCGTCATGGGAACATGATACGACCAGGCAGCGTGGAGCTCTATTTCACCACGTGCTGTTTTACATGGAAGGAGTTCCCATCGTGCCATGATTAAAGAACAGATTATTGGAGGGACGAATTATACAAAGAAACACTCGTTTAAAATAGATGTGTCCTGACTATTTTTCTTCTTCAAATTTTGCACATGCACTGCTAGACTAGTCTAAACTACCTTTTATAACTTACATTTGTGTTTAATTTTAGTGACTGGAGATATATGGCGGCAATAAGTTTAACTAAAGTTCCATTCAGATAAAAAAGACTGATACGGTAGCTGGTTTAGGATTTTCATTATCATGCAGGACCATTGAGATATTCAGGGCAAGTTTGAAAACTTTTGACTGCGATTTGTAGGAGTAGAGTTTTGAAATTTTCACTTCCATTGGGTCCCGTGTTAACGTCAACGAAAATAAATAAATAAATAAAAAAAAATCATAAAAAATTGGAAAACGTGATTTCTCAAAAATTCAGAAAAAATCCGAGCTTCCAATTGGAAAAGAAATCCGTGCATTAGGTACAAATCCGTGCATTAGGTACAGAGATAATTGCAACACGGACGAGGGACGGACAAAGGACGAATTTCGATTTCATGAGCTCGGTTGACAAAGTCAAGCAGAGCTAAAAGTGAGAATATCAAATTTTGCATTGTTGCCATTTTTTGTTCCTTTCATCTCCTCTGAAATACATACCAGATTCACTCCAAAAAATCATGTATGATCCTAAAGAGGGTCTCTACCAAAGTTGTCAAAACAGTTGTGAAATTGATATTTTGAAGTTTTGGCCTTTTTTACCATTGTCGGAACAAAAATGTGGGCCTCTGCGGTAAGTACTTGATATGCATGGTACTTTTGAAGCCAGTCTGAGGGCATTCGGTGCATTTCCCAGTTTTCCGATTTTCAACAACCGTATATCTCAAAAACGGCTGTTAGTAGAGCGAAACGGACCAAAATTTGCTCCTAGCAGGTAAGTACTTAGTGTGCAAAGGGGTTTATCGTTAGAGTTTAAGATCATCTGTGGTCATTGGGTGCATTTCAGTACCTTGAAAACGGCTCGTCGTATATTGAAATGAACCGAAATGTGGGCTTCGAGGGGGGGGGGGTACTTAGTGTATGCAGGGTACTTTTGACCAATGAGTGTTTCAAAGTCATCGTGAGGTCAATTGGTGCATTTCCGATTTTTTAGCTCAGCTGAGGTCATGGTATGGGGATTTGTCCGTCTTCTGTTATCCGTCCGTCATTTGGTCGTCCGTGTCGCAGTTATCTCAGAATCTATTGCGGTGATTTCTTCAAATTTCAGTTGTTGCTTGCTCTGGGCAATAGGCCGACTTTTTTTTTTTTTTTTTTTTTAATTTCCTTTTTCAATTTCGACGAGCGTTTTTTTCGTTTCGTTAAGATGGGACCCTATAGCAGCGACAACCACAAAACGCTACTCCTCCCTCAAATCGCTTTTGATTTTTTTTTTCAAACTTCTCCTGAATTTTCTTCTCAGTGGTCCTGACAAAAGTACTGTTTTGGATTTTTGAAAATTGAGTCACGATTTTTCATGATTTTTTTTACGCTCACATGGAACCCTATGAGAGGAAAAGTGTCAAAACGCTACTCCGTCCTCAAATTGCTTTTGAATTTTTCCAAACTTGTTCTGAATTTTCTTCCCATTGGCCCTCACAAACGTGCTGTTTTGGATTTTTGAAATTTTGAGTTCACGATTTTTCACGAATTTTTATCCTCTTTGTTAACATGGGACCCTATGGGACCAAAAACGTCGAACACTACTCCTTCTTCAGAAATTGCTTCTGACTTTTTTCGAACGTCTCCTGAGTTACTTTCCGTGATACTCACAAAAGTACTGTCTTGGATTATCTAAAATTTGAGTTTCCGAGTTTTAATGTTTTTATTTTTTTCTGAAAACTTCACGTTCACCTTTTAACATATAGGGAAGCTAAAAACTGCAATTAACTCAAAAAGGAGCCAATGTAGAGCGAAACCTAGTGAAATTGGGCCTTGGGGGTAAATATTCAGTGTATACAGTGTACCCGTGACAGTTAAGTGATCAGGGTCATTCTGAGGACATTCAATGCATTCTTATTTTTGATAACATTGTACATCGAAAACGGCTGGTCATAGAACGAAACGGATGAAAATTTGGGCCTCTGAGGTGAGTATTCAGTGTATGCAGGGTACTTTTGACAGTTAAGTGTTCAAGGTCATTCTGAGATCATTCAGTGTATTTCTGATTTTCTGCAACCTTGTATCTTGAAAATGGCTGGTCGTACAGCAAAATGGATGTAAAATTTGGGTACCGGGTAAGTATTCAGGGTATACAGGGTGCTTTTGACAGTTAAATGTTCAAGGTCATTCTGAGGTCATTCAGTGCATTTCCAATTTTCGACAACCTTGTATCTCGAAAACGGTTCGGTTGTAGAGTATTTACTGTATACAGGGTACTTTTGACAGTTTAATGTTTAAGGTCATTCTTAGGCGATTCGGTGCATTTCCGATTTCTGCAACCTTGTATCTCGAAAACGCCTGGTTATAGAGCGAAACGCGAAATGGGTAAAACTGTGAGCCTCGGGGGAACGTATTCAGTGTATACAGGGTACTTTTGGCAGATAAGTGTTTACGGTCATTCTGAGGTCATTCAATCATTTCCGACTTTCGACAGGATTATGAGAGTCACCTCAGCTACTTACTTAGTAGCCACTTGGCTGGTAGGCATTTACTCCTAACTTGTTCCTGTCTGGCAAGCGACCAAGCAGAACGTCAAGTTCTTCTGGGCCTCTTTTTTCAATTATCGACAACCTTGTACCTCCGAAACGGCTGGTCGTCAAGCAAAGCGGACCAAAATTTGGGCCTCGGGGGAGGGGGGCGCTCTTGGGTAAGTACTTAGTGTATATAGGGTACTTTTGACTGTTAAGTGTTCAAGGTCATTCCAATGTCATGCGATGCATTTCCAATTTTGGACAACCATGCATCTCGAAAATGGCTGGTCGTTGAACGAAACTGAGCAAACTTTGAGCGGCGGGGGTAAGTTAGTGTTTTCAGGGTGCCTGTTGACAGTTCAGTAATTAGGGCATTCTGGGGTCATTCGGTGCACTTGTATCTTGAAAATGGAACGTCATAGAATAAAGTTTGGAATTCCGGTCACTTTATAGCAACACATATGCAGTGTAGCTTTCATATTGCAATGTAGAAGGTTACGGTTATTGTTGGGATGGATAATTCGGTGCACTTGTCTCAAAATGGCCTGTAATTTGAAAATGACTGGCCAGAGTGAAAAGAACTGAATTTTGAGACTATGAAACACTACTAAAAATGTATGGGGTACCTTTGTGCCTCGGGTGTCAGTATATATAGGGTACATTACCTCAGTCATTTTGACCTTCAAATGTCAAAATTAGGAGTAGTCTCAGCTACATAGCTGGTAGCTACATGGCTAGCAGCTACATAGCCAGTAGCTACATGGCTGTTAGGCATAAACGTAGCTTGTTCCTATTTGGCAAGTGACGAAATTTTGAATTGGTTTATGGGCCAGGGCGCCGACTTAATATACGCTGCTCAAATTTGGAGACAACTGCAGCCTGGTAGAATTTGATCTTCAGTTGCTTTCGGGTTCATATTTATTTTGCCCACATTCATGTTAAGCAAGCTGCCAGGCCGGTGGTGACTAAAACGTTACATAAACTGACGGTACTCGTTGTTAACATATTTTGACACTATGAGTAATAACGATGCATTTTAAGAAATTCTTTCTAAACCCTTTCACAGAAACACAGGCACGTGATTGCCCGCGTGATTCTTCCGAGCAAACCAATCAGAAAATAGATAGCGTCTGTCAACAGCTGTTAAATCTATCCAAGTAAACTTCTGTTATCGGGATTCTCTGAAAAAGCTAGGTGACAGCATAACGCTGCAGACAGACACCACTGACACACTCATATAGGGGACGATGTGTCACTCGAAGTCGAGTTTTGACACACCTGTTCCTGGTTGCCAAGCAACAGCAAGACGCGTATAAACATGCACCATGAGGGTGAGGTATAGATAGGCCTGAAAGTATATGTGCGGCTTGTATTACTTAGTAAGTTGTTTCCATTTCTTGTGGTTTTGACACCTCCTTTACAATGGTCGTATCAAGAGTGCATTGTATGTCTTCAACAATTAACCCTAGCTCCAAAGTTTATATTTCATGCAGTTGCATATCGTAAAAGCACTCCACAAGAGCATACCGTTCTTCCTGCCACTCCCTGGGTCTATATTGTTAAGCGTATTATAAACTAATATGAGACAAAAAAAGCAAACTTTCACTGGACGGTTAACACCAAACAGTGGTTAATGTGAGAGAATTGCGTGTGTGTAAAGGTATATAGCAGGAACGGCATTGAAGTTCCTCTAAAATATCGAAAGACTGTATGGTACCTTTTTATTCGCTCCATTATTCAAAATGTAACAAGTGCGAGTTAAAGTATACACAATGGACTGCCTTGTATTTGCCTTGTCCTCGGGGTTTATTACCCAATACAGTATACTAACCAGAGTTATTTAATACATTTGCATTTCATAACAATCCAGCACACCATGGAAATACCAAAATTAAAAATATATAGGTTAATTAGAAAAAAACTCAAGGCACTTGGCAGCCAACTGTTTGTTAAAATTACATAATACTAGTATATAATTTATATATTCTCATCGCTCAGTTAACATATACATGTTGGTTCTGGCACACTGTATCTGTGGCTAGCCTTTCTGTGAGCTTGCATGGGTTCGAGTCTCGGCTCTTTCTGAAACCTAAATGAAGGCATATTTAGCCAACCAACCCTTCCTCTGTGGATTATGCCTTCCCTCTATAGAAATATTCTTCTTTTGATTCTTGTTTTATTCTTCTTGATCTTCTTAACTCGCTGCACTTCTTCTTCTTCTTCTTCTTCTTCTTCTTCTTCTTCTTCTTCTTCTTCTTCTTCTTCTTCTTCTTCTTCCATTTTCTGAATATTATCCCTAGAGTCTACATGGGAAAATTCTGCTTTTGCTTCTTCTTTTCACGATTGTTTTCTC
>JAAUYG010167031.1_pt1 | contig 10541 bp, 11 predicted proteins | sample 7278091 | NCBI WGS metagenome assembly JAAUYG01 (sample SAMN14350201, study PRJNA611818) | marine sediment metagenome | isolation source: surface marine sediment (0.6m) | place: French Polynesia: Moorea | collected 2018-08
CACAGGGCCAGTAGCCAGGTTGATCTTACCTGAGCCTGCTAGGTAGGACACAGGGCCAGTAGCCAGGTTGATCTTACCTGAGCCTGCTAGGTAGGACACAGGGCCAGTAGCCAGGTTGGATCTTACCTGAGCCTGGTAGGTAGGACACAGGGCCAGTAGCCAGGTTGGAGCTGCTGTCCTGTTTGAAACCCAGAGTCACCATATCTGTCATCACTTGCAAACCGCACTCCTGGAAGAAGGCAAACCCTGGGATTAAGAACACTATACAAATCTTCTTTCTGTAACCTATATGCAGTTCATTACCCATAGAAAACATGTACATGTATCTCCAATTATTGCTGGAGCAGCTATATACATCATGGTAACATACAGCAAAAATCAATAATGATAGTCATAATAAGGTCAAAGGTCTAGCAAAGCAATGTGAATATAATACCCCAGCATATGTACCACAACAAAATTTTGTAAAAAGCAAAAGTAACAGACATACCACAACAAAATGTAATACAGAAGTCCCTCTCTTAATGGACACTTCTTAGAGAGGACACCCCTGTAGAAAGGACACAAACTCTCAGCAGAAAGTTACCATGAATCACTGTCACCCTCCCTCTCACCAAAGGACACCTATCTAATAAGGAGAGAATTGTTTGGCAGAAGGAGTGGCCCCATTAGAGGGGGATTAGAGGGGGACACTATGTCTCAAGAATGCCTGAGTACCCCACTTTTGTTTGGCTTGTTACCTGAAATGCGTACTCGGCATCCTTAGTTTGGTACACAGGGTCGTCATGGAGATCCCAGCCCACAGAGCGACGACTCCTGCTGCTAGGCAACACTGTCAGCTCGGGACCCATCGGCACGGTGGTCATGTCATAGCTGCTCAGTTCATCAAACACCTTATGTCATGGAAAACAAAATTTTGCCAAGGAAAAATTCACAGGAAAAAATCGTACCGGAGCAAACAAATCTATACACAGTGGAGTATCAGAATTAAGACGACACACAGGACTGGCATAAACTGGTCTTATATACAGGGTGGTCTTATTTCTGAAATTACTAAATGATGACAACCTAGTGTGGGTCTTTCTTTGAGTCTTTTTTCTGAGGTGGACTGGTCTTGACTGTGATGTGGTCTTATTTTAAAGAAACTTTAATCTTTAGCGATGGGGTCCTGCAAATTGTGATCCTTGTAAGCAGGTGGCCTTTATACACAGATGGCCTTTAGAGCAGGCTTTGCTGCCTTAATATCTCTACCAAACCAATAAACTATTAAGCTGTGGGGACGTGCAAATTTTGTGCTCTTTATAAACAGGTGGCCTTTATACACAGGTGGTCTATAGAGCAGGCTTGGGTGTATATCGGCCTTAATTACCTCCTCCGGGTTGAGCTGATAGCCAGGTCTGAGGTAATGAAGTGTCTTGTCCACAGCGCTGAGACAGACCACAGACTGCCGGTTGGTGTGGATATGTACCTTGATGTCCTCTCCCGGTAAGCTTGCTCTCTCTGACAGCTCTAAAGATAACTGACAAAAAACTGTAAAGGTACTAGTAAGCCTCATGTTGCCTTAGCATTGGAACATAGATTTGTTAGTGTGTAAATTGTGAAAATTGCACTTCGACATTTTTGGGGCTTTTTTACAGCCATACTTACAGTAAAGTACAGTAGCATATGTTTGTACCATACCCTCCTTAGAGTGATCTGCCTGTGGGCATTGAACAGGAAGTATTTTGCGCTTAACAAAATTGCAACATTAATATTCGCTGTCTTTCAGAAGCCAAACTGCCCATGGTCATCACGCCCCTTTTAGCCAATCACACTCGACCATGTGAAAGTTTTGACCACTCATGAACAGTCTCTATTTGCATGCTTCTTCACTTCTTTCTCGTATCTTGAGGGCAATATTATCCCATCATGGGGTTTAAAATACTCCCTATTTATGTATGCTACAAAACTTGAAGATGAATTAACAAATTTCAAGTGGATAGAATAATGATGTGTCAAGATTTTTGTGTGTAATAAATGTATTTAAAATATATATTTAAACTAACCAAAAGAATGATCAATTTACCATACACAATCCCAAGCACACTAAAGATCTTATGTTATACGCCTGACAATTTGCATACATATCTTGATGTTATAATGCAACTGGTAGAAATGATATCCACAGGTAATGATATACCACAATAATAATAATCCACTCACTCTGTTCTTAAATGTTGGCTCCACGTTGAAGACAATGGAGTCAGCCACCGCCTCACCATCTGCCCGTATGTAGTACCCCAGCAGGCGGCTAAACGGTGCCATCTCATGTGTGACATAGAATTTAATGAACACTGTACAGAGCTTCATTTCTTGTGGCTGGAACCCATCTGCAATGCAAGTTTCATGGGGGATCATAGTACAAAGGTCTTGGATTACACAGCTGCCTAAGCATGGCTATTGCAGGTACACGTTAGTTATCCATCAGAAGATTTGACACATCACCCTAATTTTACAACCCTTTGTTGTAAGGCTAACTTGATTGTACAGTGGTCCCTGCACTTCATGACCCCTCTATTTAAAAATTCCCTCCATTTTAAGACTAGCGACCAGTCACACAACTCGTATATTTTCAATAAAAATATCCCTCCTTGCTATATTTTGCAGATAGATATAAAAAATTATTATTATCAACAAAATTATAATTCAAGTTTCAGATGAAGCAGCTTACACATATCGAGGTGCTTCTGAGGCATTACATTGGCTGTATCAAAGCTCTTTATCTAGACACAGAACAGGATACATGTACTGAATGGAATATCTCAATGACAGCCGATAGACAGCATACAACATAACGTACATGCAAACATAATCACCTTTCCCATGGTGAAATATCACTTTGGATGACACTTTGGTGGTTTTCCTCAGATGCCTTGCAAAATGTATCCCAGAATGCAGCAGGTTTCCGCGTCCCATGATCTCGTAGAACATGGTGAAGTTACAGGGGCAGGTCGAGTGGGCACGGAACTTGGCCTCATCTCCTGCCTCAAAGAGGGCAGCAAAAAACAGTGAAACTTGCATATAAAGACCAACCTAGGGACTAAGAAAACATGGTCCTTACACACAGGTGGTCTTTATGCAGGTTCAATAACATGGAAAGTATACCGTTGGAAACCTGTAAAATGTGGTCTTTATAAGCAGGTGGTCTTTATATACAGGAGGGCTTTAGAGCAAGTTTGAATGTATACAGACAGGCTATCATAGATTTCCAACTTTGCACCTGGTATAGTTTTGATGCCTGCATATCTCAGAAACATGACGTACGTGTACAAGTACAGTCCATAACTTTAGCAATCACTCCCAAATATACTAGCTCCTGGCTTTTCCATTTATTTTTTTTCCTCTGGTGCATTATATGGCGTTATGTTGCCAATGCATTGATAATAATCAGCATAGTAACTGCCAATGTGCTGATTACATGTCTATCAGTTACATATGCTGCAGTACATGCCTAGCTTTAACTGAGCAGATCGACTGACGCCATTTCCCTCCATCTCCTCCCAGGCCTTGCCCTCCTACCTTGAGATGTGTGGAGAGAGGTTCTATCAGCAGATGGCACTGACTCGGGGAAAACCAGCTACCGATAGACAGGAATGTGGGAAAATACTGCACGGACACATCCTCGTCATTCGCCCTCACGATTCGAGCCTGGAAGACATTATGATAACCATATATGTCCTTGTAGAAGAGCAGTGCGCGAGCGCAAGGGCTTGAGTGAGGATTTCAAGATTTCAATAATAAAGCTTGCTGGTACCTAAACCAGTGGTATATACACACATACGTATATGGCAACAGGAACCACTTGCAATGGGCCTTAATTTGCTTACAAGGATTAGTGACAAGTGGCGCATATGTGGCAGCCAAACCAACTGGAAAATCACTCAAATTTTACTGTTTTATGATGATCTTTTGATGTTTTATCAGACATTTGGTGTGAGTTTGTCCTTAAGCCAATGTGGTAGGTTTGTTGCTGGAGGGGTTAGCACATCTACTAGGTACTGCGCCTCTATAAGGACATAAACGGCATAACTGGCAACACCACAGCTGGGGAACAGTATTTTGGTTTCAAGATGGCAAATGCATGTATTGGATGCTTTTAGTACAACAAAATATATATGTGTAATACTGTCAACCTTGTTGGCTTGTTTTACATTCTGTCTGTATCATGTGTATATATATACAAGGATCAAGCACAATAACATTATAAGAATTTACTCAAAATCAATATATACTTCAACAGATTTGTGCTGCTCTTAACTTGCTGTTAAGGACAGAAAATGATCCCCAATCAATACTAGCAGACAGCAATTTTAAATACTATTCTTTTCGATATAACTGTTCATTCTGAAATCAAAAGCTCAGTATGTCCCCAAATGAAAATCAAATACTATAGAGGTACTGCAAGCTGGTCACTTAAGCAGATTTAACAGAAGCATGTCGCCAATATTGCACTTAGGTTTGGGTGGGTGGGAACATATTATGCTATTTACGTATTTATTGTCTGTATGGCGTCTGTGTATTTAAATGTATCTGCATGTATTTATTTATTTATATTTTGGGGGGGACTTCCATCGCCTATATACCGAAGACTCTTGTATGACTATATCTATTTCTGATGTTCATAGGTTACAGCTCTAAGCTCAGGTGGATGTTCCACAAACAGTACGCCTCTGGTGATTATACTGTCGTTCAATGTATCATGTTACATGTACAATTCGGAAAATATTCAACAACAACAGTAGCACTGTCACATCACAGATGTACATCTGTGTACATCTGTGATATGATAGGTTACAGCTCTAAGCTCAGGTGGATGTTCCACAAACTGTACGCATCTGGTAATTATACTGTTGGCCTACTGTTGGTCAATGTATCATGTTACATGTACAACTTGGAAAGTATTCAACAACAACAACAGTAGTACTGTCATATCACAGATGTACGTCTAACAGCAGAATGAATCCAGACACTCACACTAATCCAGGCAGTCTGAGCTGTCATAGACAAGGCAGGAATCCGGAAGGAAACTATTCCATCAGATCCAGAGAGATACTCCCCAACGTTCTGATTCTCACGGTCAACAATCGTTTGGATTGCCACGGTGATGTTCTCCGCTGCAGAGCCGTCAGGGTAGAAGACGAGAACCTTTGAAATAAAACAAGCATTGGCTTTAAAAATCAGTATGTACGCAATGTAGGAATGACAACATGCTGGCAGTTGTCTAAAAACACAGCTAGTGTCAGCTACATTGTAAAATATTCATACAATCTACTGGTACAATGCTATATGATTAATGAAATGTTATACACTGTATATAACTGTTGTCAAAAATAAACTGTCATGATGTGATACACAAAGTTTTGACCTCCTTGAAATTAAATTTGAAGGTAAACCTACAGCACATGCTACTGGCATTCATATAGTAATGATGTTGCAAAATGAATTTTCGATATTACATTGCGAGATCTTTTCCAGGAAGAAAATTAACCTCCTAAAAGAGAGCATCACACCAAAAGTCTCACTTCAATGTCCATCTACAGTGGAACCTCACACAGTTACGACAACATGTAGTACTTTTAGAAAATCGATGGTCCTAATTCTCAGGTGGTCTTTAAATTTCTGAGACAACATAACCTTGAAAATGCAGTTTGGTACTTCTGGGAAGATGCCTTTATTGTGAGGTGTTCTCAATTCTGAGGTGGTTGCTAAGTAAGGATGTCCTGTGTGTATTACCTTGCCATCAAATGGCAGCCTGGGCTTGAAATGACGTCTTGTATCCTTGGTGAACTGAAGCTCTAACAAATATTTATGCACAGGACAGGAGGAGTCACTGGCATGAACAGTGCTGCCATCTGCTGTTGTAACGGAGGCGTCTACAACCAAATGACCTTGGAAGTGTTCTCTGATTGGTCGTTTCAAGAGTTCGCTAATACACACATTAAATCCAGCAGCACCTTGTATCTGTAAGCACAAGGTCTTTAATGTCAAATTATTTTTACTTGTAGGCTGGCTGCTGCACACTATTAGTATTGAAGCACACTATATTACACATGATCTTTAAACTTTTGGAGTATCAGTAGAACATGGTATATTTTTGGAGTATCAGCAAGACATTCTCGATTACCTATACAAAACATTCTTGATTACCTATAAAAAAACAATTCTCGATTACCTATATAAAATATTCTCTATTACCTATATAAAACATTCTCGAATACCTATATAAGGCATGTTTTATTGAGTGAGAGCGGAATACATGTTGTACTCCCTACTTCAAAGTCCAATTTGGTCACTGCATCAATGTTTAGACGGAGCATCGGTCTCTGGCCGGGGCTTACGAATGTGGGCTACTCAGTTATACTGATGTACTCATCAGTGAAGAAATTGCTGTTTACGAGATAATGGGTGAGGGTTGATAATTTCTCACAATTTTTTATGCATACATGTACATGTATAACACCCAGCTGGCTCTTTGTTTACACATACCCTCATTGTCAAAGCCACCGGATCAGTGTTATATTTTTCATAATAGCCATCGCCTTTCACAGTGAGGTTGACAGCCAGCAGTCCTGTCACTTTCTTCCCAAACGTATATCTGAAAGGAAAAATTACCGTAAACACACCTAACAAAATCTCTATGGCGATCTGTGAAGGGTCTCGATGCATGTACAATGCGATGCCTTCCGTAATCAGTTCAGGTTAAAACTGTGGAGCTACAGTGATCCTTGTGATTTAATCAAGACCCCTCCTGATACTGCATACTGATGATAAGTATTTGACATAAGTTTGACATGTAAAACTGGTGGTAAGAGAGTCTATGAAGACAGCACTCGTGGTACCACTGATAAAACTGTTTGAAGTTCATGAAGTTGGTTTTGTTAGCAGCTAATGTGACCTGATTCCATGGCATGAACAGATATTGTATGACAGGAAACCCTGTACTGGATTCAGCTAGATTTTACTTTTAGTTTTGTATGGTTACACTGACCTTGCATGGACAAATGTTGTCTGACACACATTCCAGTCTCGGATGTAGTCAGGAGGCTGAATGGCCACCTCAAACTTGGGAAGCACTGTATGTATACAAGAACATATATCATTTAACAAGCAATGAAATATGGTACAGTGGTCCCTCTATTTTAAGACCACCCATGGGATGAAGAAAATGTGGTCTTATATTGCAGATATTGCAGGTGGTCTTAAAATAAAGGTCATTTAACACAGAATATTGCCCTTTGGGACCAAATCAAGCGGTCTTATAATCAAGGGTAGTCTTAAAATAGAGGATTGTAAAATAGAGGGACTAATGTATTGAAATTTAGTAGTTATTGGTACTTAACAAAATGCAAACACAATGTACCACGTGACATAACACTTTACTTACCATACTTTTTAATTTCAAACATTTTCCTGTAGGTTTGTCCCTGGTGATGGACCAGGATGGCCCACTTCCCTAGGACAGGCTGGTCAGACAGCGGGTAGTTCACGTTTATCAAACCTGAAAATTCAATAAAACAATGATCAACCAGCAAAAGTGAACAGAGCTGTACTTCACAATTAATAATGGAATATTTCTTTTAATGTGGTTTACAGTGGTCCCTGCAATTTAAGACCTCTCTATTTAACAATTCCCTGCATTTTAAGACCGGATATAAGTGACACCACTTGTATATTTTCAGTATAAACATCCCTCTATTTTAAGATCACCTTTAATTTAAGACCATATTTTGCTGGCTGAATGGGTGGTCTTAAACGCAGGGACCACTGTATAGCTTTCGGGCACAAGCATGCATATGCATGAGCTAGTGCATGAAAAACTGATCATGTTCAAACAAACAGGTACACGGGCACACCTGGAATGTTCTACTTCAACCCTCCCCCCCCCCCCCAACACCTCTCTGGAATTCCAACTGTTGCCAGTTACCAGTAATAATTGAATCTGTTAAATCAAGGGAATCCACAGAACACACCAGCAGCTTTACATGTACCTCTCGGTTAAAATCACATCTGTTACAATTTAAATGTATGCTACAAAGCAATTTCTCATCCTGAGAACATTTGCTTTGTCATATTAATCATTTGGCCTTTACCCACTTATGGAGTTACGACCTCCACCACTTTGTGTAAGCAGTCTTTACGGAGATCATCTTTTCACCAGTATGTTCACCAATCAACACAATTATTACATGTAGCATAAGTTAAGTTGCCCATGCACCCAATTACAGCTACACCAGACCCGCTCCACAAAGTACACATCCCCACAAGAAAACAGCTACAACGTTACAAACATTGCACGCAAATCACAAATCACCCCCCAGAAAGAAACCCACAGACCAATGTGTTTCAATAAATATTCCGACAAGCCAGGAGTCAATAACATAACTTCTAGCCTAAATAGCCCAGGTCTCGCCATAGATTTCCTTAATTGAAAGCCAACATTCCTGGCACAGATATCTGAATACTTGTGAACACATGCAAGAAAACCTGTCGAGATCTTTCTCCATCATCCCAAAATATGACTACATGTATCGGGTATATGCAGTTTTTTGAAATTTTAATCAGTAACTAAACAGTTTAACCAATAATAAGCTTTTGAAAAAAAATGACTTAATTGTTCCAATCACAACTCAATTATTTACTGCTTAAGCAGGAATAAAAGCACAGTTACATCGAGCACCATTAAGTCGTCATCGAGGTTCAATGCATGTTCAAAACAGAAAAACAAAAGTTGTACAGTAAAAAAATATCGCGCTGCCATCTTCACAGTATTCTGAAGGAATTAATGGCTGCAAAAAAAAAAAAAAATACAGTCGACTACTACCAGTCAGTTCTTACCACAGCAAGTAGGCTGGAGATTTTCCCACTTCATCATACGGCAGCCCGTGGGATCCTGTCGGTGTAATTGTAGAATTTATGTTACTTTTATCAGAAACCAACATAACCAAATATTTGTATTCTTTAACTGCTCTTAGTTTACAGTATATGTTTGACAGGATTTATATAAGACAGGAACAAGACTTCTATGTGACAAGATTTCTGACAGGATTTCTATGTGACAAGATTTTTATGTGACAGGATTTCTATGTGACAGGATTTCTATGTGACAGCTAGTGTTTCTGTGACAGGATTTCTATGTGACAAGATTTCTATGTGACAGCTAGGGTTTTTGTGACAGGATTTGTATGTGACAAGATTTCTATGTGACAGATAGGGTTTCTGTGACAGGATTTCTATGTGACAAGATTTCTATGTGACAGGATTTCCGACAGGATTTCTATGTGACAGGATTTCTATGTGACAGCTAGGGTTTCTGTGACAGGATTTCTATGTGACAGCTAGGGTTTCTGTGACAGGATTTCTATGTGACAGCTAGGGTTTCCGTGACAGGATTTGTATGTGACAGGATTTCTATGTGGCAGAATTTCTATGCAACAGGATTTCTATGTGACAGGATTTCTATGCGACAGGATTTCTATGCGACAGGATTTCTATGACAGGATCGACCTCCAAGTGACATGATTTCTATTTAGATAGTAGGTCATTCAGTTTATGCAATTTAATTACAACCAAAATTTATTTGTACACGGTCACGAAGTAATTAACTTAGACATTAAAATAAACTGAAACACTAAAACACTAACAATAAGCACAGGTCGCACGATCTCATACCTACCACAATATAAGCCAGCAAACTCTCATTGACAGGTTTCAGGTCTGGCCCGGTGGTAATTATATTGATCTGAACTGAAAAAGCGCAATCACAGCATCTATCACAGCATCCCAACATACATCTCTTAAGTGGTCTCTGTGCTTCAAACGCGCTTAAGACATGCAATGAACATAAATTACTGTGTGAAAATGATGTAAACCCCACGAATGATTTTTCCCGCCCAAACTGCTCGGAAACCCGCCACTGCATGGCGAGAAGAAGAGCGTGCGTTGCAACGTTTCGCTACATACGGAAGCTTTAGGTCGCCGAAAATTACCCTTGCGATACTAGCACAGTAGGTGTCACACTGAATAAAGCGGCCGGCATAGCTCGAATTTTGTCGCAAGATATTGAGGTGGCAATGGTATTCAAACGGATATAGAAATATTTGAAGCATGTGTTGTTGTTTTTTTATCTCAATCTTGCTGAATATCACTGTCTTTAATTTACCTAGTCCCAATCTGTGCCATTCTTTTAGGGCTCCACATGGGTAAAAAACGAAGTGTGACATGGCCACTTTAAAAGTTGTAGAATCTGACGTGACCCTTGATAAAAACTGTAGAAAGTGACGTCAAAATCTTATAAAAATTGTAGAATTGACATTGAAATTTTATAGAAAATGAAGATCGACATGAAAGTCTTGTAGCATATAATTATAACATCAATATATATGAAAAAATATTTATAAAAGGTGACGTGACGACGTAAAATTCTTATAAAAAGTGACATGAGACACAGATAAGAACAATAAAAAGTGAGGTGTGACACAGCATGAATTATTTGGACCCATGTA
>JAAUYG010022122.1_pt1 | contig 10540 bp, 2 predicted proteins | sample 7278091 | NCBI WGS metagenome assembly JAAUYG01 (sample SAMN14350201, study PRJNA611818) | marine sediment metagenome | isolation source: surface marine sediment (0.6m) | place: French Polynesia: Moorea | collected 2018-08
ACAGCCATGAGGCTCTGTTGGGATACCTCGAATTGTATAAGCGTTTATCTATGTCATGTCATTTTTATTGAACATTATGTACAATTCGGAAATAAATATACATACATACAATATACATACATAACCTTTTGCGACAACGAGCCCGTGCGGTTGTACTGTTAATTAAGTCTTGGGGATGGATGACCGTATTCCAAAGAATAGAATATTGTATGAGTTTTAAATGGTTATGGGTTGCTATTTTATGTATAGGTGTATTTATAAGAACCTGCTAAATGACCTTAAACATTCTATTTTAATTTTATGTTTCTGATGTTCATAATGTTTATAAAAACGTCCCAGCTTTGGAGTTCATAATGTTTATAAAAACATCCCAGCTTTGGAGATCTTATCTACAACACCCAAATCGTGAACTAATTAAACAATCATTTTCTATATTTATGGTAGTTTAATATTCTTTTATCAGGTTCTTTATAGGTTTGTCTAGTCAAGGCGTTTTTTTTTAAATACAACCTGTACATGCTTAAAGGGCCGATATGACTTAGTCAACCATTGACATAAATTACATTTATCTTAACTCCTAATATAATGTAAATTATGTACATTTTTATGAACTTGACGCCAGCTTTGAATGCTTAGAAAACAGCGTTTCATAAGTGGCTCACAAATATAGTGAATAAATATAAATTGATATTTAATATTGCACCCTGTCCGGGGCTGCAATAGAGAAAGTCTCGAACGAAATACCCTTTGCGTAAAAAAGCAATTCCGTACAACCCTTCTGATGGTGTACACAGATAGGGTGAGAAGACGTTGGTAGAATTAAAGCTGAGCCAATGTCAAACCACTTTTGCCTAGCTGAGCGCAGGAGTAGGAAGAGTGAAAAAATCCCTTCTGATGACAAGTCAGGAGCGACAGCAGATCTAGAAAGGGGGAAATGAATCCATGTACTTCCCGGAAGGGACACATAAGTTATTGTGATCGTGTTAACCCTCGTCCCTTCAAAATGTCAGAGGGCACCAAGCCTATGAACCGCCCTCAACAGTAGCTGCGGTATACTAAAGAGGTATGCTTTATCTGTTCGTGGTGACTTAAGCCAGGTCGCACCTTGATTCCCCCATTTGTCATTCAGTGATGCAGCTTCTTGCCCGTCCGAGGCAATTACAAGGGAACCCCATCCAATCTGGCGCTAGTCCACAATGCCCAGGTCTTGCCGGCGTCCCCCTAAATTGCCCTTCTTTTCCTGCACTGTTCTGTTAGGCCTGATTGGCTGGGAGAAGCTGCCTCAGCGGCACCTAGATTCTATTTAATGCCAAACGGTCGCGTTTATACTGCATTTGCGTCTCCACCAAAGCGGCTGTAAGTATGCATTATGGAAAATGCGAATTTGACTGGGGTAAATAGTTTACCTAGACGTGGGAGAGGCTGCAGTTGGCTATGACTGTGTTTGGGCCTGCCGGTATAATAATCAAAATAAATTGTAAGTTATTGCAAGGATTATTCTTACTTTATTATACTTTTATTGATATGTAGTCTTCTCGATGAAAACACAAGTCATACTATTGCTTAATGCAAGACAATAAAAGGCAGAATGGACGTGTATAAATGTCACGGCTCTCTGGTGTGTATGCACAAAGGACAAAAAATCAACATAGATAATAAATAAAGTAGAAGATATGTTACATGTGTAACATATATTGTCACATATCGAGGCATCCATGACCATTCCTTGCCTGAATGATTCCCGTGTCAAAAGACATAACTTAAACCCAACTTCGTATATAAAATCACCTTATTTGCCCATCCGATCCACATTTTATGCCCAGGTCGGAATGACGTGGGTTCTGGAAATGTGGAACACTTAATAAAAAGGTGCTGTAGTGACTCTATGCATTTTCTGATCCATATATTCAAGTTGTAATATGTAATATCTATCACAATGGAATACGTAACATTAACATATAGATATATCGCTTTGCTGTCCACATAAACAGCTATCATACTGCGGTGCCTTGATAGGAGCCTAGGGTAGCACACAATGGCGAATATATCTATCACAATGGTTTACGTAACATGAACATATAGATATATCGATTTCCTGTCCACATAAACAGCTACCATATTGCGGTGCATCGAAAGGAGCTTAGGGTAGGACACAATGGTGAATACATATGGTAACTGTAATACAAATTTCTAGAGCGTATTAATCTTTGTAATGCAAACTTAACGGCGTTTGGATTAAAAACGGCTGTCAAAATTGGCCATTGATTAATTCAGTCGGCAGGAGGTCATGTCATTTGGGAGACATGGCTGTGGTGCAATTGCCTTTTGAAATAAAAGGGTTTTTTTCGGAAAATGCAAACTTAAGGCTTGATGATAATTGTACATCCAAAGAGACCTTGTTTCATTCAGTTAGTGCAGCAAGTTGAAAGGATTTTGAACCAGGACGGGAGTACGGACATTTAGCCACTCTGGGCATGCAGGGCCGATTTCCTAATTGTAGCAGGAGAGACCGAAGGTACAGAGGTTTAGACAGACTGGGGGTCTTGTATAACATTTAACTAAAAATAATCAGATAGAAAGCAATGCAGTTCTTTCAGTTTGTCAGATACAGGGCAGAGGGGGAGTGTGTGCAATACGGCACAGGCAGGTTTCTACATTTTGTATGCGGTCAGTTTTTTATGGTGCCACCCAATAAAGCAGGAATTTGCAGTTGCCAAGGCTAACGCCTCACAAAGGCATTTGCAAGTGAGACTGCAGTATTGAGTAAGAAATCGTCTAACTCGTCGGAGGTCAAGAAGCAGGAGCTTCTTCATGTATTTGAAATGTGCATGACAATAATATGAATGTATGACAAAGGAATGGGCTGCACCGGAAATAACACCAATGACCCTAATGTTTTCAGCAGTGAAGTCGACACAAGATGAATAGCTATCTGGTAGAGCTTTACATTTTGCACAACTGAAACACTGAAGTAATATGGACAGAATTCTAACTTGAAATAAGTACTGACGAAGGCCAATTCTTCACTTGTCTATAGGCAGATGGTAATACACATGTAAGCAGGAGACCCAAGAGCGCCCACAGACAAAGCCTGGCATCCATTGCCGGGGGATACCAGTGGAACTTTGGTCATGTAATTGATTTCGTGTGTCTAAAGGGCAAGCTGAATCTACCCAAGATTATACTCAGGCTAGGGCCAGCTTTACACCAGTAGACTAGACCAGTATTTGGTGTTCTTCAAGCGGCAAGAACACACTGAAAGGTGGTTTGCTGAGGATTGTTCTACATTAGCCCACCATATTGTTCAGTATTAAAGAGTGCTAACACCGAGTATAACATATTCTCCTCCTTACTTTCACTTGATTCGGGAGTTGACCAGAGGTTGAGGAAAATTTGACCTAAAATAGATTTACCAAAGGAGAGAGTTGGTAAACCTTCTACGTGTCCTGACTGTCGCTGTAACGAACTAAATTCAATTCCGGTGTAAAAGCGATGCTAGTCCTCCGTTATGTAATGTCTTGTAGACGTAACCCCAGGGAGTGCGGGTCCGATGGATCTACAGATCAGAAAGACATCCACGTCTGAAGATGTAGGGCCGAAGTGGTCACGTTGGTTTTATTGAAAAGGTGCTGTTGTAGTCAGACAGACAACCGTCACCAAAGATAAACGTCCATAGGTCAACCATCCCAATTTGACTATGATACCATTTACAGGGGTACGATATACATGACAGAGCTCTGTACACACTCGACTGTTACATGTGAGAACACCACAACGTTGGTTTGTTTTTGCTATGGCTAAATGTCCCGGAAATGTCTATCTTGGGTCATTGTGCACATCCAATAGAGAGGTACGGCTGCAGTTGTGCTGCGAAGAGACTCTTTTTTACCGAAACGTTGAGGGGACATGGAACTAAGGTTATGTGTAATCTACATGGTAGATTCTGAAAGTGTGGAGTCAGTGTGACGTGTCTCAAAACAGGAAATACATATACATACTGCTAATAGGCCTAAAAAGGAAAAAAGAAAGTGTTTTGTTTCTTGTCCCTGGTCACCATTCCCAAATGATGCGGCGACGCGTTTTTCTTTTACCGTAAACATTTTTCAGATGTACTTATATTTCTTGTGCGTATCACAAAATAGAAAAATAGGTGTAAAAGACCGATTTGTATCAAAACTTTATTATTGTCTAAATAAAAGGTTCAATACTGATCGGAATTGGCACATTGCACGCAGCATACTACAGTGACAGCATATTTACTAGATGAGAACATTGAATTCTTCAAATGTAATCTCTCCTAATTGGAAAAAAAATAATTACAGATTTATAAAACATACCGACTACATGCTGTAGTGTCACAGTAATATATTAAATATTCTTTTATCTCCAGTATATAACTTCTCTGTTATCTATCCAGATTGGAATGCAAACAGATATAATATATATAGACTGCTTACTACCAGTTACTACATGTGCAGTCTTTAATGTTCTTCAAATGTATTTCTGCTCTTTTGCCCGTCAATATAATCACCAGCAACCCAACAAAATGGCATTTTACCTTCGTCGTAAACTCGTACAGAGCAAAAGGTAGATGTGAGAACAAAAAAAATGTATGCTCATTTTAAACATATCCTGCTAATAGACATAATAGATGTAGTCCTGAAATTGGTATTTTCTGAGCGTAACCCTGATGTCTTAGGCTATTCGTGACTCTTCATCCCATATGGTTTCGTGTGCGACTAGAAAGACGGCCGTGTTGATTTCTGTCCGAATTGGATGACACGTGGAATAGAATAGAACTTGTTTCAAGGTCCGGAAAGTTACTAACAAGGAAAGGTAAGCACAGTGTCCTACTTGTAGGTCGTTGTTTGCCAGAGTTCCTTGGCAGGACCTTGCATGATACACAATGTCCCACTCACTCAGATAACGTGAAAATGGCGCCAGAAAAAAAAATTCAAACTAACGTTAGCTGGCTAGTGTTGGCTCTGAACTTAAGGTCGTTTATAGGCTTAAAGATTTCACGAAACTGACGTTAGAGCTTCGGCTAATCCAATCATGCCTTATCATACCGTCGGGAGACATTGATGGGGGGATGAAGAAAAGGCATAATTTGGTACATGCCAAACAAGGATGCTCGACTGGGAAACTAGCCTTGAAGGGGGGAGTTTGCTAGAACAGATGGCTGTCGATGATAAGAAAATGAGCTTTCCCATAATTAATGGCTTTCTAACCAAGTCCCGAATCCCTTTAGCTGCAAAGTAAAGTACTTGTCTATGCTTCCCTACATGTCTGTGAACAGTGGCTGCAAATACTGGTATTTTGAGTATAAACATGCTCATTTGTTGACGTATAACATCAGAGAATATCAGATAAAATAACGTCCTTTTGTGCACAGTGTGTATTATTTGCAAATGACTTCATACTAACACACTCAAGTAGGATAAAAACTGACACATAAATAAAATCTTTACCAAATCTGATATTAACGCATGTAGATTAATACATTGACTAACAGACTTGTCATACTAGTAATCAGGGTATCGCAACGCAACCGGAGATTTTTTTATAGTGATCAAATTAATGCAACCAGTTTGTAAGGTATGTGGCACTCAACGCAACACAGCCACTATTCGTTATGGCAAACAACTCAACCAGGGTAAAGTCGGGAGAACTTACCTAAAAACAAAAAAAATAGCGCCTACTTATAATAGTGTATTATATTATTGACCACCGCTAGGAAATTGCTAAGATTTGCAGGTTCTGTTTTATGAACTAAAGTAGAGTAAGTAAAACAGTAAATTAATGCAATCACAACATCTAGGCCAGAAAAAACACTGGTGTTGGTATTGAATACATAGGATTAAGAAGTCTGACACCATAACTGTCAGAGATAGCAGGCTGAATTTTTCACAGAACTTCAGTAATATTTGAGATCAGTTTTCTGCAGTGCTTAGAAACACGAGAAGCGACATCTCTGGTAGAATTAGGAATGCCCTTAAAACAGGGACATAAACTATGCTTGCGTCATTAGGACATTGACCAGAATTTTTATCACAGTGCACAAATACATTGTAATACTAATAGTTGGAGACACGTTTTAATGTATATCTGTGGCATATTTCTGTATATTCTGTGGCACCAGAAACTGTAGCTGTGTATTGCTAGAAGCACATACACGTGTATGCACAGCTGCCAAAAGCCAGACTGTGCTGACCAATAGCAATGAACTTGCTGGCGATGCTTCGATTTGCCATACAAACGATTAAAACATTGATCTGATATAGCATTGTATCTCAGCTTTTTTAAGACACTGGGCCTTGGTGAACTGTTTATTTAAACGGTTATCCTATCACAGTTCAAGTCCAAATGGAACTTGTGTGGAAGTGGGTGTGTTGCTTAAAATCCATTTGTCAAATCGCCAGGCTAAAACTTTATTTCCGTCAAAAAAGGTAGCGGTCTTGTTTGGTCCAGGATCTGCTTCTTAACAGATACATATCTGGTAACCATGTATTGCTGACAATTCTGGTTTATCGTGCTATCCTGGCAGTGCTTCTGTTGGGAAGCACTGAAGATCGACGACTAGATTACATTTGTATACATATTTCCTGGTAATGTTGATGGAATGGCCTTAAAGCTGGGGTTTCTGCCTATAAGGCATGTCTCATTCTGGTGGCCTGCCGCTATTCCATCACCGTCAGATTACGCATTCTTGTTTTTCCAGTTACATGGATTAGGACGATGTGATACTTACCCATACATGTATGAAAAGGTGAATTAGAACGTTAGGGCGCATTACCATAGGTAAATGCTAGTTAATGCTGCATAACGCAAGGCGCAAATCGCCGCTGTGATTACTGTCAAATTGCACTTGTTTGTTTCTTCCAGCTCATGCTTTACTGTGTTATATATTTCATGTGGATGTTTAGAACGTTACTTGCATCTCTTTAAATTCATTTATCTGCCGTTCTTACTTAAATGGGCTCTTACGTTTGGAAAATATATAAATAAAATGTAGAAACACAGAAACCTGAAACGATTGGACGAAGAGCCTACAATATGTACCTTTATACTTGTACATCATTTACGTACCAGATGATGTCGGTACTGGGATACTGGAGAATTTACACACAGCTACAGTGTGGTAAAACACAACGCCTGTTAATGCAAGATGTTTTCGACCATTAGATGGTTTCTGCACCTGGCAGGAGAAAGTACAATGTAAATGAACTTTGGATCATTCGAATGTCCGCGAGGGCATTAATTCATTCAACTTGTTGCCATACGCTTGAAATTCGTCAAGAGCTAAGCTACAGTTCTGGCCACACCCCCTATCTGATAGAACAGAGATTGTAAGAGTTTATATATCTTCTTATGTAATGGGAAGTTTAATTATTTCATAATATAATACCGTTTCAAGCTGTCCTCAGTAACAGACCCACACTAGATTACTTACTCATAATAAGTAAGCCAAACGTGTACGAGTCAGAAGATTCGCAATAGTTTCTGGCACATAATAGAAACCACATTTTCATTAGATGCATCATTGACACGCTTCTGTTAAAGGTTGCAGAACTTATATAAGTAAACTTATTATATATACCATATTACATTTCACATTGAAAGTTAACCAAATGGTCTCACGAATAGTGCCAGCCTGTCACTGAACGTGGTAAAAGCTTACGTTTTATGCAAGTGAGTGCCAAAGTAGCATTTAAATTTACTTATACTCTCTATATAAATATAAGAAAGGCCGATAATCTGTACAATTTGCCCTCTAATAAGGGTAACCTTATTACAGGAGTTATACTGTACCGGTATGACGCTATTGCTTTAATCGCACCTCAGATCACATATTCCTTGCCGACTTTGTGTAGGTGATACCATGTCTCTTTCCATTCTCCGCCATACGAAATGAAACTTACGGGTTAATTTCGGCATCATGCATTAACTTCTCCCAACAGCCAGTCCCTCATAGCACCATTTCGACCCTTATTGATTTCTCGATCTTTCTATTCCACTTTGGCCCCCATTTTGCTCTGATGATGTATGGCTGTGTCTGTGTTTTGCTCCCCCTTGTAAGCTACACAAATGGCCATCATGGATACAAATTGGCTTCCATCCAATTCCAGGAAATTCCGTAAAGAGCCACGACTCGGTAATTTGTTGTAATGAGATTTTACTGGGAGAACTGAAACGGTGACACCCAGCAAATGCAATGTCACCATAATTATTAAATAACAAAATAATTAACGAAACAGAATTATGAAATATTAGATAGCATTGGCATATACGATTCATCGTTTCTAGGGTTAATTGTTACTAACCACCAGAGGTTCATTCGATGCTCTTGTATGCCCATCTTTGTTCGTATGTTTGAGTGTGTCAGTCTGTGAACAAAATATCAAAAACTAATAAACCAATCAACTTCATTTTTCGTGGCGGTAGCTTTCCCTTTCACCCCAGGAAGAAATGAATAGACTTTGAGTAAAAAATCACCCCGGGGCAAAGGCGGGTGTGTCGGTTACAAAATTTGGGCCTAATAATAGACAGGCGAAATTGTTTCGAGTGCCTAAAACAGCCAAACGGTGACATATGGTTATTGTTATATATTAATAGGAAATATATATATATTGGGAATTCGACTGCAGCATTAGATTTGACCTTGAGCGGCAGTGAAAGGTCAAGGTCCATTAAAAGTCAAGGTCAACCCAGATTTCGAAACTTTATATCTCCAAAAGGGGCCACGTTATGCCATATGTTACTACTGTTACCACGTTAATAGGAAATCATATATGGAGAGTCCAATGGCACCGCCTCATTTAATTTGAGCGACCGTGAAATGTCAGAGTCGAGGTCACTCGGATTCGAAGCCTTATAGCTTCTGAAGGAGCCGAGCTAGGGAACACATTACTATTAAACATTAATGGGAGACCATATGTGTGGAACCCAATACTAACATCACATTTTGATCTTGAGTGACATTTAAAGCTCAGTCAATATCACTCAGAGTTTGATGTCTTATGTCTCGTGATCAGGTCATATGTTACTACTAAACAATAATAACAAAGCATATATGGATAGTTCAGTAGGACCATCACATTTGACCTTGGGTGGACTTGAAAGGTCAAAGTCAAGGTCATTCGACTTTCAAAGTCTTATATCTCGTAAATGAACAGAGTTATATTAATATTTATAAAACACTAATATGAAATCATATGTGGAGAGTCCGACTATACCATCAAACTTAACGTTAGGTGGCCTTAAAAGGTCAAGTCAAGGTCCATTAGATTTTGAGAAGTAGGAGATCTGTACCTATGCAGTAGCCGTAGTAGTATATTAATCTGGATGACACATAAGAGAATTTGTAACCTGGCGTGGGTTTTCTGCTGCCCCATCGGCGTTTCTTGTATAACTTAACATGCTTGTATTTTTCTGAACATATCACATTACAACACAATGCCTAGTAACGGTAATCATCAATAACGAAGATAATCCACAAATGATAAATGTAATGTCTTTTATGATTTTAAAGATAAACAGATAGCAATAATGTAACACTAGAAAAAAATTCTCCCTGATTTGCAGCAGTCGATAGAATGGCGAAGTTCATCCACCCCCTTTCTCAAGGATAGGTTATCCTTCACTTAAGCTGTCACGATATGTCTGTCTACGCCGATATTCCGGAAACGTCTGTTGGGTGAAAATGCTAAATCCAACTGTGGATGTTATAAGGATCATTCCCTGGGCATCGAATGGGCCCAGAAGAAGAAGCAATAGATATTCAGGCTATAATATGCAGTCACGTAATGTTCCATGCTTGGGACAATGCGATAGTGAGGTCATCGACTTGTCTTATACAATGGCGCTTCTGTGGATAGTGTGAATGCCAATATCTTGCAACGATGTCTTGTTCCTTAACACTATCATCCGGTCCTATGTTGAAGAATTGGCTAAGCAGGGCATACATATTTATGGGCCATGCATATTTGTTGAGCAATAGCAAAAGATGCGAAAAATACAACAAATAAAATCAGTTCCTGATAATCCTGTTAATACGCCTTTGAAAACCTGTGATGCTGCTTACACATAGAGATTTTCGTTTAAATTCCCATCTGCCATGCAGACTTAAGATAAGGGACAAATAAATGGGTTCAAGCAAAATTTTGTATTTGCCATTCAAGTTCTCCCCAAACCAAATCTAACGGTGCTGTTGGCTTTGCCCATGTAAGACTTCTTTGCAGAATGAATACCTATACATGCATGTTCTAACTCTGCTCCTTTTTGGGATGCAAAGGTTTAAAATATGAATGGCCTTGAAGTTGACCTTTCAAGGTCACCTAAAGTTAAAGCCAATAGTGGGGTGTGACTTCCATGTATTGCTTCGTAGAACAGTTCAATATCAATATGCAACCTAACTACCCTTTTCGGAGAGACCGCCCCTGCGTAGCACAGTGGTTAGAGCGTCCGCTCGGGGTGCGGGAGGCCGGGGTTCGATCCCCGACCGCGTCACACCAAAGACGTAAAAACTGGGAGGTTTGCG
>JAAUYG010065042.1_pt1 | contig 10539 bp, 11 predicted proteins | sample 7278091 | NCBI WGS metagenome assembly JAAUYG01 (sample SAMN14350201, study PRJNA611818) | marine sediment metagenome | isolation source: surface marine sediment (0.6m) | place: French Polynesia: Moorea | collected 2018-08
AATCACATATAATACTGAAAAATAAATAGAAACATACGAAAGACATGTAGCTATGTTAATACTGTCTGTAGTCTCCACTTTTGAACGCATCTTTCAGTTTCTTTCCGAAATCAGAATGATTGTCTTCCTCACTATTGAACTCTTTGAACGCATGGTACAAAGAATGGAAGCGCAGCACACTGACATCCTCGTAGCTTTGCAACCACTTCCTCAGTTCTGACGATGTTGCACCTCCAGCTGTATCTCGAGGATTGAAAATTTCCTTCACCTCAGAGAAAGAGGCATGTGTCTTGTGTGGCATCAATTTGTCAGTTTCTATCAGTATGAGATCGCTGACAGAGTTCTTCACAGCCTTTGGCACTTTCATGTGTTTCAGGAACATGTGCTCGCGGTACAAGCCGCCAAGAGCACCATCCAGATCCCCGACTTTCAAGTGTGTGTTGAGGGGGCAATGATGAGCTGCAACGATCAAGAACAAAAGTTCGTCTTAGTTTTATGTCCTGTGGAATTCTGCGACCATTTGCACGTCAGAACTTTCCTTGGAGGCACAATGCTCAAGCTCAGAGAGACCCACTGCGTTTGCCGAGTATCAATCCAAAAGGAACTGTGACTCACCTTCATTTTTGCACACCTGATATTTGCAACCATAGCAGTGAAAGGTCGGCAGGATGACGATTCGGTTCAGCACATGACCAATCGCAAACGCATTTCGCAATGCTTGCTTCTCGGCTTCAATGGTTCGTTTTCCACCATCAAAGTCCAATGGGTTGTCATATGCCAAGTACTTGGCCCGTGGATTGGAATAGTACTGGTCTCGATCCACTGCCCACATCAGGTGTTCCTGTGATAGAGGACAATTCGTTTGTATATATCACACACATCGTTGGTTGAGCGAAAAAAAATTGCTTCAATAAAACAATTCAATTCAGATTTTGTGAGCTCATCAAAATCCATTGATTTACAGTCAACAATGAAACCAACCTTGAACCTGTAGATTTTGCCAGCTTTGCTCACAATCCAGTTGTTGTGTACCATGACACAGGTGCTGCATGGGTTGTCTCCAGCAAATGCTCGCATTCCCTTCTGGAGGAAAGAGGACATTGGTGCCTTTTCATAATTACGGTAGGAACCATAAATAAATTCAATCAAGGGTTTTGTGGAAAGCACAACATTGCAGAATGATATGCCGAAGACAACCACCAAGCGTTGTACTGTACAGCTTTGTTGGCGGAACACAAGAACAGAGGATTGGCACAAAATGAGAAATGAGACATCACGCTCTGAAAACCCACATGTCGAAAATGCTCAACAAATTCGGCGATCAGAATACCTCAAAATACTGTTGTCCGTGTGGAAATTGGTAGACATTAAGATATTTGACCTTCATGGTCCTAGCTTTGGTCATTCTCTCCATCGTTCTATCTAGAGTCATCTGCAACAAGAAAAGACAAAATCACTCGTCAAAAGTTCTTTCTGGTGAATTTGACAACAAAAAGCATTCTTGTCTCAGACTATTTGGGACGCAGACCTGGTTTGTTGCAGACTTGGAAGACTTGGACATTTCTATTGCCCTCCTGTGCATCTCAATTCCGGCCTTAGTGGGCCGGACCAGGTAAAAACCCGTGTTTGCCTCGTGCCCATCTGTCTGAATCTAAACAAAAACGCCCACGTCTCATTGTTCTCGTCATTTGTCCACAGGCTAGAGAACAGTTCGTGCAAAAACATCAGATATTTAATGTGATACCTGAACATCACAGTCTTTACAATTGAAATAGGGCATCGGATTCTGGAACAAAACGATGTCGACGTCCAGAATCATGACAGTGTAGCCCAGCTGCAGTGCTTCCAGTATGATGTAAGTCTTGATATGCGTCTTTTGTACAAACGCTCGGCTTCCGTAATTGCTGGCAACAGTGCTGAAACAAGACAATGACATAAGGAAAGGCGTTGGGATGACAAAGATTTCTGCCTTGTCTTCTCGCCCCTCTCCCATGAAGAACCACAGTTAACTCACCCGAAGTCGACTTTTCTCAGGAAGCATGAGGCGTTGACAGCATTCAGCCGCTGTGCAGATACCTCGTCCGAACAGACGAACAGGTAGTTACTGATACCTTGAGAAAAGAGGAAATTTGGTGGTGGAAGTTAGGTTTTTAGCATCAAAGGTCTGATCTTGTTCAATGAATCAAACGAAGTGCTGGTGACACCCGATGATTTCTCGTCAGAATTTCACGACACAGATCCCCTTCTTTTCCCGAAAGGGACAAATCATTTTCCTTGTGAATGAAGGGAACTATCATTTGTCTGCTGGCTACACAATGCGTATTCCTACCTAACTTGCGAAGAGAAGTTTCCAAGATGTTGAGGCCCATGTCAATGTACCCAGCATCAACTGAGAGCAGAATGATTTTCCTGGAGCTGTCAGCCCTGCGTGCAAAAATGTCTCTAGAGATTGTTGGTTTCAAAGGAGTCGGCGTTTTTCGTGGCACATCTTTCTCGGTTGATTGCAAAAGAAGAATATACAGGCAGCAACAAGAGACGTGCTTGCTCCTGGCTTTGAGGGGACTTCTGCATGAATCTGTTGCTTCGTACCTGTCTTTGAGCGCTTCTTCAAAGGAAGTGTAGTTTTTCACGGGCGTGTAATCAAACACTGCGGTTGTGAAATCGGTGGTTGTGGTGGAATTTAACATCAAAGGTTCCAGACTGAGGTAATCGCCTCCTAAATGTGAGAAAAGTTGACAAAAAGAACGGAAATAGTCTTGACATCAACAGCAGGGTGTCTTTTGACCAATTTAGGTTTTCTTTATTGGTTCTGCACAGATCTAGTGAATTGAGTCCTTGTCACAAAAGAATGTGGTCTTGGAATCTTGCAAGAGATCTCAATCAGGATCCGGACTGGTTTCATCATTACACCACGGTGCAGCACAGTCAAAGATGCAACAGCATGCATCTCTCGTTTTCTAGTTCAAGCCAAGCAGAACATTCGTTGTTGAGATTAGCCCCCTTGGGTGGTGGAGCTGTCACGGTGTGTTAGTTCACATGCGGAGATGACGGAGTCTCGTCTTGCTGTCAGTCTGAGATTCTCACCAGCCAGTTAGTTGAAGAAAGGAAACATGGCTGTGCTGAGCGTATCACCATGTAGTTAGCTATGCAAACAGATCACAACAGAAAAGTCCCATTCAACAAAACATGACCAGAACCCAAAAGACAGTTCCCGTGCTTTGGCTGCCACCATCACCACTGATATGCATGTGCTACAACTTGTGGATCCCAACCACGGTGTGTGTCGTCCCAAACAATTAGGAGAATCAGAATTGGCTGTTGTCGTTCTAAGTCACTATGTTTTCGGAAACCACCCTTCGGCCTTGTTCTCAACATTTTTGGACCACCCAGATGCAGTTCAATCTGCCAAAAACAGGATTATCGTACACGAGAGAGTGCATAGAGACAATGCGAACCATTGTACTCCCTTCAATGTGTCGAAAAAGTTTCCGTTTGGGAGACACTGAAGAACAAAAGACCAACAAGCCAGAGAAAGATGACAGTTGCCCCATCCCCACCAGCTATAACCTCAATTTCTGAAACAGGGGTGGAAAAATAAAATGAACAGCCAAGGCAAAAAGGGACAGGACCCAACTCACAGTTGTTTTCCTTCACAGCTTTTGTACTTTCTCGCAAATTGCATGAGTGGTGAGTTCCCAGTGGGGCGTTTAGCACAGAACAATAGGGAAACGGCATACTCTACCTCAGGTAAAGCCTGTAACGAATAAGATTCGTGTTGAAGACATTCGTCAACAGATCTTAACACATAAAACATGGTGCTGTGGATTCCAAAAACTGAGCGCGAGTGTGTGTGCGAAGCCTGTCAGTGCCCGTGTTTTGTAAGAGGCAGGAAAACAGAAGTCGTTCCTTTTACACCCCACGGCACACAAAACAACATCCAATTTCAGTGCCTGCGGGGGGGGGGAAGAGTCACAGAAGCTGGTGCCTACAGTGCTGGTGGTAGGACAGAGAGAGAAAACACTAAAACATTGTAATTTTACCTGGTGTTCGGTAGCTGCCGGGGTTTAACACCTCCACTAAGTTTCGACATCGTGTCAGTGAGCAGCTCACCGTTTCCGAAAAGAAAGAACCGACAACAACGGCCACAACCAGGACAACACAGAACAACAGTCGAATGCGTCTTCTTCTCATGCCTGAAAATAAACAGAAGAACCAGGTAAATATCACCTTGTCTGAGAAGAACGACACGTCGGTGTCATCTGCTGGAGAGGCAGGTGGCTGTTTCTGCAATTTTTTCATGCAGAGCAATGAGCTTTTCACTTGTTCTTTGCAGGCAGGAAAATCCACTGTACCTTCAGACGACATGTGGACACTCCTGCACACCCTTAACCCACATGTTGACAGGCCAACTATTTTCAGATTCAGATGTATTTTTGCGGTGGAGGGGGGGGGGGGTGTTTTGAATACATGTCTACAGACGATGCAACCACCAAAAGTGACAAAAACACATTGCAGAATCTGGATCGAACTGCATCTATAAGCGTAAAGTTCCTCCATATTTCAATTCTGCAATTCTTTGTGTGTTAACTTGACAGATCCAGATCAAAATGTACTCAGAAGGTGGACCACAGCAAGATAAAACTGTCACACAAACCTGTGGCCCTGTTCACGCACAGTTGACACATTGCTTCTCCGGAAAGTGGCCGAGGAACTTTTTGCTGCGCACCCCACACCCGGATCATTTTACGGCTCTGCTGAGAATGGCGTAATGGTGGTCAGTTGAACCTGGCAGTGCGGAAACGCCAAACTCAAAGAAATTACAAACGTGTGTGTATGTCTTCAGTGAAAAGTTAATGCAAATGCTTCAGGGAACATTTTGAGTTTGGTCTCGTTTCAATTTTTTTATTTCAGGGTCTGCCACCCTGGTTTTTCTGGAGAACAGGTCTCGCAGACTTTGCAGTTGGCAACAAATTGAAATCGTGCATTGCGGGGAATTGGGTGGATAGCCTGTTGGATCTGATTCAACAGAAACCCACACGAGAAATTCCAACAGCCACACACACAGCATTCTTTCATCACCTGAACCCAAAATTCAGTGTTGTGTGACCGAAGTTTCTTCTTTGCCGTGCAGTCTCTCTCATGCATGGCAAATACCACGAGGGTACTGTCAACATGAGGCCGGCATTTCAACGTGTCACACGTTTCCATTTCAGTTCCCATGTGCAAGTGCTTTGTATGCAGGGACACGAGTGTCATGGAAAAGCCAGAAGAGGAAATGTTGTTCCATGATCAATCCAAAGAAGAACCATCATATCGGGAGCTCTGATCAGGAACTCGCGGAGGAAGTTTTCTGAAATCTGTTTCTGGGATTGACAAAAAGGGAAGTCCAAAAGAAAGTTCAAGTAAGTACCCCCAACTTTACATTTCTTCTCAAATGACACAACCTTTGGGATTTCAACTGGGACTTTTCCATCTCCCAGTGGACAGAAGCGCTCGACTGTTTGGTGTGCGCGGAATCGTGCAGCGGGGGGTGACATGGACGTGCAGACTCTTTGTGTGCTCTTGTGACATCAGCTTTTCTTTGAAGAAAAAGAAAGAAAAAAATGAAATCTTTTTTTTTTTTTTTGCAAGGTTTGTTCGAACGATTTCTGACTGAACAAAAATCGAATTTGCCTGCATCCTCGGACCTGCCTCCTTTATATGTAGGCCTATATACTTCTTGGAGAACAGACACAAGGGGAAAAAATCCAGGTAATTCAGATCTGACTGCATGACAGACAACATCTGCCGATGGTGTTTTGGCACTTTTCTGTGCCTTGTTTGTACTGGTTCAGCTTTTGCGCGTACTTTTGTGAATTTAATGGAAGCAAAAGGAATGGACAAAACAACATCGTGTGTTGTGGGCCACAGCGAGAAATGCGTTCTCCATCAGATTGTTTTGCATTCCTTTTGAGAAGAGACATGCACACGCATGAATTCGTTTTGCTGCACAAGGCTTGCTCTGTGAAGACGGCGTCTGCCCGAAAGTCGATCAGTGCAAGCAAAACTGGTGCATGTTTGGAAAGTTTTTACGTTTTGACTTGAGGTCTGATATTTTTCCCCAGGTGAAAGGAGGATTTTTTCTGTTGTTTCTCGATCGCTGAACGATACAAGCACAAATGATTCTTGTTCTTTTCTTTTTTTTACTTTGTACAAACGAAGTACACCAAAAAGAATACCTGAAACAAAATGCTCCTGATCGACAGTGTGGATTATCCACACATGTGCCAGCTTACATGACGTTTGAAATTTCATATTGAGCTCAACATATGTTGCAGTGATCTATTTGTCTCACAATATCAATGCCAAAAACAGAGGCCCAAACAAGCTATACTGCACAAAACGTGAAGATACGCACTCGAGGAGAAAAGGATTCTTTGAGTCTGAAATGAATGCAAAGGCAAAGTACGCATTTCGGGTAAGTCCTTTCAAAGGTCAATGCTAAACGAAACAAAAACAGAAAACATGAGAGACAGAAGTATTAGGTCTTTAGATAGAGCAGCAAAACCATTGTTCAGTGAGCGAATTGAATACACAGACAAAGAGACCTGTGCGTTGAGGCCTGTTCACACCAAGCGCGGTTTTTTTTTCATGACTGAGCAATTTTTTAGAATTCGACGGCATTGGAGTGTTCACACCAGACACGTAACCAGGAATTTACGCGCATGTTGTTTTGACACAGCGTCGAATTTTTTTATGCATTATGTACGCGCTCGGTGTGTAATGAATTCTTGTTTTTGCTGTCCAAAAAATTTTGATGGTTGCATTAGTTGACGTGAAGGGCAAGGAATCCTTTTTTTTTTTCATAGAATATCAGGAAAATGTGTATTGTTGACGGAGTACCCATTCTGGGCCGTCAGGATAGTTTCGAGACTTGAGAAAAGCAAATCCACGACAATGACAGCTGAGCACGGACGTTCGTCTTGTTCCAACTCGCTAATTGCCTCACGCATAGCCAATATTGAAATGCAAGCTTTGTGCCAAGAGCAAAAATCCCATGAGATCACTTTGGAGGAAAAAAGTTTTCCCACATGGTTCGCTCCAGGCTCAATTCATTGACACTGAACTGAGGGTGAGTCATGAACTGGCACACCATTCTTGCTATCTTCGGGGTAAATGGAGCACAAGAAACTTCCCAGTGCGACAACAGGAAACCAAACGTTCACAACGGAGACGGGAAATTTACGGTAGCACGGACGCCGAAAAGTACCTTTTTGAGCAGACGCAATAAATTATCGCACAAAACAGCAAATCTGCGGAAACACTTCACGAAATGCAAAAAGATGTCAGTTCGTTACTGTTCTCGTTCTTCCATTTTCGAGGCGGCACATACCTCAGGAGTGTAGACAGAGTGAATGTCTGAACCATATTTACTCGGGGTAAAGATATCTATTTGCCAATGCCAACATGGAATCGCTAACCTGTCTTTTGTGATTGTGTCACGAAATTCTCCGCAAAGTAAAAGCACGGGTTTCTGCATGCACAAAGAGCAATTTGCAACACAAGTTTTGGTGATCATTGCCGTTTTTGCCAATATTGGCAGTATTTTCCTGGCAAGTACGACAGATGTGTGCATGAATACACCAATTTGTCGCGCAGTCTGGGTGTTCTGCTCATTTGGTATGCGAATGTTGGACATTGGACTTCATCCATGGAGGCCTGTACCGTTCACTGCATTCAGTGAGTGTCACGATTGTACGTTGCTATTCTGGTAATTTTATAGATCATCAAGGAAAAAAAACTGCTATCATGAATCAAGAAAAAAAAATGATCCCAATTTTGTTGTGCTTTGCTCCACACGACTTTTAAAATTCAATTATCGTGGTTTTTTGTTCCGCCTTGACGCAGGAAATCCTGGTATTTGACCCATCGTTTCTGTGACCATGTCTCTCATTGTTCCAAGACGGCAGAAAGATTTGCATTCGTGCCCGGAGGCCGGAGTAAGTGGAAACCACTGACAAAGAGACTTCCTCTGAGATAACCTACCTGAAAAGCCAAACGCGCCGTGCAGTCCGTTCTGTGTGCATATCTAGACTAATGTAATTGTTATGCACTTCCCCGATGCGGAAGTTCCACACTGGTTTGACTGCTTGAAAGGCAAGATGCAACCCATTTGTTCTTGTTGTTTACAAACCAAATGTAGGTGTGACTTATTGCTTAAAATCGGTTAAACAGCGCCTCTTTGCTTTTCATTGAAGCTTCAACAATGAAAAAGTCAAAAGCGACAACAAAAGGTGTTGCACACGTTGCTTGTACTCTTGTGGAATCTTAACATCATACTCTTGGGGTTCAAAAAGCAAAAAACAATCACTTGAACAGCCTACACTGAATTAAAACACATGTTATGAGGTAAATAGGCTCAAAGTGCGGGTGGAAAGATCTGTTGTCAGAACACAGTTTGCGAAACTTCCAGCAAACCAGCGATTTTGTTTTTGAGAAGCAGTCAATGGACAGTCGTTACAATATGTCGTTTTATGGATATCAAAAATCACTGCCCTTCAAGGTATGCTACGATTACAGCAAAGAACTCGAAGAGACGTTTCAAGCAACAGGACAAAAACGGGGTTTCAGGTGATTCCTGCATGATTGCTTTTCAAGTTTACAGAATTAATTTCTGGTGTTGTAGACCGCAATGCCTCGGTGGAATACATCCAGCACTCTACAGCGACCGAAGCATCAGTCCTCACACAACCAGCGCAATGGAGTGAACGGGAATGCGGGGCCGCGACCGTCACTGCCGCCTCTGCACGAAGCCGTGGAACAGGGAGTTCTGCAGAGCGTCAAACAACTGGTGAAGAAAAGGTTGTCGTCTTTTTTCAATTTTACATTCTACAAAGTGAATAGATCAGTTGATTGAAATTTTCTTTGCATGAATGTTCCCTTCTTTGCATTGTCAATACGTTTTCTTTCTGTGTTTCAAGGACGAAGTCTGTGAACGAGAGGAACTACTATGGAGGATCCGCCTTGATCGTAGCTACGTTACACAACCATACTGAAATTGTAGAGTATCTCCTTCGCAAGAAAGCCGATGTTAATGCCAAGACAAACAAAGGATACTCCAGCCTACATGTTGCAGCTAAGAATGGCTTTACAACTGTCACTCAAATTCTCATTGACAAAGGCATGTACTGCTTGCTTGCATTCACATTTGAACTCTTTCAGTCGAACGACCGTGTCTCGTCGTGTCTTGTTGTAGCAAATTTTGAAACGCTGTCCCGCATCTACAGAACTTTTTTTGGGCAAGAATAGAAGTTAAAAGCATGGCTCCGAGTTACGTGCCACTTTTTCTCAGTCAAACATAACCCACCAAAATGGTCACACCAGAGTAACACCAACAAATGCGATAGTGGTATATAACTTTTTATCAAAAGAACATGCACCCAATTATTCGGAAGAAAGATATAATTTCCATTTCGTGATAAAATCGGCAAAGTTCTGTCAAAGGATTTCTTCAGTTTAATTGTTTGATATTTTCCAACTAACAACCTTGTTCGTTTGTTTTGGCTACAGGGGCAGATGTCAACAGTCAAACCCAGGAAGGCTATACTCCTTTGTTCATTGCTTGTTTCTGCAATCACCTGGAGATAGTGCGACTGCTGCTCGCGGCCAAAGCCTCTGTCAACCTGCCTGCTTCAGGTTGGTCATCATTACCCAGTCTTTTATCTGGCGTGTACAGTTTCGGGCAACATAGCTTTTGAACAAAAAGTTTATCAAAAAAAACAATACATCGCACTGCATGTTTGTGGGTTTTCTTGCATGGAACGCAACACGGACTTGCGGCGAATAGTTGAAATACTTGCCAGTCTTTCTTTCAATTTGACAACGAAAACTTTTCTTGATGAAAGCAAACACATCTCTGGCACAAATGGATGTGTCTCAATGAATCATGCAATGCGGTTCCTCCCTGTCCCTCCCAACGTCCATGAGAGCGCAATGTCAAAACCCGTTTGGATATAAAAGCAGTTTCAGTTTTGGTCCTGCCAAAGCAGAAACTCCTGGGCACCTGCATCCACATTTGGGCATGTGAAAGCTCACATAGCTGAGCATGATTTCGTTGATCGAGACACAACAGCACTTGCAGTTCAGTTGGTATTTATGAAAACACAGACGGGGCAGGGCCTCTGCACGCCGCGGCTGAGCTGGGACTGGACGATGTGACGCGAATCCTGCTCGCGGCGCGGGTGAACGTGAACGCCACAATGCACGACGGGGAGTCCGCCCTGCACATCGCTGCCAGGTGAAAATAAATCCACCGTTTCCACACCACTTCGTGTCAACTGTGCCCACAATCTCTCTTTTGCCTTTGCCACACAGAATGTACGGAACGAGCCTTTTCCCTTCCAGAAATAGCATTGGAAAAAGAAGGGCAGTCTGTCACCATTTCAAAATTCGAATCTTGCTTGTCAGAATCATAACTTAGGCAATGTCAGAAAAGTAGGTCAAGCTCAGGTTCATGTTTTGTGCTACCCCCTCCCTTCTCTCTTAACACACGGATTGTCC
>JAAUYG010156330.1_pt1 | contig 10536 bp, 10 predicted proteins | sample 7278091 | NCBI WGS metagenome assembly JAAUYG01 (sample SAMN14350201, study PRJNA611818) | marine sediment metagenome | isolation source: surface marine sediment (0.6m) | place: French Polynesia: Moorea | collected 2018-08
ACACAGTTGGCTTCCTCTGCGGCCCGGATGATCCGGTGGAGGCTGCAAGTTCTGGTGTACCCGTGTTGGCGGGTGTGGGCCCCCCGGCCACGGGGCCCCCCCCCCCAGTGGTTTCTGTTTGCAAGGGCAGGAAGCTGATGTTGCCACACATTTCATCAAGTGATTCAGACTCTGACTTAGACTTGGATACTTCACACACCAGTATGGATCCCAATGAATATATGGAGGTGGAGATGAGTGCAAGGATTCCACCTCCTATCAGTGGGAGAGCTATCCCGCATACCTGCCTAGTGTGTGATGAAATGGTTCATTCTGGCTTGGCTCTGGAGAGACACATGAAGTCAAGACATCCTTTGCAGTGCCCCTATGACTGTCTGAAGTGTGATGGGTTCTTCAATAACCTTAGAGAGTTGAGTAGTCACAATGCAAACCAACACACTTGCCCTAAGGTGAGCTGCAACTACTGCAACTATCACATGGTCTCTCACTCACAGATGAGGATGCATGTGAGGATTCACACCAGAGGTGTCAGATGTGATAAGTGTCAAAGGACATTCCCTAGTGCTACAGCACTGCAGGTACATGACAAGCTGCATCGTGCTCAGAGGAACTCCCTGGACTGTGACCAATGCGACAAGACATATGCCACAGCCACAGCCCTGAGAATTCATGTGCAAGGCAAGCATGGATCAGGCTTTGTTTGTGGAAACTGTTTCAAACATTTTGATTCACCAGCTCAGCTGAAGAGGCATGCAGCCAAGTGTGATATGTGAAATTATTACTTCTTGGTACAGTACTCAGAGTTGCCTTGTGTTTGTTATCTCATGCGAGTAGTTTTTTGTCATGGTTTCAAGTAGCTTATGAGTCCAAAGCTGTCTTGTAATTGTTATAAGTATTTCTTTGCATATGTGTGATTTTTGCCTAATCAACTATGTTATTCATTGGAAGTTTCATGCATTGTCAGTGTTAACTATTTCTTTTGGTGTTGTACCACTTACTGCTGCTACTGCTTTTGAGCTTTTGTAGTTTTTGATTGTGTCATGTTACCTTGTTGTTGTTAATACTCAGTCTTCCTTATGATTGCATATATGTTCATGTGTTGACTTGCCTTGTTGAAGTTAATGGCAATAAACGGCTCTCTGCTGTGTTAAGAGGGTGAAAAGAAAAAGAGATTCACCCGACTGATATCCACAAAAGTTCACAACCCTCCTCTCTTTGTGCAAAGTCGTCTCAATGGAAAACACACGTCTTTGCGGATGATGGCAGGGGATGATAGGGGTGCTCCAGGCACAACAGCGCGGCAAAGTTCATACCTCCCTGGATTTCAGCATGGATCTCTTCCCAGTTGGATCAGACCACCATCTGGGGTCCACTCCTGGTACCCGTCTCAAGTCACCCTGGCATTGTTAAATGGAAGGAAAGTCACACCAACAATCCCAGAAACCTTCACTAGAGAAGTCAGTTTCTGACTAAGCAACACAAAGCAGGTCTCACAATATTTAGTTTCTGTTCATGACTTGTTTCCCTGGGAAAGTATTCGCAAGTATAAATGATAAACGCCGACAACTTGACACTCCACGTTTCCGACATAGTTTCTTGGAACTGCAACCATAACATTTATGTTTCAAGATTCTCTGGCTTTTCCTGTTATTTAGCCCGGAAGGTATATTTTAGGTCACGCGCTGTAAAGTAGAGCAGGCTTCTGAGTCACACCGCCGTCGTTCTTGTCATTGTCCTCATTCATTCAATCAAACTTTATGCGCTCTCCTCATGAGGTGGCCATGTGATGCTGTGCGGCCTCGACGCTGATAAGCGTGCTTTTTGGAACTAAACTCTTTTTCGATCAGCTCGGATGGCAAAATTTCCAGAAAACGGATTTCTTCGCTTTTGTCCAGGTTGCGAATGCTGGCGTCAATGCACTTGTTGTTCGCGGCCAAAAAAACCCACAGTTCCTCTGTGTTCAGGCTGAACGAGACCTTTGGTTTGTTCAGAGAGGCAGTGATGTGCAAAGTGGCCCTGACTGAATTGACCGTTGGGTCACTGTCTCGTCTGCAGTTGGTCAGCAAAAAATATCGAAACACCTCTTGACTTTTGCTTTTGTCTCTTTTCAGGTAAGAACAGTTTCCAGTGGATTCTTTGATGCTTGTCACGAGTAACTACCTGAGGTCGTCCACGATCGTCTGGGGTAAGTTCAATACGCAGGCGCAGATCCATCATATTATCTGAGTGGTGGGGGGGGGCGTCGGGTGAGCCCAGAAAATTTGTGTGGATCTCTGTTGATATCAGTTATGTTTTCCGCTGTTGCAGTTTTGATTGGCCTCTCCTCTCGTTTTGTGCCAGGCCAACCAACGTGGGGTGTTGGGGAAAATGTCTCTCTGATTTTGAACAGCCTGGGGGTGAGTGGATGGGGATGTCTGCAAGAAACACCACATATCTCATAGCACCCACTGCCCGTCAGTTGTGATTGCCCACCAACACACGTTGTTCTGTCTTTCTCTTCAACCTCAATTGAATGTACCACCGCTGCCACTCAGTAGGAACAAATGATTCCTAAAAATGGCTGCGTGATGTTTTGTATGGACCATTAGTGGCCATTATGTTGACCCAACAGAATGGTGACAGTCAATGTTTGGCCCGGGGGTTGCCATTGTGAGGTATTGTGCGTACAAGTCTCTCCAATAGGCCGCCGTGGGTTTTGCCTCTGGCCCCTCATTGAAAACATATCAAGTCGTATTAAACAACGCTTTCAGCGCTAAAGCTCTTGACAGCGCTTTTTTAGGCCGTGCTGCTTCAGCTAGCAGAGCGTTGTGCGTGCATCACGCTGGCCTTGTAGTTGGCGCTGTTGTTGTTGTCACATACTTGGGACCCCTCCCCTTCCACCCCAATCAAAAGATACTGAATGACAAGCGGCTCTTGAGGTGATCACGTGATGCAGCGTGACCTCGACGTTGACCAGCTCCCTTGTTTGTCCACATCGCATGGTCTGTTCCATGGAGTCTTGCAGTGGGCTTGTCTATGGAATGGAAACCCATCACCCAAGTGCACATTAATGACAACCCTGCGCTCTGTGTCAATGGAGAGTAATGCAGTGAGGAAATTGAAAACTAGAAGCAGTGCTGACCGAGTGAGTTCTTGCATGGGCAGCTGCTTCATTGTCTCAATCCAGGAGTTTGGTCAAGGTCAAAGGGTTCCAGAGCTTGAACTCGTATGTCGTTGTTGAGGACCATGCAGGATTTAGATTGAGAACTAGAAGCAGAGCAGGCTCAGGCGTGGGCAGCGGCTTCCTGTCCAGTTCCAGGTCTTGGTAAAACGCAGCAAGTTCGGATAGGCAGCTCCTTCACTCTTCGTGCCCGGCCGTCCCCGGAATCAGCAGTATTGAGGGCCAGGCCTTTTCGGCCGCTGACAGAAACTGTTCATTTGAACGAAACTGCCACTGTTCGGGCGAAAGTTTCCTCACTGGGATGCGCGACGATTTGCCATTGCAAGAGCTGTGTTCTGAGGCAAATGTTGGCCGGTGTTACAGGACTCACCCGCCCCCAGGACTCACCCGCCCCGCAAAAAAGGCAACCTGGTCCTGGGACCCCTCCCCTTCCACCCCAGGTCCCTGCAACTTTAAGGAAGGACACGATGCTTAGCCAAGAATTGTGTCTCCAGGGTTGCAACACAACAACTGGAGAGGGCATGGCTGCAAACACTGAAGAAAAAATGCTGCGTTGTTTCTTTGTGAAAGCAGCCTTAGCTGGCATAAGGCTGCGAACAGTTGAGTTTCTGCGTCGTAATGGCGGGATTTACGAGCCAACTTAACGAGCCAACTCCTTGTCATCACACGCTAAATGATTCAGTGTTCAACAAAAACTTACACACAATGACTCTGCCACAAATAGCCATCAAATGACGCAACATTGAATTTTGATGCGCTTTCTGGCTTGGTGTATTGATGTGAGAGGATGAACAGATGAAGAGAAGTTGGAACGGAACAAGGGAGTGATGGAACCACAGATACACACAGACACACACATAGCACACACACTTGGACTGGATGAACAAATCACTTTTCGGTTTTCACATACAGCTGTACTCAATAAAACACGCACCAACAATCACACATCGAACTCATAGGTCCTTCAAAAACGAAAAGGTCTTTTGCGAGCAGCAAAAACACTGTGTTTTGATAGTGAATAGATTTAGTGTGTTTGCCACATTTTACAGAACACTGAACATTTGCCACAAATGGGCCTTTATGTCAGGACTTTTTTTTGGTGTGGCAGATTTGTTGTTTTCATTATGCTTCGCAGTAAATTTGACGGCAAGGTATTGGAAAATTTTGCACAGAAGTGAAAATAGACACTGACTTAAAAAAGATGTTTAAACAACAAGAGAGTAAGCACGCGTTGTTGTTTGCAGATATGTTGGGTGGAGTTCCCTGCCGTGAAGGTGTTGTGTGAAGCGCATTGCCATGTGTTGCGCAGGTCATTCGCTGAAAGTGAAAAGCTACCTTTTGTCTGACCGGCATTGCACAGACCCTACTGTAACGACACACCGTAATCACCCGCGTAAACACGCACTTTTTCAAACCAAAAAAAGGCATCAAGAGTAGGAGTGCGTGGCAGATATGGGTCTTGCTGTGTCTGTGGAAAGACGCCAGATTTTTCTGCTGAAAAATTGGGGGTTCTCGTTTTGTGCGAGTGCGCGTTAAACGTGGATAATGACATTAAGTTTCTTTCCCCAGTCAAGACGTCCCATCACAAGATCAGAGGGACTTACAAGGTATTTCCCGTTGGAATCTCCTCAGTGGCAATTGCAGGCAATGTGATTGTTGGTGGCATCAGCATACTAACGGTCAGCCTTAAGCTTCTTCAGCAGCTACTCTGTATGGAAATGGCTTCCCTGGCTTGACTTCTCTGATACTTCGTCTTGTGTGCATTGCATTGCACTGGACTTGGAATGGACTTGGTTAGTCAACACTTGCAGCTGTCACCTCAACTGGCATCAGAAAACTAGAAATTCTTGGTAGCATTGTGTTGCGCCTTGCTTCACCCAGAAAATTTTTGGGTGAAATTTTTTTTGAGCACTCAGGATGGCATAAAACATCCAGAAATGCATAAAAAATTGAAAGTTGGAAAATTTTTTTGGAGGTGAAAAAAATTTTGGATAAAAAAAAATTTTAGGTGAAAAAAAAAATTTGAAAAAAAAAAAAAAATTTTTTTCCAAAAACAAAAGCTGCTTAAAATTCCCTGAGCTGCCCAGAAATCACATTTCCCAGGGGGGGGGGGGGTGTTGCTAGCAGCAAGGCGCGACTAAAAAGGGAGATAGGTGAATCAACGGGTGCAAGGGGCTCCTGGGTAGGCACGAGTCCTGAGTTTTGGTCTGCAACTCAACACTCAGCGCGTGCGCTGGTTTTGGTATCCTGGACCAGAGCGTTGCCACTCTGTGGTTGTGGTTACACTGAGCCTGAAAATCCGAATTCTGTCCCTGGTGGATTGGAGTCTCACACTCTAACTCTAAATTTGACTCGAAAATGCCCCTTTTGAGGTTGCAAGATTTTTGAGAAGGAATTCTTGGTGGCAGAGAAGATCCCATCTTGACCCAATGTTCTCTCAACCTGCAATTTCTGATTTGTGAGTCGGAGCACTCGTGACCACAATCCTGGATCCACGCCTGAATTCATGGAGAGGCTTTTATGCTACAGCCTCTTTTCACATTCACCTGAATGTACTCTTGGTTTACTTCCCCTCAACATATCCAAAATATATTTTTTTGGACTCAAGACTCTTTTGTGATTCTTTTTTGCATTTACCATATCAACCATACCCACAGAGAACTCCATGCCAGATTGTCATGTCAACAACTTAACCTTTTTGACCCCCATAACCCTTGGTTTGACCATTGTTTGCCAAAGTACATGGTGGAACCAACCTTGGGAAATGAGCAGAAGGTCTGCTGCCCTGGTCCCTTGACTTTTTATCTGCCTTGCCTCAGGACTCTTGGTTCACAAATCTCTTTTCAAGAAACTTTGCTCCTTTTGCGGACCTGGAATATTTCCTGCAATAAAAATTGTATCATTTGCCAAATTAGGCGCCACAAGAATAATCCTCTCGGCGAGTTGTTTTCCTGATTGTCCTCCCAACAAGAAAGCACCTGTTCCCAACTCCTCCATCAAAAAAACTAGGCTTTTCATCTTCATAAACATCGCATTTGTTCTCGCCATGTCAGCTTTGATTTGCATCCGGCCAGAAGCTGAAAGTTACAAACTCCCATTTGCATAAGTTTCCAAAAGAAGAATCGGAAGCATTGTTCTGTGAGTTGAACAGTCCAAGGCTTCAAGAAAAAACGGAGAAAAAACAGGCTGCAGAGGGTTTGTCGCTTTGTGAGTGATTTCTCTTCTGTGGTTGGGAATTTTGCAAAACTTGTTGTGCCCAAGGTACATTGCTGGGAAAACAGGTATTTTCCGACTCTCGCTCCTTTGAGAAAATAGGGATTCAGGAAAAATGAAACTGTTGACGACAAGTACGCGGGTGGTTGTCATTTCTTGCATGAATCTGCGGCCCGCGGGACAACCGCACTTGGTGTGGATTCTCGTTGGTGCACACGGAGAGTTGAACGTCCGCTCGGGTTGTTGCCTCAATAGAGGCTCCTATTGCATCTTTCTGAACTGCGCTTGACAGATAAAGTGCTCTGCTCATAAATGGCTGTGCGTCATTCGCTCTTTTTTTTTCTCCCTCCCTCCCTCCCTCTCTTTCTCTTGGCACACGTTGGCTGAAAATTGCATGATTCAGGTTTTGAAAATCATCTATCACGGTGGCGGGGGCAGGGTTTCATGCGCCCCTTGTCTGCTGATGATTTTTTCGCAACAAGACCACACGTTCTGAATCAAACGAGGCCGATCGAGCATCCAGACAGCTAGGGGGCAGTCTGCGACGACAGTGGCAACGGCAGAGTCACTCATGTTGGCCACTGCACTTTCAGCCCGGCTCAAAAAATCAAGGGAAAAATAATTCAGTCAGCTATTTTTATTTTTCGTTTCAGGAGATGGACGTGAACCACACGGTGCTACTTTCTGCAGTGTTCTTCCTGCTGCTGAACTCCCCTGGCCACCTCCTGCGTCTCTACGCCTCGTCCCTTGACAACCATCACCATGGCAACGTTATCTACCACACCAAACTGTTGCTATGCCAACAGTGCCTGTTTTACCTGTACGCAGTGCGGGGCTCCAGTAACTTCTTCGTGTATTTAACCAACCCGATCTTCAGGGAGTACTTCGGGATCATGAAGGTTAAGCTCTGGAGACTTGTGCAGCAGAAACTCCTGGGACAAAGCTACGCAGTACGTTACAGCATCAACAGTCTTCCGCTGTACACGCTGAGTACGGCCTTTTACGATTCCGAGGCGTCGGGCCAACAGGAGGCAGTATGAGGCACAGCATACCCTGATCCTAGATTCCAGTCCAGTGGGTTTCCAGGATACACAACAAAGTTTGCGTTGCCAGGATTCCATGCACATGGTCAGAGGGTCCAGACTCTGGAGCTCAACTCTGTGGCACTTTTTAACTTTGTGGGCGAGGGTCCGTGGGGTGCCCAGACAAGATAAAAGAACCTCGTCCCCACAGGGTCTTCGGGCTCCACAACAAATTTGGGGTTGCACGAATTTGTGCACATGCAGAAACAAGATTCTGGTTCAGGGGGGATATCCAGGAAAAGGAAACAACACAAAGTTTGCTTGAGAGCTTACATGAGGCTCGGATGCAAGATTCAATAATTGGTTGGAGAGTCCTGTCTCTGTGTCTGGCTCTGATGTGATGACAGATCCATGAAATCCATGAAAGATTCCGGGGTGTCCAGGCATAAAAATGAGAGTTCTTTGGGAATAAACGTTAACACAGTCTGGGGTCTGTCTTGATCATCGTTTTTGCTCGCATTGGATAGTTTTGTGTCTCCCATGTTGTTTTCTGTGGACAAGCTAGTCCCCCACAGGGCTTTGGTTCCACAAGAATGTGGGCGTCACATGGATTGCACGTTCGAATTCAGACAGCGATCAGGCAGATATCAGAACTTGGGACCTGGAGCCCAGGTGGAGTTCCACACTCCCATGGAATGGGTGGAATGGCGCTGATCTCGGGATCTTGCTAGATGGGAGTGTGGGGCCGTCCACATTTTACCCCTGAAAACGCAATTTTCAGACATCTTAGGCAACAAAACGCACAAGTGTGACCAAAAGAAATTCTAGTTGGTCAGGGGCGTTTTGATCCACAGATTGTGTCACGGCTTACCTGAGTGACACCAGAAGGTTTATGTTGTTAGCAAAAAAGACCACAAATGGAAATAATTGGAAAAATAGGCTTTACACAAATCCTAGACCTGACCCTGCCATGGAGCAAGAAAGACAAGCACACAGATTGTGAAAATGAAGCACTGTTGTCTAGGTTTGCGAGTATTGTATTTCCAGTGAACATGGAATGTGCCCAAAAAGGGCAATTAGAGAAAAGTGGAATGACCTGCAAACCTCAGTGAGGACACTGAACCCAGAAGGAGATCCAGGAATTGGTGAAGGGCAAAGCTAAGGAAAAGCAGAAAAGTACAACACATGTGCAGCTACTGTGTGTTGTTTTCATGCGTCCGAGTATGATTGTGTGTGAGAGAGAGAGAGAGACAGATCTCGAGAGAGTTATTTGTGTGTGGTGTGTGTGAAACCAGTCTGATCGTGCTCATTTGGAAATAAAAAAGAACTCTTTAGGCAAACCACAGTGTCCAACCTTATTTGACGCGCCAAATGCCCCATTCACTGCCAGTGCAACACCGGAAGTGTGGACGCATGAGAAACTTAAGCTCTTTTGGCTCACAGGTTTTTTAGTTTTGAGCGACGGGGCCACCTCCATTCTTGCAAAAAAAAAGAAAGCAGACCATTGTATTTTCGACAAAACTCAAGTCGAGCGTGTTTTCGACAAAACAACTTAGAATTCCACCAAAAGAGTTTCTGGGCATTTGACATTCAAATCCTGGATCCTTCCTTGATGTCAGGCAAGAGTCTGCACGTTGGGAAACTCAGAGGTCGTCGCCCTCAGCTCAGTAATTCAGCTTCTCTGCTCAATGTTGAGACTACCCTTTGACAGGTCCGCAAGCGTTGGGAACAGAACAATCTCACTTCTGAATCCCCTGCTCTGGCAGAGACGTTGGTTGGCCTCATGTGGATTGTCAGGACTTCAGAGTTGTGGCATTTGAGGCGCCAAAATAGAAAATGAGAATGTTGGTCACGTCTTCACGTAAAACCAGTTTCAATTGTGGCATGCGTGGAAAGCCAGTCGCTTGGGTCACTGGGCGACTTCTGGTTCCACAGTGCCGTATATTTCCCACACATTTCGAGATCCAACTGAGACCGTTCCAATGTCTCACGATTCCAATTTTCACACATCAGATTCCGGGCAGCTGTGAAGAAAAGGTCAGAATCAGTCTGCATGAACCGCGCACAAATATAGCCAATCAAGAAATGCCAAGCTCGATCAGAGACGCCTGTGCAAAGAATAGCACATCGTTGTTTGCCTGTAGATTCCCCTGCCTCAAGGAAGTTTCTGCCATAGTATCTGAGAAAGAGAAGACTTACACATGAAACCAAACCGTGCGGCAAACAAAGGCAGAATTCTTTCGCGAAGGGGAGGCGTCTGGATTCTTCCCTTTCCGTCTAAGAAAAAGGAAACCGCTGCATTTTACAAAGGGGACATATCGGTGACATGACATTTCAAAATCAAATGACAATAAGTAAAATTTATGGTGGCTGATGATTGATATTGTTGGGGAAAATTCATTGATTTCTTGAGTCATTTCCCGCCGTCTTGGAGGTGACATTCCTGGGAGCATTCCAAAGAGGTGAACCTTCACTTTGATATTACTTTCATTTTTAGCATAAACTCTGAACTGCTTTGAGTTTCAAAATATCTCTCTGAAACTGGTGACTCAAATAAACAGCACCAACGTTGCCAGACCAGAATCAGATTGTTCAGTTGAGGGCAACGCTTGACGCGGTGTCTCTCGCGCTGCTTCTGGTTTGACCGACAGTAAACAGGTGCGGTCCGTGTGGGCAGCTCATCTACAAAACAGGACAAAGAGAAGACAGTCCACTTTGCATATTCATACCTTGATCCCATGGGAGCTCAAGCTCACTCACAAAGACATTTCCCTCTGATGGATTTTACGCTCGCACAGCTTCTTTCGTATTTCTTTCCCCCCAATCCGCGGCGATTGATGCAGACATTATGAATACATTTACTTGCAAGCCAACGACCAACTGCTGAGATCAATCATAGAGAAAACGAATGAAGTGCGTTGGATACATTTATACTTAACCATGACAAGAAAGGACACAAATGCGCGCCAACTGCTACATTTTTATTCCAGATACTTGCCACCACGAATACAAAAGCATGATGGGGTGGGCAAAGGAACAAATCTCTTGGTTTGCAGTGATGTGCTTTCAGTCAAAACCAAAAATAAATAAATTCTCCAGCTCATCCAAACATGGCAGTCCCATACAAAACGTAAGTCTGAC
>JAAUYG010022131.1_pt1 | contig 10535 bp, 2 predicted proteins | sample 7278091 | NCBI WGS metagenome assembly JAAUYG01 (sample SAMN14350201, study PRJNA611818) | marine sediment metagenome | isolation source: surface marine sediment (0.6m) | place: French Polynesia: Moorea | collected 2018-08
GGCTTTTTCTCTTGCTGAGGCACTCCCAATGAGTTAATATTCACCAGACATCATAAATTTGTCTTACTGCAGTGTCTGAAAACATGTAGCACATTACTCACATTGTCAAGACAGTCTTCAGTGTATGAGGGCACCGAGAATATTTTACTGTATTCGTATTTGCTAAAACATTAAATGTAATATGTCAAAGCGTATTTTGATTTTGGAATGTTTTTTTTTATTCAGGAACGTCCAAACAATGGAAAAACATAAAATACAGAAGAGAAAACTCGTTCAGGGTTGTATGCTGTTCCACTGTAGCTGTAAATGTCAAAGACTTTTTGATCCATGACATATGCAACCATTAGTCCATGGTTAATGGGGCTTTTTGTCCATAACATATATGCAACTATTAGCCCATAATGGACTTTTTGTCCATGACATCTACAGCCATTAGTCCATGGTTAATGAAACTTTTTGTCGATATCATGCAACCATTACTGCATTGTGAATGGGACTTGTAGTCCAGGACATCTGCAATTATTTTTCAATGCTTAATGAGATTTTTTTAACTTACTTTAACTTACGGTGTCCATAACATGTGCAAACATTACATATTAATACATATTACATCTTTTAAAAAAATCATGCATCGGTATTAAAAATAACATATAGTGTAAAATTAGGATTTGTAAAATTAATTCAGACGACATAAAACATGAAACTTGAGAAAGTGAACCATACTGGAACTCACGGTTTTGTTAATATGCATAACACCCTAGACCATTATAGATTAAAAACAGAATTAACAATGTGTTATGTTGGTGATCCAAAACTTTGTTATCTTTCAGCACTCTCGTGTTATGCTATAATCCTTTAGATACCTTTGGAGACTGCAGTAATCTCACAATCCTGAAGTAATCATAACGCGATGTTACTACACGTGTAGTGTGCCTTTATTTATTTATTTATTTATTTATTTATTTATTTATTTATTTATTTATTTATTTATTATACTGTATTGTATTTATTAAGTTATTATTTATTTATTTATTATTTATTTATTTAAGAGCGTATTTATCCAGGATAGACTCAGGATAAGCAACAAAATGCTTTTCTCCCAGAGCGCCCTGTTACAACATTACAATGTAAACATATGACAAAATATGAAAAAAAAAACATATAAACATGATATATTCAGGATATGATATTCAAAATATCATTATTTTATACAGCTTATTAAAGTCGTTGACACTTGGTGCCTTTCTTGGATAACTAGGTAAAGCGTTCCACACCGCTGGCGCCCTGTACTCGAAGGATTGTTTAAAAAGATCAAAATTGACATATGGCACATATAGTAAATTATCAGCAGTACTTCTACTGGCACGTGCGCGTATACTCGCTGCAGGCGCCAAAACACCGCATCAGTAAGATGGGATAATACCATTAACACATTTAAAAGCAAGTAAATTCCTAAAATAGTCACGCCTTTATTGCAAGTTGATTCTGAAAAGCCGACAACAATAATGAAACACTTCTTTTTCAGTAAATTTAAATTAGAACCAATAATTTCATTAGTTTAAATAATACAACTTGAAACTGTGTTCAGTTACATAGTATATATGGGTGAATCTGTGACCATCACCAAAAGCTACATCATGTATAAAATATAGTCACACATATAAACTTCTACTAACGTTACAGGCCACATATCTGTAACAGTGGAAATAAAATTTCTATATGTAACTATGTAATTCAAATATTTTGCACTTATACCAATTTATACATGTTGCACAGGTAATATTTTGCACTTGCTGTGAGCACACATTTCCATTTATTAGTGCGTTTCCTGTCCTAGCCTCGTTTGTCTCATGTCTAGAGCTCTGTTGTATGTCCCGCACCTGGAAACAGATAAAACGAATATGTTTCTGATGAAATCCATTTTTAAAATGCACCTGTATAAAAATCCAGTTTTAAAATTCATCTCTCTCTCTCTCTCTCTCTCTCTCTCTCTCTCTCTCTCTCTCTCTCTCTCTCTCTCTTGCTTTCTTTCTTTCTCTCTCTCAGCTTTTTACATTCTGCTCTTTCATTTCTTCTCAATTTTACTGTATGCTGCTACTGCATGTGTTCTAATCCTTCTATTTACACACTTTCTATCTCCACAGTATTCGTGCGTTTAGCACTTTCGTGCACCCAGAATATACTAAAAGAAGGCAGTGATTTCCGTGTGTAAGAAACAAAACCCCTAGAATGACAGAGAGCTATTTCAGTCCACTGTTGTATAGTATTTAATACGCTTTATCTGAAATAACGTAGTCAAAGTTAGGACCGCCTCAGCATGTCAGAATTCAGGACAGGTTTGAAACAGTCTTGCATGCGTTCTACTGTATTGCGGGTGACATTTCGAGGTACATACCTTGTCTCTTACCCCTCTGAGTCTCAATTAAGACCTTCATGAGGACAGTCTGGAAGAACTAACGTCAAGAAACTTCCAACGGCCTCCAACGCCAAGGTGCCGGAATACTCTCCACAGTCGGCAGACACTTTCTCGGACATGCATACGCTTAGCAACCGTAATGGACTGATTTCAAGGCAATAAAAGACAGTACTGATTGGTACTCTGTGGAAGTTTGTGACGAGCAAGGAATTATATTACGGTTACGGTTTATTTATTTATATAGCGCTATTAAAACAGATCAAGTCTTACGTACAGCTTTCATTTTGCGACTGATGCACAGCCACTGAATAAACAAGAGGCCCATGGACCTTAACACTCTGCTTAGCAACAGTATTACATTGCCAGGTACATTGTCAAAGCCTTAAACACGTTCAACTTGTATCATACTAATTTGAGACAAATGCACCAAATTCCATATTGACATTGAACAAACTACTAATAATATATGGTCAAGATACTAATAAAAGGTCCAGGATAACCCATAATTACTTTACCGATACTCCTGAGTCACAAATTTATCGGCTTCAGTCTATGGATAGCTTTGTTCAAGTCTTGAGGAATTTTCAGACAAGTTACCATCAATGACCCGCAAATCACATTAAATGGTACGGGTTGAAAGGAACCCTATATATGTTATAGTACTACCACCTAATCCTAAGTTTCAGTCTAGTTTACCCTACAGACAGCTGTTTCCAGTTATTGTGAGACAAGTGCATCGAGTGACCCCAAAGTGACATGAATACTTAAAGGTCAAAGGTACCCAATCTTCATCATGCTAGTAACCTCCTGCCCCAAATTCAATCAGTTTCGCTCTCTCTGGGCCTGTTGTGTATCAGCTATGGGTCATTGTGAGAGTCCCAATGCACATGATTTCCTATTATTGTGTAATAATAATATATCGTTTGCGAGATATAAGCCTTCAACGTCTGTGTAACATTGGCTTTGACCTTTAAAGGTGACTCAAGATTAAATGTGATAGTGCAGTTGAACCCGCCGTATATGTTTTCCTGTTAGCATTTAATAGAAATATGTTCTACGTCTGCACATTTGCGAGGTACATTCCTCAAACAATCTGAGTGACTTTCACTTTGACCTTTCAAGGTCACTCAATGTCAAATGTAATTGCAAGTTGGTGCAGTTGATGGTGCAGTTGACTTCTCATATGTGATTTCCTGTAAGTATTTTAAAGTATAATATGGCTCAACGGCTCCTTAATCAGATATCACCTCGGAATCTGTATGAACTTGAATTTGATTTTTCCAGCTTACTTTGCATGCTTTAGGTCAAAGCTAATGGTGCCATATGACTCCCCATATATCATATCCTATAAGCATTTAGGAAGGAGTAACATATGGCCTAGCTCCACCGCGTTACCTTGAGCTTGACCTTTCACTTACGATCCGTTAAGTTATCCACGGTAAAATCTAATGGTGCATTTGAACTCCGCATATATGATGAGTTGATAATGGTATTAACAATAGCCACGTCTATCTCTCACCTTTTTGCTAATTGTTGTTTACAGTAACCACGTCTGTCTCTCAGCTTTCAGCTGTGGAAGTCACTTCCTCCTATCTTTTATTATTGAGCTAAAATTTGAAACGCCACTGTATGCGGTAGATTTCTTTTTTACTCGCCATACATCACCATGCAGCTGCTTGTTTGTACAAAGAATGATTCACAAAGGGAAATATACATTTCCCCTAAATTTGGCGCAAGATCACGTTTTAAACAGACAGCAGAGTATGAAACCCCATCTATTTCCATTTCATTTACCTATTGACCACACCTATTCCATTTCAATCTTTTTTAATTTTTTTAAATTTTAAATTTCAAAAATTACATCAATTATTTTTGTCTATTATGTACTGTCATATGAAACAGATATAAAAAATGGATGAAAAAGTATTATTAGTTTTGAAGAAACAGCGATGCGATGTAAAATTTTATTTTCAGAAAAGTCTCAAGTGCACCAAATGACCATAAAATGACCTTGAACATTACAAGATCAAAGTATCCCATATATGTTGCACTAGGAACCCCGAGTTCCAAATTTCACTCCATTTCGCTCTATGATTACCCATTTCCAAGATATTTGCAATTGTTTTCATTTTCTCTTTGGATACAATGTTAAACTTCTATCTTTTTTAATTTTTCTTTTTTGTAAATTTTACATTTCAAAATTTCCAAAAAAAAACAACTTTGATATGGACTGTCAAAAGGAAGAGCTGTAAAAAGTTTGGCTGCAAAAGAATCTTAAGTGTAGAAGAAGCAGCATTTTAAAAATCCTATTTTCGGAAAAGTCACAAGTGTACTAAATGACCCCAAAAGGGTCAAAGTTATCCCATATATGTTCCACTCGTAGGCCCGAGCTCCAAATTTCAGCCCGTTTTGATCTACGATCGCTCGTTTTCCGTTTCGATATAAATTGAGATTTTTAGTTTCTCCAAAGGGTGCAATGGTGAATTTGAAATTTTCGAAAAACATATGTAAAAATCGGAAACTCGAAAGTTAAATAAGTTCCCAACAAACATTCAAATATTTGTGAGGACCATTGGGAGGAAACGTCAGCACATGTTTGAAAACTGTTGGCTGCGATTTGTAGGAGGAATGGGGTTTTGAAATTTTCACTACCCCTGGGTCCCACGTTAAAGGAAACGAAAAAAAAAAGAAAAACAAGAGGTCCATGGATCTTGGGGTCCTGCTTGACAACTGCAGTTGGTATGACAAAAAGCAATTTTTGCAGAATGCTTCAAAGTCTGAGTGACCTTGACTTTGACCTTTCAGGGTCACGCAAGGTCAAATGTGATAGTGTCATTGGACTCCCCATATATGGTTTCCTATTTAATGTTTAAGAGTAATGTATGTCCTAACACTGCTCCTTTACGAGATATAATTTTTTAAAGTGTGAGTGACTTTGACATTGAATTTTCATAGTCTCAAATGTAACCGCATCGATGAACTTTCCCATGCTTTCTCCATGGATCTTTATATGCTTTCCTATTAATGTTTAATAGTAACATATGGCCTAACTCTCCTCCTTTACGACCTATAAGGCTGCAACATCTGAATGACCGTGACCTTGACCTATCAAGGTCACTAAAGGTCAAATATGATGTGTCATTGGACTCTCCATACATGGCTTTCGATTAATATATAGTAACTGTATGTCTATCTCTCAGCGTATAGCTCTTATAGCCACTCGAAATATTTTTCCTACCTCATATCATTAGGCCCCAATTACGAAATCGCAAATGCACCAAATGATCCCAAAATGACCTAGACATTACAAGGTCAAAGTTATACCATATATGTACTGCTGGTACCAGCGAGTCCCAAATTTCACTGCGTATCGCTCTACGGTCGCTCGTTTTCCAGAAAATTGAGGGTTTTTTGTTTCTCCATAGGATACAACGGTGAATTTGAAATTTTCAAAAACAAAATCGTTAAAAATCGGTTACTCAAAATTTGGACAGTTTTCTGAGTACCACTAAGTAGATAATTCAGTAGAAGTTTGAGAAATCTCGTCTGCGATTAGCAGAAGAGAAGAAGTAGAGTTTTGGAAATCACATTTTCGGAAAATCGTAAGTGCACCGAATGACATCAAAATGTCCCTGAACGCTACAAGCCCAAATGCAAACCATACATGTTGAACTACTACACCTGATCGAGTCCCCTTGGAAAAAAAATGTTAAAAATTGGAAACTCAAATTTCAAAAATCCACAACATAGTTTTGTGAAGACCATTAGGAGGAAAATTTCAGGACAAGTTTTAAAACTTTTACGTGCGATTTGTAGGAGCAGTAGCGTTTTGAAATTTTCATTCCCATTGGGGCCCATGTTAACGAAAGCGCAAAAAGAAATATCGTTAATATTTCAATTCCCAAAATTCCAAAAATCACAAACTTAGTTTTGTGTGGATCGTTGGGAAGAAAATTCAGGTGAAGTTTCAAAACTTTCAGCCGCGATTTGTAGTGTTTTGAAAAGTTTTGCTCCCGTTGGATCCCATGTTAACAAAAACGAAAACAAAATCGTAAAAACTCGGAAAAATGCGTTTTTTGTTTAATTTCAGAGAAAAAGTTAGAGCGTATGACCCAAGACAAATAACAACTAAACTTAAAATTTGAAGAAAATCCGTGCAATGGGATCAGAGATAATCGATGCTACAGACGGACGACGGACGGACGGACGACGGACGAAATTTGATTTCATGAGATCTGCTGACACAGTCAAGCAGAACCAAAAATTGAGACAGATGGATATATAGATATAGAGACAGATAATGTGGTCACTAAGTCACTATTTGTTTATTTAACCAAGAAACTACTACTGTACAAAAACTTAACCAACCGGCAAAGTATTTTGCTGATAGTTGTGGTTAAATACTGTATATCGAGATCCATCATTCCAGCGAAATCATATAGCAAATATTGGGCAAATTTTAATCCACACGTCAAAGCTAGTCGTTCCTCCCACTTCGGTTTCTTATTGAGGCATATGGCTATCTGTTCCATATCTGAAATATTCATTATTACTATACGCTGTAAGCTTTGCTTTAAGTAGTGTACCGTGATTGACGTCCTACACTGTGGCTTAATTCCGCCAACGTTAAACAATACTTTAACATTATTTATTTATTTATTTATTTTTATTTATTATTTATTTATTTATTTATTTATTATTTATTTGTTTGTTTGTTTGTTTCTTTGTTTATTTGTTTAGTTGTATATTTGTTTGTTTGTTTAGTTAGTTAGTTAGTTAGTTAGTTAGTTAGTTAGTTAGGTAGTTAGGTAGTTAGGTAGTTAGTTAGTTAGTTAGTTAGTTTTTAAGTAGTTTTTAATTTCAGTTATGTCCGTTTCTTTTCAAAATATGTTTGGTTAGTTTTCAGCTAGCTATTTTTGTATAGTTTGAACATGTTTTCTTATGGTCAAGATTGCTTAAGACATTTTGGACGCAGTTAATAATCTTTTATACGTATCTAAAATGCTTTACACGTAAAAGTCCCGTCATAAATATAAACAAAGTCCTAACTTATAGAAACGTAACTAAATAATTGGCGGATATTAAGAAATCAATTAAACATGCCGGTTCTATCAAGTGTGGTGACTGACACTGGTTATATTTGGATAGTAATAAGGGGCTGGTATAAATGTGGTTTTTTTCCTATATAACTACGAGCGCCTATGATCTACAGGCTGTTTCGATCTAATGTACTATTTCAATTTATAAACCATTTCAGTAATTGAAACTCACCTCTATAATGGTGCTGTTAATTTAATGGTCGAAAAGAACAGGTAATGTCTGGCATTGCACATCACAAGCGAGGAAAGCTACATAATCTTGCAAATTACAGCACATGTTCGGGAAAAGATGTTTTCACAGTTTATGGATGCAAACTCAAAGCACCATACAACATTTTTTTTAATTGAAACATATAATATTGTAATATTTTACACTTGCTTGCAGAAATACGTGGATCTTAATTCGATAGTAGCAAATTTCTGGGAGGTTTAAGTTTGTGCAAAAGTAGGTTTGCGTCTGTAGAATAAAGGGTTGGGGGTGGGGGTGGTGGGTGTTACGTCAATGAATGGGTATAAAACTTGTGGAAAAAGCGGTGTAAAATGTGTGAGTGGTTTTTATATTTGGAGGAAGATAAGGTTAACACAAAAGCCCGCTGGGACAGCGGCAAACCCCGCCCACCAACAAAGTACCCCATGTGACATCCACATTAACTTATACAGAATCTACAGATTTCCTATCACTCAAAATCCAACTTGCCTTGACCTTGACTTTTCAATGTCCCTAAAGGTCAGATCTAATGGTACAGTTTGATTTTCTACACATGATTCCTATTTCTTTTTAATAGTAACATATGTAACTCAACTCCATTATGAAATACTAAGTTTTGAAATTTGAGTCACCTTGACTTTGACCTTTCAGGGTCATTCAAGGTAAAATCTGACGGTGCAGTTAAACATGATTTCCTATTAATGACAAATCGTAACATAAGGCCTAGCCAGGTTTCGTTGCGAGACACAAGCCTTCAATATCCGAGATATGAGCCTTCAAAATATGAGCGCTCTTGAGTTTGAGCTCTCAAAACCACCCATTGTCAAATATGACAGTTCCACTAGACTCCCCATATATGGTTGTCGACTAGTATTTAATTAGTAACATGTGGCCTAACTCGGCTCCTTTATGAGATATTTAATTTACCTTCAAAATATGAGTGATCTTGAATTTAACTTTTCATGGTAACTCAAGGTCAAATCTAAAGGTGAGGTTGGAATCTGCATTGGCTTCCTATTAGTGTCTAATTAGCAACCACATGGCTATCTCTCACCGTTTAACTGTTACAGGCATTTGAAAAATTTCCCCTATCTCCCAGCGTTAAGCCAACATTGCGAACCATTGATAATTAAAATCCTCCCAACAGAGCTGGCGATGTTCTATTGCGTGATGCTTACGTGGGCGTTACTTGCCTAAATTTACATTTAACTTTCTGGTATTAGACCACTCAATTTGTGACAAATATAACAATAGTGACATTCACCAATCGAGTGTGAACGGACAATAATATCCCTAGATGAGAGCATTTGGTACGTGCACTGAAAATATACAGCCGATATCATTGCGAATCCTCGGTATTGGACATGAACTTCTTTATTAAGTACTAAAGTCCATTTCAACCGGTAGAGTAATGTTTTCATATATCCCACTTATTTCACAATACCATCAAAAAGTACTACGTAATTAAAAAAATCCACTTACCATGAATCCAGGTAAAGTTGACAGAACACAAATAGCTTGAAGCATCGAACACCCGTTTTTCCACTTTCTCAAAACCGATTGGGTCGGCGAGGCGACACGACTTGACTCTAAATAGGCACTGCAAAAATTCCTCCCGGTGCCTAGTTCATAAAAAAAGTTTTATATTGTCTCCATAGCTTTTGAGTGAGTGAGTGTGTGTTATCAAAGTTTAACGGCCCATCAACACCAAAAGGGTCATACCGTGCCAAAACAGGTGATAACGATTGCAACGTCAATTCAAGTCACTAAAGTCTAAGCACTGCACTGTGTGAGAACCATAACTTTTGAACATGTTCAGGTTGTTTCTTAAATAGTAAGCTGTTGCTGCCAGGTGACACACACTCTGTGTTATAACAGCACTCGGGTAAAAGGGACGGCTATTGTTGAACGGTTAGGTCTCTTTTTACCAACCACAATATAGTATATGGTTTCAAATAATAAAGCAAGTGCTCACCCGCAAGAAAAGGCCAACGCATCCGACGGTGTTACAAAGTTCTCGCGGTACATATATGTCCTATAAACACGATTAAAGCAGTGATTCATCTCGAGTTCCAAATCTGCCAGGCAGGCTGACATCGAAGATACAGGCTGACCTGAAGAAGTACAGTAAACCACAGTGAAATTAACAAGAAGAGGCTGGGGAGGGGGGGGGGTGAAAATCCGCTTAACTGCCACTCAGCAAACAGGTGAATGTTTTTGCTTATTGCTCTTGCCAGAGTTTGATCTATAGGCGTTGATAGCTGTTATCATCCACTGTTACTGTTTTTCGTTGCGTGTCGCCCGTTGTGTAATGTCATGGGCTCAATATGTACTCGGACGCCCCGGCAAGCATCGCTATGTACCTAATGGCGCTTCAGGTAAAATCTCATTGTGTAAACCATAAGAGCGGAGAGGTCTGTTTGCGTGTAAATTCCAAGAAGCGTGCCCAGTTTTGAGAATGTACCCGTGTTGCTATGGTACAGTGGCCTGTTTACTTGGTAACAGCGACGGTTTACGTGCTGCAAATAGATGTAGCAGGACGTTCTGAGTTCAGTCTATGAATCGGCGTTCAAGACTGGGGAGCTACAGTGGGAATCGCGCTAAAGGTCACCAGCCGGTCGCGCCTGGCTCAGTAACTAGCGCACATGACAAAAAGCCTGACGCACTTATGTGCGCCAACACCCTTTTTTTGGGCGCGCTTATATTTTGGGATAGTGCGTTAAAGTGCGCAAGAGAAATCATCGAGCGCACTACAACGCACTTACCTCATTTCTCTAGCGAGCCTGGCCCATTTCTCTAGCGCACCTGCTGA
>JAAUYG010053897.1_pt1 | contig 10535 bp, 5 predicted proteins | sample 7278091 | NCBI WGS metagenome assembly JAAUYG01 (sample SAMN14350201, study PRJNA611818) | marine sediment metagenome | isolation source: surface marine sediment (0.6m) | place: French Polynesia: Moorea | collected 2018-08
AGGTTCTCATTTACGGCTGAGTGAACCGGAGCACATTTCGGGTACAAATCTTGCCCAGGGACTCTAGGTACAGAAGACTAAGCGTACGGCGGGACTCGAACCCACGATCTTGTGTTTGAGAGTCCAGTGCCTTAACCACTCGGCCAACTGTCCTCCCTTAAATTATTAGTAGTTTAGTATTAGTATATTACTATTGATTATTAGTAATCAATAGTACTATACATTCTAGCTCTACTAGGTCCTTTCAGAGATATAAGTATTTAAAATATGGCTGATATTGATCTTGACCTTCCAAGGCCTCTCAAAGCTTTAATATTATGGTGTGTCTGAAATCTCCATATACGGTGCTCAGAAAGAAAGTAACAGGAAAAAAAGTAACGGGAAAAAGAGTAACAGTTTTGGCTAGGAAAAAAAGTAACAAGGAAAAAAGTAAAAGTGTTTAACGTGTTTGATGTAAAAGAAAACCTTGATTTTCTTTGATATAAATTGTTAGAATTCTGCAATTCATGTATTATTAGATCTGTTACTTTTTGTCCGTTACTTTTTTTCTTGTTACCTATTTTCCGTTACTTTTTTCCTGTTACTTTCTTTCCTACAATCTCCATATACGACTTCCTGTTAGTGGTCAATAATAATATATGCCTCCTTTCTGAGATTTGTTTGAACTTGAGCGACCTTGAACATCACTCATAACTAAAGATGAGGTATTAGCCTTCAAAATATAATAGAGAGTTTCAGTTTCCCGCGTTCAACTTAAAACCTTTGGGATTTCCATTGTATAACATCACAAACTTTGTTGTTATGTCCTAACAGCGCAGGGATTTTCCCTCACTGTGTTTCAACTTCGGGATAGCCATGCCCTGTTATGATGCAACAGCAAATTCTGTGACATTATACAACAGCAATCCCAAAGGTTTTAAGTTGAATGCGGGAAAGTAAAACTCTCTAATAACATATTCAACTCTCTAATATATGAATATTACTTCCTATTAGTGTTCACGAAACCCACACATGCACACTTCCATTCTTAACACAGTCATTTTATTCTAAAAACTAGCCTACCTGGTATCTGATTAGTTAATGACTACAGGAGGGGGTTGGGATGGGAGGGACAATCCCACGAAAAATGAAGTGGATGGGAGATACTGACAGGTATTTTTTTGTAGGTAGACAGTAAACAATAAGAAAGACTATCACCAGTCAGTAAAATTGCCTTCAAAACCAGCTATTTAATTTAATGTACAGGCAGAGGACAGTAATGTATGGTTATAACAGGCGAGACCTTAGTGATATAACGTAAACATGTAAAAAGAGGATATTAACCTGATGTAATGTCTAGTATTTTGGACGCTGTAGCAAAGCTACAAAGCCTGATATATACTGATAGGATTATACACCATCAGAGCCACCTAGCTGCCCATCATTTGGCCGAGTCATAGTATACAGGTCAGAATGTTCCATTTATGCATTTCTTCTTATTTAAGACTAATTATGTTTATCAGCATTCGTCAATTGTTTCCCTGGGGACCTACTTCATATTTGCAAGGTCTGCCACTGGATCTCCCAAGGTGGCAGTTTGTGGCTCGGAGGGAAGCCTGCCACATCATGGCCCTGACAAGTGGGTTGTAGGACCATCAAGTGGCTTGTTGGCTGTGGTGCCTGCCTACCACTGGGTCTAACCTTTTCCTGCTGGACTGACCAGACCGGGAGGCTTCCACACCGTCAAAACCTCTGCCCTCCACACCGACCCTGGCTTTGTGTGTGACCTGTTGATCATTATTGGCCCCTGTCACTTCATGATGTATGGCGGAAAGTACATCCCAAACATGTGACGCCTTCCTAACTAACCCCTGACTGCTGCTGCAGCTGCAAGCAGACTGAGTGTATCAAGGGCTGGGTGGATGATCAATGCAGTCACAAATATATCACCTTGTTTGGGCTTAATGGCATGGACTTGTACCATTAAGCTGCTTGCATTTGTATACAGAAGGACATTTTTTCCTCTTAATTATTTTGAAATTTGATAATGATATGGCTGCATCAAATAAATACAATGTAATTTGGACCCAACAGTGTTTGGAAATCAATAGATTTAATATCTGTCATTCCTTATGTGTTGCAGCTCTGTTTACAAAAAAGGTCAAATGGTGATAAATATAATTGTAGCTATATAGACAAATCCAGGCAAAATATCTACATGTAAGCATGCATGCATTAAACAAATAAATTTACATAACTCGACTTTATGCTTAGCTTGAACAGCTAGTCTAATAAACAAAATTAAGCAATCAAGCAGTAGTGGTGAGCAAATGATTGACTGGAGTTGCGGATCGGTCAGCAAGACTCACCTGATCCGATATTCGATAGTAGTCTTACTGGTACTATCGATTAGGAACTTTGTGAGCAAAAGTATTATTTGTTTTATTTATGCAGTGGTCATAGCAGATATTATAGCGACTATTTGTTACTGCTTTGCTTACAAAAAGTTCAAATGTTTAAAATAAGAATAAATGTACCAGATTAGAATGTTTTGTCATATTTATGTAACATTTAGTACAGTCACTGTTGTGCCAACTCTAGACATTTTGATATTTTCTGTAGTTATGCCTAAAAAAATTCACCCAATTACTTATCAATAATCAATCAATAGTGAACTTAACACCAAATCTGATCATCTAATATAAAATAATTGCCAGTTCCCACCACAGCCTGGCAGTCTGCATAGCTCCTAAAGTGCAAGCATCTTGTTGAGCAACAAGGACTTTTAAAATATAGTCGCTAGACTCGCTACCGGTAATTAATCTCTGAAAGGCCTGAAAGATTTTCTTATGCAATTTTGTTTTGGTGTGTAGAATTTTACCTGTGAAGGCCAAAAAAATTTTGCTTTTAGTTCTATCCAAATAAGAGAAACGGGGAAAATACTAAAACTAAAATATTATGATGATACAAAATATCTTTCCTTGCATCCGTTAAGAATAACGAGAATGAATTATTTTTAAGAAAATAATTTTCTCCCAAATAAGAGGTCATAATTTAGATATTACCAAACTATTTTCACAAAAAGAAAGGTTGCTTACTTGTTCTTCAGTATTTACGGTACTTGAATACACAGGGAAGATGTGTTTCCTCAGACATTGACACCATATGCTATTACTTATCTTATGTAGAACTTGGGTTATTGGTCTGTTGTAAATCAGCCTTTGCAGTGCTGTGCGAACTTCAAGTTTGAAATGGTGAAAGATAATCTTGCAGCTCATTCTGACAGTCCTCTGGTTTGACCTTTGACCTCCAGTCTGGCAGCATAGCCGCCGGATGAGTTTGATCAGCATCCAATAAGTAGGAGACCAATTGACGAGTGTGGAGTTAATCTCGACTCGCAATCCCAGTACCAGTATGGTAGAAAAGCTGGGAGAATGATCAATTCAAATTGTGTTTATGCAGCCATTAGGAGAGAAGAGTTCTGTCATGCCGCCTGCAGCTCTGCAGAGGTGGTTGTTGCGGCAAGCGTTGTGGGGAAAACTGATGGAGAAGTATATATGGCAGGGGGTATCTCGCATGACACTTGGGGCCGGAGCAAAGAGCAGCAACAGTGATCTTGCATGTGCAGACACCCACGGCCAAGTAACTGGACATCGTGGCTGATAATACTTGGCACGGCACTGCCAGGCATGTCCTTGAGGGCAGAGGGCACAAGTTAGAGTCATGATTAGGGTCTTGCCAGTTAGAGCAGTGACAGAGATGTGCTCTAGTCTCCCAAGTTTTCTCCATAGAGATGTGACATTTGTCTCTCAGACTCGAGGGCAGAGAACCTGGTCTGGGTGCTGCAGCAAGGCCTGTCTCCGCTTGACATTCAGCTGCTACTGCTGAGGGCCATTTACCATTATTTACCATTTAAGGCAAACTTGGGAGTAATGTGTCGCTGCATATATGAGCTTTTTAGCAGTGAAGTCTGATCGTGGAAAGTTGTTGTTTGAGCACGAATGTGGTGCTGATGAGGTCGGAAACGACACTTTTTATTTTTTGATTATTTATAAAATATCTGTAGAATCACAATTGGGATACCTTCAGAAGACTACACCTAATTATATAGGATACAAAAAAAAATGAAACAGAAAAATGGGAATGGAAGAATGTATACACATGTAGTGCAGAATGTGTCTGTAGGATCTGTTTATATCACGATTTCGCAATCAGGATGTAGTAGGATGTTTCATCTGTGACAATGGATGTTTAATGGTGCTGTCGGATTACCAACCTAATTGTCTATCCAAAGATAGTTTATCACTATCATCCAGGTATCCATAGCTACCTGGCATGGTTTGACGACAGATTTGCCCAGAACCTTCCAAGTCTGCAAACAGTCTTCTTGTGATGGATGTATACACTTGGTGAAGAAGCGTCACCAATTATCTTATATGGACCACCACATGTGTAGATATTATCACCCAGACAAAGTGATGGCCATTGTGCAATAGGTGCTATAACGATGTATAGCCATTGCTGTCAATTACCTTTCCGTTATCCTCAATCTGTAGTAGCACAAAAGGGAAGAGGCAGACTCCATTCTGTATTCAATCACGCATAAAGGCTGTCTCAGTGGCTACAGTGGTAGCTGGGACTACACGGATCTTATTGTGTTTGCCATTGAAAGGAGAAATTGCCACGCCCATGATGAAGTCACGGACAGCATCACATATCAGGCGACCGTTGTGATTGATTGCATCACTTGTCTAACATTACCGATTGAATCCTGGACACGATTTTGATATCAAATGTTCATTGCCAGGAAGAGAATGGTGGATTTATAATCCACATATAACATCATCTTTCTCTTTGCACATTAAGCACAAGCTGAATGACACTTGGATATATATATATATATATATATTTGTATTGATTTTGAACAGCCGCTGATGATGATTGTGGACCAGGTGTTCACAGTATTAATCTTCCTCCTGCGTCTTGATCCAGGTTTTGCCTGTGACTTTGACCTAAGTGAGGCTAATCTGGCTCTGACCACACCTGATGCAATCACCTGTCCTGGCTGGGAGTTGAACGGCTTCCGTCGTGACAACTTCCAACCCCCGTCCGATCCTGAATCAATGTGGACACATGGTAAGAACGCATGCACAAATTTTGATGTTTAATTGTTACAAACCCTGAATACTGAAAATTTACAATATTTCCTTTTTGTCCATAAAGAGACGGTGGTTGAATGATCTTTGCCATGAATGTGTGTTGTATGAAAGCTATGCTGTAGTAGATTCAATTCTCAATTAGTTTTTCTTCAATCAGGAAATGATTGGTAACTTAGGTTCTGACTTTTTAATTTAAAATCCCTGCCGGGAATATATGGCAGTTATTGGTAGTGCGGAAAGGCAACTCAGAATATATATACACTGTTGCTAACAACATTCTTAGTACATAAAGATATGTAATAACATATTATAGACGTTTATTCTGTGCCGTAAATTTGATTTGGTAATATAAAGCTTGATAAACTTGATCTGGGAAAATAGCTTGATTATCCGTGCCACCCCTTGGTAACTTTGTCTTAATATGGTAGCTGGTTGTGTGAAGTCTTGCTAGGAAATGGTCTCCACATTCATTCACCGATATCTGACAGCTACCATCTTTGGAACGATGACAACAAAGCAGCCTCTGGAGGCGAAACAGATGAGTTAACTATGATGACTCCGGGGCTGGCCACCACAACATCTGGGACAGGTGTAATGGTGTGCCATTTGTGTCATCCATCATTTGGTTGAGGTGCTGATTTGGTATCTCAATCATTTTGCTTCAGCGGACAGCTTGATATTGGACAAAATGGTTCCCGTTGAGTACAGAAATGAGAAAAATATCCTACTGCTAGAGGCCAAAAGCCATTGGAAGTATATAACCCAGTTTGTCTGTTCCAATTTTGTTGTGTTCCAAAATATGACGCAGTAAAAGCATATTTACAGATTTTGTACTTTTTATAAATAATTAGCTCACTAGACATTTATCTTGCACCTACGGTAGTCCAATTCTGCGAAACAGTCTTTGGTTAAAAGTAAGTTCACGCCAAGAATTATTTGTTGAACCTTTCGGCTACTTCGTTGTATCTAAGGTAACTTCCCAAGATGTCATTTTAAGGTTAAACCCCATAGCATCACAAAAAAAAAAAAAGAAAAGGTCATGGAAATGGTAAATAGATCTGCTAAATGCTATTGATTATGCTATGTTATCAGTGAAATATAGCTATATAAACAATAAAATATTTAAAGAAATATGTGGAAACTTTGTCCTATTTACTTGTGATATCTATACAAGATCATGGTTGGCTTACATAGTAACAAAATCTGTTTGATCAGTCACTTTATATTCCCAGTTGAGATCAAAATTAAAAGTTCCTAAGTTCATTATACTTTTTGCACTGTTTCATTGCAAGCTTATCCATTTACAATGTACCATTTTAAGCATTTAAGATTGAGCATGTTCATGAAGCTCATTCTGATTATTTGCATCTTTAAAGAATGGTTTATAACTTGAAATAAATCCTTATTAGGTTTCCCAGTTGGGGCACATTAGGGACCAGAGTTTTAAATTGTTAACATGGAAATAGGTGCTTGACGAGTTGAAAGTTATGGACCTTAACCTGGGTAACCTATTATTATTTGGGCAAAGTGTATGCAATTGTAAGCTTCTCATTTAGGCTGTGGTGTTATACTGCAGGAAATACCCTGCAGGAAAATGCCTGTGTCACTTTTCACTATACGTTTTATATATATAGGTTTCAGAAGATTAAAAACTCAAGGAACCCTGCAGAGATTTAATTTGAACCTATGTTACACTGCAGCCCTGCAGGGAGTGACAGTCTGTGTCTGCAGGACTTGTCAGACTTTTGTCGTGCTTACATTTATTTGACGTATGCCAATGGGAGAGGCCATGAAAATAATGTCTATCTTGCTTGTGATATAGCTTAATTGTCTGTCCTTTTGTGACACATACTCCGGTAGTTATACATGTATTTAGAGATTACACCTTTATATATGCAGCTGTATTGTTCCGCCAGGTTCTGTATGTACATTCCATTCTCATGCACCTGATTCCATTACAGTACATGTATAGATATTGTTGAATATCTTAGTGTAAATCATAGAGATTGTATGATTAATAGGTCGCTCAAAGTTGGGAATTACTTCCAGCTAGCAGTTCAAAGTATTGACTTTTGGTTCTGACCTAAGCCAAAGCTGTGAATTAATATGCTGTTGAATATAATATCATGCGCATGTACCTATTGATGGCTTGGCTAAAATAAACATACATACATACATTAATCGATGCATCGGAAAATTGTCAATTTGGGAAAATTTCTTAGACTATCGATATTTATTCTTGAGAACCGAGTCATTGGCAAAACCTCTCATTTCAGGGAAGTTATGCTCTGAAAGTCATGATTTGTTATGAACGGCAAAACAGGAATTAGCTTAGTATTGCAACATTATCAAATATCTGTTCAGAAGCTACAGTAAGAAAAAATTCCCGTTTGCCAACGGAAGATACATTGTACTAGGTAAAATGCGAGTACTTTCTTTTTACTAGACATTGTGTCCAGGCTATATTTTTAGTGATACAGCAATACTGATCAATAAGATGACTGCAGACCTCCCTTATATTTACTGCCTCATGGTCCCACCTCTAGTGAATGACAGCCATGCACATGAAGAGCTCTCAAATGAACACCAGTACATGCCAGTAACTACTACCAGGGGTATAACGTGTGTCCAAATGTTAGCGAAAAATGATCCAAAATTAGTACTGGAAAGGACACAGAACACTTAAATGGTACGCTCTATTTAGTATAGAGGTTCAAACAGAATACATTCACTTCCAGCAAAAATTTGCTACCGGAAGTTCCAGAACTGTGCTACTGCCACACAAATTTCATGGAGGGGTGACGTTACGAGCATCTTGTGTTTTTTTCTCAGCCTGTTTAATCAAACTTTATGACCTTAGCGCAGTCAGGATTTCACCCCAGTTAACTTCAGCCATTCTGACTTAATTGCAGTTACATGTTACCACATTTCCACTGGGTATTCAATGTGCATTAAAACTTGGCCGTAAATACAAGCAGTTGAGGCTTGTTTGAATTTGAGTGTGTTGGTGCTTCAAAAAGGTATTATATAGTGGGTTGCTCTTGCATTGTCCTTTGTGCTTTCCTCTGTACTAGGTTAATTAGAAAATGCGAATTAAAAACTGCTGGGTTATTTACCATAGCCCTTTCAGTCTAGCTATATAACAGATATTAATCCACGTATATGTACATGATAAAATAGCGATTTTCACAGTTAATCAGATATATATGTTGAGGTAATAACTCAGGACAATGTAATTTATGAATCAGTTAAGCCATTTCATTTTGTATTGCAATAATAGATTGCAGTTACACCTGTAGAAACTTGAACAGCAAAATGACAATGATGACAGCTGCACACTATTACATATAAGGGTGCTTTCCTCCATTATTTCTGTAGAAAAAAAACGTGCAATGAAAAATAGCGAGGAAAAATAAAAGTACAGAGTAGAGAACTAGAGATCAAGTAGAAGTTTGAGCTGCAATGTTAGTTTTCCTCAAAAAAATTTAGTATACCGGTAGTTGTTTCCAATGTTTCCCAAGAACAGCCTGTGATGGAATTGCAAGTCACCTCAGTTGATACACATTCTGCTGCAGCAACAGAGATGGTTCTTGTTCAAGATATATGGGTATGTAATCTAAATATGTATAGAGCATTGAGCTATAGGTCCCCCAGGGCACAGGTTTGGGTTTCTGGCTGCCCTATCTGCTTGCAACCATGGTAAATGACAGTCTGAAAGTGGTAGCAGGAATGACACTTAGGTCTCTTTAGATTCAGCTTTGTTTTAAGCTCATCAAGAATTTTCAAGACCAACAGTTCTGCAAGAAGCCTAACTTACAAAATAAAACGAAAAAGAGAATGGACATGTATAGAACAAACTATTTGGTCACAGTATATGGTGGAAGCAACCTTATTTCAGCATCAGTGCATCAGCTTATCATTTGGATTTCTGTTTCATTGTTTCTCCGATAAAGACTCAAATTATAAGAGAATAGAAGAGAAATTTTCAAGAGGTTGTAACAGCTAACCCCTGCAAGACTGACACATTGTTACTATGAGATATTCATGGGAAGTCCTATTAAGAGCCCAATCACGTCAGCTTTCACCATGAGTGACCTTGACAGGGAGGTCAAATATAGTCTCTTTTATTTCAAGCTCATTCATGTCAGAGAGGAAAAGAGTAGGACTTTTACTCTCCACAAAATGTGTGTTGGGAATACAGTGACACAGCTGCTGCCGCCATGTCAGGATCTGAGATTATCTCACAATATACCTACAGGTCACATCTTTAAACCAGTATTTCTTTCATATGGGAGAGGGGCATATGTATCTATGGAGAATCTTGGCCTGAATAGCTTTTGGGCATGCTGGCATTTATAATGAGGTAATTTTTATATAAAATGTACACAATGTAGTTCAAAAATCAGAATTTTGCCTCCTAAGAAATAATGGGCATTAATTTACTTCCTAACAATGTTGTAGTTTTAGCTTTATCCCAAATGTGCAGTCCATATGCCTCAATATGGTTGCTCGTGTGTAAAAATTATGTAAATTAGCACATAAGATCAGATAAGACAGAAAACTCCGCGCTCGGCCTACTGAGCAAAGAGTTTGTGTAGGATCTTTATCGTATTATACGCCAGCCCACTAGTACAGGATGCAGTGTCCCCAACATGATGACCTTAGCATAATTAATATGCTAATAATAATGCATAAATTAATACTGATTTGATCAGTATTGGGGCTCCTGAGCACAGTATGTATTCTTTAGATCTTTTTCGTATTCTGGTTGTAGGTCAACCGTGCTACCAGTAGTATGAAAGGTAATGCCTCAACATGATAATCCTTGCATACTAAGCACATAACTTTACATAAAAATACCTACTTGGGAGCTTGTGAGTCAAGTTTTCTCTAGGTCTTTATCATATTGCAATGTTAGGTCTAAGCCCAAGGCATTAGTATGAAGAATATGCATCATACATGATGACCCATGCATAATCAGTGGTAATTAATGCATAAAATTGATTTAGTTGTGTACTTTTATTGGAACCTTCAGAGCAAGAAGCTTCTTGAATTTAAATAATATTGGAGTGTTAGCCCTACTTATTATAACAATGCTGGCATAAATTATCACCTACCGGTACTACTTTCTTCCAGCCCTCCAGCCCATGTCCCACAAAACCAGAACCCACTAACCCCCCTATCACTGTACCATGCAGGCACCAAACATTTTCCTTCGGATCCCCATACCACATCTAAACTACCCATCCCACCATATACCGCGGCCGGGTAGTGTAGTGGTTGAGTGTTCGCCTGGCATGCGGGAGGTTGGTGGTTCGATCCCCGGCCGCGGTATATGGTGGGATGGGTAGTTTAGATGTGGTATGGGGATCCGAAGGAAAATGTTTGGTGCCTGCA
>JAAUYG010098991.1_pt1 | contig 10535 bp, 7 predicted proteins | sample 7278091 | NCBI WGS metagenome assembly JAAUYG01 (sample SAMN14350201, study PRJNA611818) | marine sediment metagenome | isolation source: surface marine sediment (0.6m) | place: French Polynesia: Moorea | collected 2018-08
GAGCATTGCTCAGAAGTAGCTAATTATTCAGAATCAAGAGCAGCAAATAAATACAATTAAATTTCAACAGAACCTTGACTCTTTATGTGGGTATAAATGTTAACAGGAATAGAAATTAAAAACATCAATCATTTAGGAATAGTTGCGGGAATAATTGATGAACTGGAAATTGTAGATATTATCAACCAAGAATTAGTCATAGATGAGCAAGAAATAGTTAATTCAGGAGAAATAGTTCAAGCAATTATCCTTAATGGATTAGGTTTTGTCTCTCAACCCTTGTATCTATTTCCGAAATTTTTTGAAGGGTTAGCTACAGAACATCTTTTAGGTAAAGGAATCTTACCCGAACATTTAAACGACTATAAAATTGGTCGAGTAATGGATAAACTCTACGACTATGGATTGTCAGAGTTATTTCTGTTAATTGCTCTATCCGCAGCCAAAAAATACAATGTTAATCTCGATTTTTCCCACTTGGATTCAAGTTCTTTTTCAGTTCATGGTCAATACAATCAAGTTCTATCTTCTGTAGCAGAGTCTCAGGGAAAAGAGGCAGAGTTAGAACCAATACCTATTAACATAACTCATGGTTATTCGCGAGCTCATAGACCAGATTTAAAACAATTTATATTAGATTTAATTGTCACAGGAGATGGAAATATTCCTGTATTTATTGAAGCAGCCAGTGGCAATTCTTCGTGATAAAAAGGCTTTTGGACAAATAGCAAAAAACTATAAGAAACAACTGAAATTGGAGACAACGATAGTAGGAGATAGTGCATTATACAGCAAAGATAATTTGGGATTGCTCAAAGAAATCAAATGGTTAACTAGAGTTCCTCTATCAATAAAAGAGGCGAAAAATTTGGTTAATGAGGTATCACCATCAGAATTGAGTAAAAGTGAAGTCCCTGGTTATTCCTTCGTTGAAAAAACCAGTAATTATGGAGGAATTCCCCAAAGATGGTTAGTGGTAGAAAGTGCAGCGAGAGCCGAATCTGATAAGCAGTCTCTGGAGAAGAAAATTACCAAAGAAAAAGAAATAACTCAAAAGAAAGTAGCTAGACTATTTCAGAAAAAATTCAAAAATAGCACAGAAGCAGAATTGAGTTTAAGACAGATACAATCGAAATTAAAATATCATCTACTTTCTGATATAGAAATCATAGAGAATCAGGTTGAACCTCTGAATAAGACTTATAAAATAACTGGAAAAATTCAGCCAAATCATGATGTAATTGACTCTTATAACAATCGGGCGGGAAGATTTATTATTGCTACTAATAGATTAGATTGTGAATCGTTTAGTTGTGACGAAATGCTTAAAAAATATAAAGAACAGCAAAATGTTGAAAGAGGTTTTGCTTTTCTAAAAGACCCCTTATTTTTTGCTGATAGTATTTTCTTGAAATCACCTCAAAGAATAGAAACTATGGCAATGCTTATGGGTTTATGTCTGATGGTTTATTCTTTGGGACAAAGAGAAGTTCGTTATCAATTATATCAAGCTAAAACTGGCATCCCTAATCAATTAGGAAAATTAACGGCTCGACCAACATTGCGTTGGATATTTCAATGTTTTCAAGGCATTCATTGCTTAATTCATCAAGGTGTTAAACAAGTTGTTAATCTCACAGAAGAACGTTTATTTACTCTCAAGTTTTTCCCCTTATCTTGTCAAAAATATTATATTTTATCTGGGTAATTGATTATTCAAGTTTGGCCACAATTAAATTCAATTAATTCACGAATTCACTCAGGCGTGGTAATTATTTTTCTCTCGATCACAAGAGCCCTTATTGGTTTGATTCGGGGAAGAATTCTCATTAATTAAAAGTTAATGAGAATTCCTCCTATTGAATTGCTAAGTTAGCGGAAAAAATACGCTAACTTGTCCCTAATTTATTCAATTAATCTTTTTCTTCAAGATAAAATACGGGTTTTGGCATATTTCAAATGTATTTTATTTGTAGGGCTGCCGAATGTGGGTTAAAAATTAGAATCAGTAATCTAATTGACTGCTCCTAAATCTTTCAGTTTTTCTATATTTGCATCTGTTACTCCAGTAACATTGGTACAATTTAAATTTTTGTACGGTCTTTGTGATACTAAAGTTTTAATACAATTGCCAGTTGAGATATCCCAAAGCTTGATGCTTTCGTCTTCGCTGGCACTAGCTATTGTTCGATTGTCCAAACTAAAGGCAATTGACCAAATATAACCATTTTTATGCCCTAATAAACTTTTAAGGCATTCACCTGTATCAAGATTCCAAATTTTTATTGTATGATCTTGACAGCTAGCTGCTAATTTCTTACCGTCGGGACTAAAAGCAACTGACAAAAACCAACTTGCACGTGCTGAAAAAGTTTTGATACATTTACCAGTACTAATATTCCATAATTTTAAAGATTCACCTGTACTAGAACTTGCGAGCATGTTTCCATCGGGACTGAAAGCAACTGACCAAACCCAATTTTTATGTTCATTCAAAGTTTTGATACATTTACCAGTACTAATATTCCATAGTTTGATTGATCGGTCTAAAGAACCGCTAGCAATAATTTGACTGTCTGGATGAAAAGCAACTGACCAGATAGCAGAATTATGACCTTGGAAAGATTTTAAAATTTGACCAGTTTGTACATCCCATAATTTGATTGTGCAATCTTCGCTGGCACTGGCAATAATTTGACCATCTGGACTGAAACAAACCGAATAAACTGTAGCATGATGACCCTGAAAAGATTTTAAAATTTGACCTGTGCTAATTTCCCATAGCTTTACAGTTGTGTCTGCACTTCCACTTACTAACAAGTCACTTTGTGGACTGATAGCGACCGAGTAAACCCAATTTTTATGACCTTGAAAAGATTTTAAAATTTGACCTGTGCTAATCTCCCATAATTTTATTGCGGAATCATGACCACCGCTAATCAGGTGCTTATGGTTTTGATTGAAGGCAACTGAAAGCATTTGATTAGTGTAGCCATAAAAAGTTTTAAAACATTCACCCGTACTAATGTTCCATAGTTTGATAGTCTGATCACGACTGCCACTAAGCACACTGTCTCCCTGTGGACTGAAAGCTACTGAACATACCCAATTTTTATGACCCTGAAAAGTTTTAAGACATTCACCTGTACTAATACTCCATAACTTCATAGTCTGGTCATGACTACCACTAAGCACACTTTCACCGTTTGGACTAAAAGCTACTGAAAATATTTGATTTGAATGACCCAACAAAATTTTAAGACATTCACCTGTATCAATTTTCCATATTCTAATTGTGTAATCATCACCGCTACTCGCTAATATCTGACCATCTAAACTTATACTAATTGAGCGCACTCCAGCAGTATGTCCTTTAAAAATCTTTTGGCACTCACCATTATTGAGATTCCATATCTTGATGTCTTTATCCTCACTGCCGCTCAATAGCGTTTTACCATCTGGACTAAAAACAACTGAAAGTACCCAGTTTTTATGACCTTGTAGAATCCTTATATATTCGCCTGTATTAATGTTCCATATTCTTATCTTATGATCGTCACAGGCAGTTGCCAATAAGTTGTCGTCGGGACTAAAAACAACTGACCAAACCTCACCTCTATGACCTTGAAGAGTATTTAGTAATTGACCTGTTTTAACATTCCACAATCTAACGGTATTGTCACTACTACCACTAGCAAGAGTTCTGCTATCAGAACTAAAGTTAAGAGAGACGACCCAATTAGTATGGTTATGAAAAACAAAAATTGTTTGATTATCTATAGTTTGCCTAATATAAATTTTACCGTTACTATCCCCTGCTGCTATTAATTTCCCGTCAGGACTGAATGCAACTGACATTACACTACCGAAAGTTTCACAGAAACCCGTTTTAGTAAGGTCGGAATTTTGAAAACTTACATCGTGTAAACAAGCACTCTGTAAATCTGCTTGCCAAATACATAAATTCGAGAAATCATACCCCTTCAAATCTGTTCCTAAATGGCAAAATAGATTAATAATATTTCCAGCCGTATATCCTGGTTCAAGTGGCGATGTTTCTTGCAGCGTTACTATAATTTCCTGGAGTTGATTTTCAAGATTTCTTTTACCTCTTAAAATAGTGAGTAAATTATTAATAACTGGCTGGAGAATAAGTCGTATCTGAGTGTCTTTAATATAGTCTTTGGCAGTTGCTTTAATTAAAGCGTGAAAACGAAAAAGCTCGATTTTATGGCTGACAATTTCTTGACATACGTTATCTATTAATCGGCTCTTTACATATTCCATCACTACTGATTGTAAGGTGAAGGAAATGTGACCTTTTTCTTTAATTGCGTTATTCTCGATTTGATCTATTAAACACCGCCTCGACAAAGATTCTAAACCTTCTAACAAATTAAATTGTGAAACAGAACAAACTAAATCTTCTTGTATTTGAGCTAGCGTTATCGGTTCTCGATTGATTGCTAGCCAGTACATAATCTTTTCTTCAATATCTATTAAACGATTGAATTGCTGGTCTAAAAGGTCGCGTATATCCCCAAAAATTGCTGTATCTTGTCGCAAAAATTCTTTAATATTTCCTTGAAATAAATCGCGAATAGTTGTCCCTACTATTTTTAAAGCCAAGGCATTACCATTATAACGGGCAACTAGTTTGGCTAATTCAGGTTTAGAACCAGAAATTCCCTTGATTTTTAGAATTTTTGCTCCTTCTTTCTCTTGAAAACCATTTAGTTTAAAAGATCTTACTGGCGATGTTTCTCCTTCCAGAATAGCTACTTGTTTGGGTTGTTCTCGTGTGGTTAATAGTAAGCAGCTTTGATGTTCTGATTCTCCTATTCGTTGGAATAATACGTCGTATTCTTCATATGCCTCGCCACAAGTTCCTGCTCGGCTATCATCGCATAAAAGCGATTCAACATTATCGAGTATTATCAAACAGCGCGATGAGCGTAAACACTCAATTAACAAAGATATTTGTTCAGCAGTTGTGTTTTCTGGTAATTCGGCTTTAACTTTTTGTTCCTCACATAAAAATTGAATTAAATTAGTTAAAATATCTTCAATTTGTGGAGCATCTCGCAGCGAGCGCCAAATAATATAATCATATTCATCTTTTACTCGCTCTGCTAGCTTGACTGATAAAGCTGTCTTTCCAATTCCCCCCATTCCTACAATCGTTATTAATCGACAACTATCTTCAAGTAGCCATTTATATAAAGTAGCTAGTTCTGCTTTGCGTCCATAGAAATTAGATACGTCAACCGCTTCGCCCCAATCAATTCGTTTTAAAGTGCGTTTGTTGTCAGTTCTTTTTAGTGATCTTTGTGAAGTATAGTCGTTTGGATCTAATTCCAATTTTAATGCTGTGAACAAAGTAACAATCGAGCGTTTGTCAACTCCTTGATCGCGAGTCAGTATTTTTCTCAGGGTAGCAGTCGTTAATCCAGCGTGATCGCCTAACTCTTCTAAAGTAATTTTATAGCCTTGATTGTCTCGTAGTTCCCATTCGAGTTTGGCATTTTGAATCTTTTGCCAACCCTTACGAGTAAGTATAATACCACGTCTACGTTTTTGTTTCTTATTGTTCACAATTTATAAAAAGGCATGTATACAACTACATCAACAAACTTTAGATAAAATTGTAAAACTAAATGTATTTTACTATTATGAAATGCTATAAAATTTTAATTATTTATTAAACTAAATGAATTTTATTTATTTACTGTAATATCTCATTTTTAAAATACTTATTCAAAAGCGGTTCGCAGATAAATAATCCTTCCTTTTCAATAACTAATGAACGTTTTATTAAGGATTCTAAAATAGTTATTTGTGTAGATAATCTTATCGATAAACGTTTTTGAAGCTGCAGGAGCGAGATTGGTTCGGGAGAAATTGCTAGTTGCTTATAAACCTCTTTCTCTTGTAATGATAATCTTGTGTGATGTTGCACTACAATTTTTTTACTCTGGTCACATAAAAATTTATCTTGTTGCAAAAATTCACGGATATTACCTTTATATGTAGTTCTAATTATTTGGGCGATTGCTTTTAAAGCTAGTGGATTAGCCGAAGAACTTTCAATCAATGCATTTTGTTCGGATACTGTCCCTAATAAATTTTTTTCTCGAAGAATCTTTTGTCCTTCAAGTGGTTGTAAACCATTTAGTTTCATCAAACGAATAGGCATGTTTTCTCCAGCCAAAATTGCTGCTTCTTTAGGTAGTTCCCGCGTTATCAGCAAAAAGCAACTTTGATGAGAAACTTCTCCCATATATCGTATTAGCTGACTATAATTTTTATATTTCTCTTGATAGTATCCAGAACAAACCCCTGCTTGCATAACTGTTTCAACTTCATCCAAGACAATTAAACAGCGATGTGAACGCAGATAATTAAACAATTCCGAAAAGCTGCCTTTGATGCCATTTGACAACTTCGTCTCAGACATTTGTTTGTCAGATAAAAATTGAGTTATATCGGTTAAAACCTTTTCAAGTAGTGGCGGTTTTTTTAAAGATATAAACAATACGTATTCAAATCTATTTTTAATTTGCTCTACTAGGCTAACTGATAAAGTCGTCTTTCCGATTCCCCCCATTCCATAGATTGTTATCAATCGGCAGCGATCTTCTACTAACCATTTTTTTAGGGTAGCTAGTTCTGTCGTCCGTCCGTAGAAATTAGATACGTCAATCGTATCGTCCCAATTTATCCATTTAATAGTACACTTGTTGCTATGCTTTGATGGTGAATCTAATAAAGTATAATCATTCCCAGTTAATTCCAAGTCAAACGCCATAAAGAATTGAACAAGTGTTCGTTTGTCTACCCCTTTTTTGCGTTTCAGTACCTTAAAAACTGTGTTGTAAGCTAATCCAGTTATCTCACTTAATTCTTCATAAGTATGCTTTTTTCTGAGTTGACCTTGGCTTTCCCGTGAGGATATTGTTGATTGAAGTTTTTGTAAGCCTTGCTCCGTAAAAATCAAGCCCCGACTGCGTTTCTGCTTTTGCTGATTCACAATAAACACCTGCTTTGATATAGATAAGTTTTTTGTGCAATTGTCAAGACTATTGAGATGTAATGTTCTTAGATATGGAAAAACAATTTTCGTTTCAAATCTATTTAGTTTTATTCCTCAAAAAAATCTACACCTAAGCCAAAAAATTAACCCTTATGAAAGCATTCAGTATTTTTTATATTTAAAAGATCTATAAAAACTGCTTAAAAAACATTGTTACAAATTTTCAAACAATTTTCAATTCAATGAGGTACAGTACATTACATTTTTGGGAAAACATAATATAATCCAATTCAGGATGAGACCTTACTCAAAAGAGTCACGACAAAAAATAATTGATACATATCTAGAAGGACAAGAATCAATCAGACAAATAGCTCAACGCTTTAAAGTGAGCAAAAGCTTTGTCCAAAAATTATTAAAACAATACCAACAAACTGGAACAGTAGTTCCCAAACCTCGTCGAGGGGGGCGACTACCAAAATTAAATCCCAAACAGATAAATTTAGTAGCAGAATTAGTCGAACAAAATAATGAAGCTACTTTACAAGAGCTATGCGATATGATCGAAAGTAATACTGGAGTTAAAGTTAGTCGTTCAACAATGAGTAGAATCGTACGAAAACTCAAATAGTCTCTTAAAAAGCGTCTCTAAGCAACTGAAAAAAAGGCTTTTTTCCCAGCAGTAAATTATGCCCAAAATGCGGGCCTAAAAAAGAAAAACTCCCACTATCTGTGAGAGTTTTTGAATGCGATAAATGTCACAAATGGAATGCAGATCGGATCTTTGCTCATTCAATCTGTCTCTTCATGTTTATTTTGTTGAACAGCTTCATAACCGACTCCGATGACAAAACCCAAAGTTGAGCCGGCAATAATAAAAATTGGTTGGCGCGATCGCGCCGAAGTTGTGTGATTGACTACTAAACCTAGTATTGCTCCTACTAAAGCAGTCATAATCCCTGAAAAAACGAGCATTTTAAAGTTCATCTGTTCTTCGGCGTTTCCAATTAGGTTGTTTACATTTAATGTGATATAATGTGAAGCATGACTGAGCGGTGCGAACTGTTCGCACGAAATTAACAATAATCTAGATGATTTTGTTAAAGGATGAGCGAATTTGTCAAATTATGACAAATTAAACTCTGTATCCTGTAGGTTTAATTCCTACCCACCAAACCACAGGTGTGAATACATAACCCACATTTTATGGATTGGCTATCTATAACTTGCGGTGCATGGGTTAAATGCGGGTAACTCGAAACTAATAAGGAATCCCCAAAGAGTGAAGTTAGACATGAGTAACGTACAGTGAATGTGCTATAAAACAGTCATAACATGACCTGTAGGGAAATTAGTTGATAATCTAACGAAAAAGGTTAGAACGCGAGGTTAGTGGTCACAGAATAATGGACTGAGCAACTGAGCTAACAAAGGCGTTTCACCCACAGGGACTAAAAATGGAGGATTCGTTGATGCCTAATCGTTCGATGGCATTGTGGTGGTACATATATCCCCTGGCTGAATGTGCAACTCTAAATCTAACGTGAAAGGATACTGAGGAACAGGAAAACCCCTAATATCCTATGAACCAAAAGGAACATGGCACTGAACCTTCTGAGAGAAATAATAAAACAGGCACGTTCAATATTTGTCTCAGTAACTACCTCGCCATCTTAAGTTAACACAACTTATACTTACTATGTAAATATATGAACTGTTAGCTTCAAGGAAAATGTTCATCAGATTTCATAAGGAAAAGCCTATCCGCAAGGAATTAGGGAGCAGGATAACCTAAGAAGCCAATGCCCTACTCGAAAGAGCAAGAAAACCAGGTGCTAAAACCCTGATAATCTGCGGGATATGCTGACGTAGGTTACGTATTCATAGAGGATACGACTTAGTAAAACCTTAAAAGGCTGAGACATTGAGGTCTACACCGTGGTCGCAGCTTATGCCTAATACACAACTTGATTACAGTGAACTTGACTGAGCTAGGCAATTGTCCCTTGGCGAAAGGTGATTACAATACATCGAACGGTTGAGAAACACCAAGGATGAGTTAGTGTGGGATTAAAAGGGTAAGAACAGCGTTAAACAATCCGAGTCTCTGACATAAGAGTAATCTTGAAGAGGCACCACAACATTGGCTATGAACGAGGAGCGGTATGAGGTTAGAAATTCTCACGTACCGTTTTGAATTAGAGGTGATTAAAGGTGACTTTAACATCGACTATAACTGCTTACAAATATCGATTTTTCCCAACTGTCGAGCAAGAAAATCTCTTGCGACGGACAATGGGTTGCGTGCGCTTGGTCTACAACAAAGCTTTGGCTACCAGAACCGAAGCTTGGTATGAGAGACAAGAGAGAGTTGGTTACAAAGAAACCTCTGGTCTTCTTACTGGGTGGAAAAAAGTTGAAGAGTTGAAGTTTCTTAATGAGGTTAGCTGTGTACCTTTGCAGCAATGTTTGAGACATCTGCAAAAAGCGTTCGCTAACTTCTGGGGTAAACGTGCCAAGTATCCAAGGTTTAAAGCTAAACGCTATGGTGGTTCGGCTGAATTTACCAAGTCGGCGTTTAACTATCGCAATGGTAGTTTGTGGCTTGCTAAGTGCAAAGAACCATTGAATATAGTTTGGTCTAGATATCTTCCTCAAGGTTGTGAACCATCTACGGTTACAGTCAAACTCGACAAGAGTGGTCGCTGGTTTGTCTCTTTGCTGGTAGATGACTACACGATTCAAAGCTTGCCACCAACGGAGAAAAAAGTTGGTATTGATGCAGGTATCTCCAGACTGATAGCTACCAGTGATGGCGAAAAGATAGCTAACCCAAAGCATTTTAATCGGCTGTATCAAAAGCTCAAAGTAGCGCAAAAGGAATTGAGTCGGAAAACCAAAGGCTCTCTTAACCGATATAAAGCGCGACTTGAGGTAGCTAAAATACACGCCAAAATAAAAGATGCTCGTACCGATTTCCTGCACAAGTTGACTAGTCGCCTGGTTCAAGAAAATAGCGTAATTGCTATTGAGGATCTGGCGGTTAGAAACATGGTCAAAAACCACAAGCTGGCTCGTAGTATTAGCGATGCTGCTTGGGGTGAAATGTTTCGTCAACTTGAGTATAAATGTGAGTGGTACGGACGAAAACTGGTCAAGATTGACCGCTTTTTCCCTAGCAGTAAACGATGCAACCATTGCGGGTTTGTCGCTAGGCTGATGCCCCTTGACGTTCGTACCTGGGATTGTCCCAGTTGTGGAACTACAGGCATCGATAGAGATATCAATGCTGGGAAAAATATACTCGCCGCTGGGCTGGCGGTGATTGTCTGTGGAGCGGACGTAAGAGTTGATAGACATAGTTCTAAAAACCAGTTGCGAAAAACTTCCAACGGAAGAAGGAAACAGAAACCGTTAGAGTCGAGGTAGCTGTTTCCAGCTTACCCCTCTCTTCCGAAACCGTGCTTGTCAATTTCTCGACACACGGCTACTCAAACGTATC
>JAAUYG010146579.1_pt1 | contig 10535 bp, 9 predicted proteins | sample 7278091 | NCBI WGS metagenome assembly JAAUYG01 (sample SAMN14350201, study PRJNA611818) | marine sediment metagenome | isolation source: surface marine sediment (0.6m) | place: French Polynesia: Moorea | collected 2018-08
AGATTGGGTTGCTTATCAGGCTGGAGTACTCAGAATTGAAATGGCAAAGTCAACTTTCAGATTGTATTAACATGTGTACGAGCTATTGATTTGGCAACGAGAATCAAAGACTCGTAGCTTCACAAAAGGTACGGAAACAGTCCAAAAGCACACAACCCACATTACAAAACATTTTATTCATTGGACTATTGAACAGACAGATCTAATAAGATTTTAAATGGTTCAGAGTATAAATGATCTCCATCTCAAATGTCATAAATTGCCCACAATATTGTATTTAGGGGTTGGCGACATCAGCACGGGCACTTGCCTCAGGCAACAGTTACCATATTGGCTGCTTTTTGTCGCGTGCCTTGTGGGGAGCAACTACTGAAGCAAGTCGGTGAAAGATCGGCGGGGAGGCATGTGTCAGGAGTAAATCATGAGAAATGTGGACGGGTTCGCTGTGGGTTCAGCCAAGCAGATGCAATAGGAAGCAAGGGTCACAAACATCTCGATCATTAAACAGCCACTGAAGCTCGGCGACCAAGATGGTCCCGTCTTGCCTTGAACCTATCTCGCATCGCCTGTAAAATTTACATTTTGATGGCCATCATATGCAATGTCGAGTTTTAAATGGCCCCTCAACTTGAGTGCTGATTGTCCCGGATCGTATTAATGTCCACTTCTTCTCAATTTGGTCTTGAGTGGAGAAGCATGCATTGTATCCACAGCTAGTTGTGCAGAGGAGTGGCTTGATTGAAGCAAATTGAGATTGGTCCCAAGTGTGCGGTCTTGGCTTGATTGGAAGGCGATCCACGAGAAAGGAAATGGACACTAGCCACTGAAAGCGTACATGGACAGAAAACCTGGGATTTTTATGGGGGGACTAGTCTGGAATAAAGTCCTCAAAGAACGGCCAATAGCTTGCTTTTAACCCCTTTAAGTCGTGCGTTGCTTAAGCAGGTCTTGAAATGTCAAGAAAATGAATAACCTTGCGCAGGAAACTTCGGGAAAGACATCGTTTATTGGACTCCGGGTGGTACCTAACCTCTAACCCCTAGACTATTGTAAAATCTCTCTTGTTTATGAATCATCAAGCTCTGAGCAATTACTCAATTTTACAGCACTCGCTTGGAGAATCATTTCAGTTTATTTTGAGTGAGGTCGGGGTGATTAGCTCAATTTGTGCTGAGGTGCACACAGCGCTGGTGCGTTCAGGAAATGACACTGCTTCAACCCTGGTTTTTTCCTTTTCAAAAACTGTACTCCTTTCTGGTCCATGAAGGATCAATCCATTGCCAGAGGATGACCGTTCCCGTTTGGTTTGGTGCGTTTACTGTCCTCACTGAAGAAGTGCCGTGAAAGAAACACTTGCCTCGGGCGTCCATTGCAGGAAGGACTCGACCGATCAACTCAACTTCTTTCGTGTCAGAATCACGATAAATTTGGAAACAGAAGAAACTGCTCGTTTTAGTCTCAAAACGGTGTCAAAAGGCCACCTCTCACCCAATTGTTTCGTGTTTTGGTGCACTTTTTTGAAGGTCAAGTGACGAATTGACGAATTTATCGAAAGCCGCCGTGATCATGTTCAGGCGCTGCTCGTTTCACTTCGTCTTCCCAAGCTTCCTTCACTTCCCCAGAAGACAAATTGTCTTGGCGTGCAAAGAAGCAGAATTTCATTTTCCATTTCTGATTGCCTGTGCTCCAACTGGATTTGAAACAAATGTGAGAACAAGTCTTCAGAACTACATTTGCTTCAGACAATTTTTGTCAGTGAATATATATTCCGCCGAAGCTGTGTGCAAAGGCAGGAATTCTCTTCAGGAAGGGAGATTCTGCCATCGTAAACATTCACGGCAATGACTTTGCCTTCCACCTCGAATATTGCCACAACCAGTTTGTCCCAGACGAACTTGGTCACACAACGAGCCAACTTGGAAGTGTTTCGCACAATGGCATAAAGGAAACAACCGCACGGGGAAACATCGATTTACCGTTTTGATGAGTTTAAATGGGCCGTAATTTTCTGTGCAGATTCGTTTCATCCCATTCTGGTAACAATAGATGCCATGTTGTAGAAATGCAGAGGTAGGCAAGCAAAATAGATCCCAAAATCAATGCAGACACTGACAGTGTAAATAAAATTATCATCACAACTTGCAATTGGAAACCATTTTCATTGGTGTAGAATGTCGTGAACTTTCTTTTGGCAGATTCACCTTGTTGAGATCATTCCCAATTGCGTTTCACTCTCCGCGGGTCTTAAGTGGGCGGTTTTGTTTTTTTGTTTTTTTTTTTTTGCGTGGGCGTTTCGTTTTTCTGTTTTTGTAAGATCCTGAAAAATTTTCACTTTTCACGGTGAAACTTCATGACAGGGGACTGGGACTGTACCTCAGATGCCAAAATTGAAAGAAACTAAAATATTTGGTGAGATCATAAAAAATTCATCTTCAAATTTTCTTGTTTGACATAACAGAGAACTGCTGGCAGAATGTCGATGTCGGAAGATGTAGATCAACATTTGCCAAATGAAGAAGATGTGTTTGTGCAGTGGACTACACAGCCAAGTAGCCAAATAAAAAAACCGCTCCAGCAGGCACGCCGCCCGCCGCTTCCTTCTGAACATTTCCCCCAGCAACACCTGTGCGGTGCAGGAAAAATCATCAAGTGATCGATTGCAGTCTAAATGCCCCTTAAGCTTGCCTTGCGCACTTTTCTACCTTCCGCATCGATCTTCCCATTCAGTGTTTTTTTTCTCCTTTTTTGAGCCTCGCATTGATCTGACGGTGTTCCCTGTTTGTCACGGCTGTTTTCCGTGGGGTCTTTCTCTGTGATTATCGTATCAATACGTTTTGCAGTTGCTTCAGTGTCATTTTCACGGCAACAGTTTTTTCTCGTCTGGTTGATTCACAAGAAGGAAGAACCAGAAGCATTTTCCCATCCCACAGAGAAACGCTTCTATTTTGGCTGCAGTCAGGAACCCATCAAGCACCCTCAGTCTCAATTAATTTTTTTTCCAGCTTGGCAAAGACAGTGAAGCCACATGGAACAAGACAGTAAAATATTCCAGTCGCACATTTTTGAGAATGGATTATGGATCGTCTTCGCTCTCCGTTTGTGCTACACGGTTTCTCTTGCTCGAAACTAACCAGTGAGCATTGATTCGACAAACACGAGAATTCTAAAGGTAAAAATAATGTGATAGCGATTATTCCTCAGACCTTATCTATTTCCAATGCCGACGACTCCTTTGTTATCGACAGGTTTGAAGAAGACAGCAAACAATACGGATGAGAACGGGTGTACTCGCAAGGTGATCAATGCAATGGCGAGAAATTAGCAAAACTACAAATTATTTATATTCCTGCAGGGAAAAATCAGAGATTGTTCATTTCTGATTTATGTCAATGTTCATTTAATAATGCATGCGGATAAAACGCCTGGAACAAACACTGGCTGTAGTGATAATCTGCGCACTGCGCATGGTCAGGATTCAGAACCACCTGTTCAGGGAACTATGTAAATGGTTAAATAAAGTTCCAGCTCTATCAGCAGATTGGAAATCCATTAACGTAATTAAATGCACGAATGAAATGCGAACACTGGATTTTCAGGGTTTTTGTATTTTTTGGCTGGAGAATATGAACAGATCCAGAAGATTCGCTCAAAATGGCTGATCCGCTTTTTGCTTCTTGCGAAGCCTTCTGCATCGGCGTTTAACAAGATTCTTGTAAAATATCACTCGAACTCTTCTACATAAGCTCATATTTTTCATTAATCAACTTATATCTCTATTAGCTTTCATTGCTCTTTGTCATGATCAAACCCAATCAACTCACGCCATCTTATCGATCCCCACAACATCATCCAACCTTATGGTCCCCACCGTTTTGCTAACGCCCTCACGTGGCAGAACCCAGAACTACACCTGATACATTTCCTTATGAGGAAGATGAACACTGGATGTATTTATTCCCCTTCACATTTCTGTTGTGGGTGTATTTCCTTCTTTCGTGTGCAAGTGGCGTGTAATGCAGAAACTCGTGCCTGTGCTTGGACATTTTGGGAAAAAGAGACAGGACAAAGACAAACATTTTTGAAACAAGCTGTTCGAAAAGTTTTTCTATTCTGGCACGTCGCACAGAATTCAAATGTGGTGCGAAGATAAGAAATTTTGAACAGGAGAAATCAAGGCCGAGTTTTATTTTTGTTGAAACAAAAAAAAAAAGAGAAGGGGGTCCAAGCGGAATATTTGCAATTTTTTTCTCTGAAAAAACAAACAAACAAACAAACAAATCAAAAGCAAAATGGAAAATTCAACTCTCGCTTGAAATGTCAAGCTTTTCATGAGGCATGGATGTCTGTTCCGGACGAAGTGCTCTTCAGCAACGCGCATGAGTGCCTCGTATCAATACAGCCTTTGGGTTGATTTATTTCACTGGAGTGGCTAATTAGTTTGGGGAAGAGGTGTCCTGCCCTGCCCTTGCTTGCAGCCAGCTTATTTAGCTTATTCTGGTACAATATGGTCTCGAGTCAATCTTCATCTCATTTCGGGTAAGGTGTACCTTGTCTCCAGTTTCCTATCTCCCACCTACCTGCAGCAATTCTTCACATTAATTCAATTACTGCATATTTAATGCAGAAATATGGTGAAAAGCTTGTTTCATAATTGATGCGATCATTCATGGAACCACTTGTTGGTTGGGCACGGTTGGGTCTCCCCCGAGAGTAAGGACAATATGACTTATGCTTCGGGATTGGCAAGGGTTTTGGGGTATTGGATTAGGAACCTAGATAGATCTGATGCACGTCACAACAAATTGCGCCTCGCAATCGAAAAACCTTCAACAAATGATGATACATCATCGTTAAACTTTTGCCTCTTTTGTGATAACTTCTAATTTAGCCTGCCGCTTGCTTTCCCCATCCACAGCAAACAAAGCCCGTTCTTAATGATTGCTGCTGCAAAGTGAAGAATCATGTACAACACCACATCCGATGGATCTTTATCAAACATTTATACAACTTGCAGTATCAGAGAAAATTTAAGATTTCTTTTTTTAAGACACTCCAGTCAATTTGTCTCAGAAAAAGCAGTTCATTTTTGTTCGGAACTTTGGCCCATATTCAATGCCTCCAGGTGCACATGAAAATTTTTCTGCTGCAATCTTTTTGCACTGAATGTGAAAGCTGGGCAGAGACTAAATTCAACTTGTAATAAAACTCTCCACGCAAGAGGCAGCAATCTGAGCAATTTGAAGTTGAGATTAAGAACTCAAAATAACTTTAGAAAGGGACACAAGAAAATAAGCAATTCTTTCAATCTTCTTTGGCCAAAACTGGTGGAGAAGAATTTGAAACTTTGCTTTGGGTAAATCTCCCATTTGCGAGATCAGTTTGTCTGAGTGGGGAGAATGGCCACCGGTGATTGTCTGCTGTAATTAGAGTAATTGAAAAAAAAGTGGCTCCATCAAAGATTACTCATCTCCAGTTTCTGGAAATAAAGATTCAGTCAAAGTCTGTTCAGCATTTGGAGAAGCAGCAACAGCATCAAGCAAGCATGGCCTGGGAGAGAGTCAAGGGTTGCAATGATGCTGACCCGAGTTTTATGCTTCTTGTGAGAACAAATAAAAACCAAATCGAATGAAAGTACTGTTGCGGGTCAATTTATGAGAAAAATAGCCCCAGGGTTGTCCATTTGCCAACCCTTTTTCCAAATTACTTGTGAAAACCTCATTAAGGGAACCTTGAGGGAATGGATCGGCCGTATACGCTGTGACCGCTCATCCTGGATGGCAAAAGTGTCTGGCTGCTTTGCGCACATCTCTAGAGACATTAAGAGGTGCAAATAGAAATGAATGATAGCTGCCGAAAATCCTCACTTCTGTCTTAAAGTAGCCTCTCAACAGATGTGCTGATGTACGTGGATGAAATTTTAATAAGAACACGGTTTTATCTGATTGAGTCTTGTGTGCTGCTTGGCCGCAAAATTTGATTTCTGTCAACAAAGACAGAGGCGCCAAAAGACCTCGGAGATGTCTCCGAGCAGCCATGGATATCTCCGAAATTGACTTAGATGTAGATTTCAGAAATAAAAAGCAGCTTTTAAACAAGATTTACTTGATATGTAACCTCTTACAGTGAATCTGACAACTCATGTAATGCAATCAGCTTCACTGTGTCCAACAATTTGGACCTGAAAGTGCACAGCAGAATGTTCGCGGGCTCTGTGTCTGTAACCATCTTTTGGATCTTTTCAAAATGTGACAGTGCTTCGATATTTCAAGGTTTCTGTTGGTGACTTTAGACATTCGTACACAATGATCAAGTTCGTGATCAAAGTAATTCATCAAATTGTAATGATCTGCAAAATGCGGAGGTCTGAACAAGTGCAACGGAGCTATCTCATCTTCTTTTAGTTTTCAAAGGTTACCATGATAAATATTAATGCAGTTACTAGAGGCAGTTACTTATTAGAAAATTAGTTAGCCATTAAGGTGAAGCCTGATTGTCATTTGTGAACAAAGAAAGACTAATTTCTCCAGAATCATGCTTCCCGTGGGACTTGACTGCTGCCAGGTTAGTTTAGTGTCATCTGCTGTCTGCAGGTCAACGCAGCGATCCGTGACCGCTGGCAAGTGATCTGAGGAGTGTTGGTCAATTCCTCTGGGATTTGTTATTTTCCAATGATGAAGCTTTTGTCGCCAGTGACGACGGACCTCTTATTAAGAATTACCTGCAAAGGTCAAACAGCTCGGGAAATGTCAACATCAACGAAGCGTCACCAACAAAAGAGCTGCACCAAGTAATGTCCCTATTGTCAAACACTGACACTTGCAACGGAACGTTACCTATTGCTCGCAAGGGACTTGTTGAATGGCTTCGTAACAACTTGCTGTGAAAGCAGGATCATCACAAAAATGAGTAGTTACCTTTCGCTTCCTTAGTCACAGGATGCTGTTTTTTGTGCTGTTGCGAAAACAAGTTCCACTCTCTTTGTTTTCACTGGTGTTTTGGGCTCTGCTTCAAAAATTGTGTCACCCAAAAAGTCACGCTCTGGGATGATTCTTGAAACTGAGCCAAACGCGAAAAGTTTGAAGCTGTCTTCAAAAAAGAATCATGGGAATGATTGGGAAATTGTTCATTAAGATTGTAAAATTACCCCAAATTGAAAATGTGTTATTCACCATTGTTAAAAAGATAATTCCTGTTTCCTCGAAAGAATTTCACAGAGTCTACATATTGAAAGAACAGACTCAATGAGACACCTCAGTGGCTGCATCTTGGTGTTGTGTGTGGCATCTTGGTGCTGTGCATGTCCCAGAATCCGCACTGTGAAATTGTTTCTGTCTAAAAATGGCACACAAAAGCTCTGCACCTTTTTTGAAACTCTCTTTTTTAGGAACACAGGTGTTTATCATTTGCAGAAGGTCACGCAGTTTGCCCCAGACAGGTGAGCCCAGAACAACAAACTTTGAAGTTGAGTGCTGGCAAAGTTGGGAGGTCAACTCTTTTTTGCGCTCCTCTCCTTGAAGCTGGCAGCCACAAAAGCCAAAATTGGCAAAGCACAATCACATTTCGTTATTGTCCTGTTAGGGTAGAGTGATTCCATTTTGCTTTTCAGTTGAGCGACACAAAACGGCAAATTAGCGTCGCCACAAAAAGACAATCAAATGACAATCAAATTAGGCATTTTCTAAGGTTGTCTTTCATTCACTGATGTTGTATTATCCCCTTCCCAAACTTATGTTCCCATAATTATCATCTTTTTTGCTCTAACATCTTCACAGAAGTTGAGGTACACAGCGTTGGTTTCTTCCCGGTGAAAAAAAAACTGCTGGGACTTTCTTCGAGCCATATGTTTCTTGTTCTTGCACTGAACCTTGTGGAACAATTACCTTTTTCGCTCAACAACACGCATCAATGTTTCGCTGACACTGGAGGGGTGATCATTGTTCAGCCTCACTCCAGAGTCAATTTTTCCTATTAAATGTCCCCAACATCGCTTGGAAAAGTACCTTTTCAGATGACATTGTTTGTTTGCTTTCGATTCCAGATGTGAGGAACACGCCCTGAAACTCACTCCCAATGCAAATCTGGTTACAATCTGGAGCGGATCATATCCATAAATGCCTCCAGGATCTCTAGCAATGCTCAGGTCATTTCTGGGAAACCCTAAGGTACCCTGAAAGATAAATGCTGAAATTTTCTTTCAAGTTTTCTATTTTCTCCAACGCCGAGGTGTTTTGAGAGATAAGGGAAAGCATGGAGCTTGTTGAGGAATGGTCACTCTCGGGACATCATCTGAAACCTGCTTTTTGTCACAGTAAAATGTCCTTCACTTTGATAGGCAAAATGGAAGGAAAGGAACTGAATGTCCAGAACTTGTAAGACAACAGACCTCTAATTTGGAGCTTGTGGGACCAAGTTCGCAGCATTGTTTTCACTCCCATTCTCTGATTTACTGTGGAATCCAAAGTGTCAAAAATTTTCAAGCTGAAGATCTTTTTTATTTTCGACAATTTCTGACAAACGCTGGTCATAAAAATGCCAAAATGAACGAATTATTGTTTCGCACATTTTTGCTTGCATTTTCCAGCACTCGCAGGATTCACAAGAAATGGTTTGCCAGAGGTGACTCTGGTGCATTCATTTAATACAATTTGGAAGTTGGGTAGAAAAGCCATCCCAGGCCAAGGGTGTGTAAGGTGTCACTGAGTCAGGATAAATGGGATTACTTAAAACATTAGGATGCTAATAATCTAATTGCCAGCCATTGTTTTGTCAGGTTGAATTTTTAGAAGCCTACCTTGGCCAAGTCAACACTGCTAAGAAAAATTACTGTCCGGGTCCCTTAATGATCGCCTGTGTGACACTTAGGAAACAATGGTCACGAAGGTGCGACTGCTTGAAACAATTGCAGCAGATTGAAGTGGACAAGGGGGAAAAGCAGGTTATTTGTGGCTGCAGGGGTGGGGACCTGCGGCTGACAAAGTGACAAGATGGGAAGAGACCGAGTTGTTTGCAGCAATTAACCTGACCAGCAATTGTCCGCGCGTAAATGGCTGCTCGATGGTCGGAGTGCGGCGCGACTCGCGTGTGTCGCGGTACAGGACAGATGAGCAGCGCAGCGCCCCGTGACCGACCCTCTGCCTTCAGCCACGTGTCCCTCTGCCGTCCCTGCCAAATCCCTCCATTGTCGCTCATGTTAACCTCAACTTATGGGTGTCAATTACACCCCGAGTTACAATGACACTTTAATCAAGTAATTCAGAAATTCCCAACCCCAAACTTGATGACATCAGGACATCGTCTGTCAATTTCCATAAGTTACGACATACGGAGTTTTCTGATATTCATCTGCGGAACCATTGTTTTTTCCACCTTGATATGACGTCTAGCAATCCGGCCATTGAGGCCTCAAGCCTCATAAGCAAAATGTTAAAATGATTAAATTTCCATTGGGTGAAATACAAGAGTTATTACACGACAATTATCAAATGGCAAAAGTGGCCTTCAAAGGGGAACGGAGAAGTAGGCAGTGAATAGGTAACCTTTCACGGGGGTTTTCAACTTTGAAATATTACAGTCATTAATTGGGGGAACTGAATGAAAACAGTTCAAAGAGTGACCAAGAAGTTGCCAATCAAACAGGTAATAGGCAGGAAAGGAGATGTGAAGAATTATCATCAAACCGCACAAAGAAGTAACTAAAGGACCATAAAGCAGTCCGGATTTTCTTTGGATGTTTCCATTTAGCGGACTAGGGAGCTGTAAATAGGAAGATGAGCTCCGGATGCGGAGACCATCCATTAAGAGAGTGGATGCGACAGGACTCTTAGGACATTTGCAAAGGAATCTTCTTTCTTCAAAGAGACATAATGGACATGCAGAGCTCAGTGGAAGGCAGTAAAAAGAAAGATGACCAGCCAGAATGCACTAATAGCAAAGGGTCTTCCTCAGATTTGTTACCATCCGGTTTGCATGTATCTCGGCTGACGGATGCTACTTACAGCCTTTGATGCTTTAAAATTGGGCAAACAAATCTAGCTTCTGACGGATCGTCTTTTTACCAATTACTCTGGGGTTAACACGCCAGTTCATTATCCACCTCGGGACTTTCTGACCACCGTCCGCCCGCCTTCTGTCCCTTGCCGCAAACTTAACTCAAGAGCACAAGAACGTTCTCAAAGAATCCCGCTTCATTGGCAACAAACAACCCTGCAGTGCGTACAGTCCCGAAAGCTGTGTTCCCAGCTCACGAACTTTTGTTTTTTTTTTCAATCCTTGTGCGCAAGTTTAAGAGAAGAAGCCATTTTTTCACTGAAAGCATTGCTTGGAACTCCACACTTCTGATTTGTCCGTGTGCGCAGTGTCAAAATGAGAAAGAGTATATAAGCGATAATCTTAAATCCCGGACCACTGCTGTTATTTTCCCGTCACGGTACAAATGCCCAAAGTTCTCTGTGACCCTTGGACCAAACTTTTTCAAACTTGGTAGTGTTCCAACACATTTGTGTGACATTTTGGGCAACCAAAAAATTTTGGAAAAA
>JAAUYG010218168.1_pt1 | contig 10535 bp, 5 predicted proteins | sample 7278091 | NCBI WGS metagenome assembly JAAUYG01 (sample SAMN14350201, study PRJNA611818) | marine sediment metagenome | isolation source: surface marine sediment (0.6m) | place: French Polynesia: Moorea | collected 2018-08
CGAAGGCATCAACAATGTCTGTGAAGTTACTGATAATTTGGTTGGACCAGAAGTTGAGGGTGACGAATCTTCTGAGATAGCCGATGTTTCCCTGGATTACGTGCGTGAAATCATCAACAACGCCATCAACCTGATCAAGAACGAACTCATTGAACAAGATGAAACATCTGGAGTCGAAAGAGATGAGATTGGAAGAAGCATAAAGCGGAGTGTTATTGCTGAGCAAAACGAGAACTTCGCCATTGAAAATAGCGTGACAAAATGCTCAGAGGATCAGGACTCGCATGAAGTTGAGAAGTTAGAACAGAAGGCTATTGAAGAAAATCTAGTGACTTCTGCACAAGAACGTGGTGTCTTTATAAAGGGAGAAACAGCAAGAGATGCCATAGATGTGTCTGACGCACAGAATGTCGTTGAGAATGAAACTGTATCTTTGGAAATCAATGTGGAAACTGACGAGAATCGGTATGAACACTCAGAGAGCCCCGATGTTGCCAAATTGAGTCAAGTTCCTCACAGTTTAGACGACAACGCAATTTTAAATCCAAGTGGAGAGAGAACATACTTGTCGGAAGTTCGACACTTTTCTAAGGAACTTGTAAAACAAAGTGGGAATCTCCTAGGCCAAGATTCTGCGCTTTGGCGGGACGAGGAAGGAGCTGAAGTTGTGCAAGAAACATACGCCTTGGGTGAAAGTAAAAACGACATTAGGGGCCTTAAATTATCCTTAAGCCTTGATCTGAACTCCAGTGCAGGAGAAAACGTGTTCAACTTTGACCCTCTTTCCTTGTCCACTTCACTTGCGGAGCGCAACACGCCGAGGAGTTTTGCGGATGACTCCGTTCACAGCGCCATTTCCGAAGTCGTCGGCAGTTTGCTCCATGATTCTTCTGAAGACGAGACCAGCAATCACGAGGAAAACGAGAGTTTCAAATTAGACGCAGATTCTGACAAAGTACATCTGGATTTGCCATTGAATGAGGATGGGGCATTTGAGAACGAAGCTCAGCTGAAGAAAGGCCACTCTGACACCGCAGAATTGCCCGAAGCAGTCACAGAGGAACTTGACTTTGAAGAGGAGGGTTCGGTGATTCTGAACAGAACGGACAGCTTCGCATCTGACATATCTGAGGATTGTACCCCGCACAGCGACATTGCGCCCAACTACGACTCGGAGAGCATCTACAGCTACGACAGTTGGTTTGACGTCCAGGGTGGTACTCCAGATGTTTCTGCCTCGACGCCAGGTGCCCAGAACATTGAGGATACACCCACTTTCCTGACCCGAAGAGCAACTGGAAGTAGCCTTACAGCGGACTCATTGAGCGTGGACTTTGATTCTGAGTCAACGTCGAGTGAAGATCTCGATTCGCAGCTGCTGCAGCTGTGTGAAGCGGAAATCTCTGATGTTGGTCAGTTTGACCCAGTTTCCCCTGACAGCCTGACCGCAATTCAAGATCCCCCAGACCCACAATCAGATGACACTGATGAAGTCATGACGTCACAGACACCGACCAGTGATGACATAACGTTCACGTCACGAAATGAAATTGCTGGCGTCAAGTTCGAGGAAAATGATTCGCCGAAACAGGACCAATTGCATGCTGGTAAGTGATTGCTTTAGATATCTTGTGTTCTGCTCCATTGTGCATGAACAATTTTGGCACCTGTAAAGAAAGCCAACACTTTCCGATCGTGCCAGTAGATCTCCTTCACGAAAAAAAAAAAAAAAAAACTTTTCCTTCATGAATGTTCTTCGTGTCAAACCTTTTAACGTTTGTGCCACATTCACTTCTTGGTGCGTGGTCCATTCTCAGTGGGATGGATACGACTGCATGATTTCCACACGGGAACAGCTTGTTACAAGAAAAGTTTCCCAAATGTCTTGAGGACGAAACATGAATGGGGACTTCACCGCACTCAGATGAAGCAACGTAATGCAGTTTCGCGTGAAGTCTTTTTCAGAAAAAACTCCAGGGAAATATTCCTGTTGCAAATGAGAATCAATTGCACCAGACCCGGCTCTTGAAAACCTCTCGTGTTTTCTACCACAAGCTGAGTGGCCCATCAAAAGGTGTATTTCATTTTATTACTTGAGATCTGATGGCCAGAATAATGTTATCGAACCCGGAAAAGGTATTTGCGTTGTTCTGTTTCGAAATACATTTGAATCTGAATATGTTCAATATCACGGAACGGCGGATGCATTTTGGATCTTTTAATGGGACATAATAAACCTTTATGCTGCATAAAGTCCTCAAATGCAAAAGAAATGCAACTTCATATCTAGAATTGTTTTTCAATAAAGTTCGAGTGCAGCGTTTTGGTAAACATCTCAAAAGCGATAACGTTGGGATTGTGGCAGAAACGTGAACTGAGTCTAAATTTGATGGACAGGATATGTTCATTGCCTGAAAAATATACAAAAAGGCTTGCGAGAAAAGAATCAGAAACAGTTTTTCCCTCACAACCGTTGAGATCGTGAGACCACATTGCAGATCACCGCAGTTCGGAGTACAGGGGAAATTGCACGGAACAAGAAACCGTGAAAGAATTTCATCTGGTCAGTTCAATTTACTTTAGTTTTACCTTTTGTCTCAGGCATGGCGGGCGCTGTTGGCCTGGCAGATTTGGACACAGAAGGTGCGGCCGCAAGTGCAGAACATATGAGAGCAGAAGTGGGTTTTGAACCGGATGGAGCCGCCAATGGCATTCCAGACAACGTGGACCAAACTGAAGCACAACAAACTAATGACCAGACCAGTGCTGCAACAGAAGACCCCAGTGATCAGGGTGACGACTGGGTGGAAAGAACCACTCCTTGCGCACCAGGTAAATCACATTCCATGACCAAGACTGAACGGATGGATTCAGCTTTTCCAGGAAAAGAGTCGAATCAAACTGCCATGGAAGCAAAATCATATCCAGGTGAATCTGGACAAACGTCACCTGGACCTCAGGATCCTGTTGCGGGAAGGACAGGTGGCATTGCTGACCTCCAAATGGGTGAGTTTCACTCAATACAACCGTATGGTTCTTCAGATCTCGGCAGGGAAGATGACTCTTGTTCCTCTGGTGATCAGGAAATTGACCCAGGCACTTACAAGTTGGTACATTTCAAATCCCCTGAGTCCAAAATGAAACGAAAACGCCCCAGGCTGGACTCCGACAGGTCGGAAAGGCTTAGCGTATCGGAGTACGTTAGCGTGGACACCCAGCAACTGGCGACAGCCATGGAGGAACTGGGAGAGACCGGACAACATGGTGTCGTCGAACTGACGGATGGTGGTATCAGACCAATCGACTCCACCAACAACGAAATTGATCTTCAAGAAAACTGTGAAAACAAAGGAACAGCCTTGCCAGAAGTGTCCAGTGAAGATATGTGTGAATCCCTCGAAAATCGTGATGAACTTGGCGACAATGCGCTCGAAACACCAACGATTGCTGAATGCTATCCGCTGACACCAATTCATCTGCATGGGGAGGTGGGGGGTCAAAATCAGAGAGAAGTTGACCACCTTGTGGGAGCTGGGGACAGCGAAGAAAGCAACCTCAGGGAGAGAGAAGAGGAAAACCCGTCTGAAACTGTTCAACACAACAGTGGACGAAACAAAACAAGGCAAACACCAGACGAAACACTTGAATCAGTGGAAAACGTCACTGGAAGAAATGAAGGAAATGACGTTGAGGAAGAAACAGACCGCACTGAGTCTCCTTGTAAGGATCTGCATGACATTGGCACGAACGTTGTATCTGGAGAAACAGATAAAACCCAGTCCTTGGTTTCCCACTCATTAGACAGGGGTCCAGTTCATGAAGTATCCAGCGAAGACATTCGCACAAACGATTCTTTTCTTCAAAATGGTGACGAGACCAGCATCAGGTCACACGGTGCGGGTTTCTCACAAGACAACATCACTCACTTGTTCCCCCCAGACCTTCCGTCAGATTCTGGAGCTGGTGAAGTCAACGGATACCTGGAAGGACACGAAACCAGTCACGTCTCAGCTGTGGACAGTAAACAGCTGAACGATGTGTCAAAGTTACGTGTGACAGAAGAGGCGCGTCCAAAACGCGACAGAGCAACACGTATTGCGCAGCTCGGTGATACAGACATAGTGAGCGTGACAGTGCCTCCAGGTAAACCTTGGACCGAATTTGAAGAAGACACGGTTCTGCCTGTCCTCAACAGGCAGAACCCTCGGGCTCTGAACTCTCTGGCGGCTGAAGAAAGCGGGAAGCCCTTGGGTAATCTACCTGCCATTGAGGATGAAGAGCAAGTCCCCGGAACAGACCGTCTCATCGCGCGAGAAGACAGGCACAGACAACGGGAACACGACGGCAGTGGTGCTCGGCAGCAGTTGGTGCTCTTGTCCAAGTCGACAGTCCGGCACCCGAGTCCTGCGGCCAACCCGGCGGGAACAAGGACAGCAGCCGAGGGAGCGCTAGTTCCCTGGAAAGGAGTCGTGAACCCGGAACAGGGCAGACTGCTCCTGGCCCGGGATGCCGCTGGGTCAGTCACCGAGTGCGACATGCAGATTGTCGGCATACAGCCGCTTCCTGAAGCACCGCAACCCAGTCAAAAACGTGAGTAAAATTCCCTTGAATGCGAATTTTCGTTCCCTTTGAAAAGCTAAAAGTGATTTGCTGAGCACACAGAGATGAACACCGCCAATGCCCCGTTTGCTGTTGTTCACGTATCACGGAGGACTTTTCTTACCAGCGAAGGAGGGGGTCTTGTTTTCTGTTCTTTGTCCTTGCGACTGACTGCGATCAAGCACCGGGCTTTTACTTCTGCACACTAAATTTCGGACTTTGGAATGCCAAGAGAACATCTTCACTGTACGTGTTGTTGTCTTCTTGATTTCTTCAGAGCCAAAGTCAGCTGTGTATGAAGAGGCTGAAGTCACGGGTCACAACGGACTGCAGCTCGCGGCTCTGGAAATCGACGTGCAACCCTGGGGAAACAATGAAGCGACCCATGACACGGCAGCCAACGATACAGATCTGTCATGGCAGCAGATAGTTCCGTCAAGTAACGTCATTTATGACGTACCACACAGTGACGAGAATTCTGATGCGCTACCAGAAGTCAGAGACGAAACCTTGGTGCAGTCTGCAGGATCAGAATATGTTATTCAAGAAGACTTCCAGTTGCCAAATGACGACACGTCCTCAAGCATCCTGAACGAGACGTCACAGCAGACGGAGCCCAACACTTTTCCTGCAGCACCTGTTAATCATTACAGTGATGCCGATCAAGAGGACACAAGGTTAGCACGAACGTCATTCGATGAACCTGATACAGTGATGAGTGACCTGGTTGGAACAACTCGTGGTGATGTTTTATGCGCTGACGAGATACTGACAGGTCAAGCAGAGGAAGTCTGTAAGAGAGCAAACCCAAGTGAAGCACAGTCAGCAGAGCAAGACTCCGTGGAAACTCAGAATGCCGAGGCAGCATCTGAAGCTGACACGACGAAAAAGAGCCAAACTAGAGCAAACAAGTTTGGCGAAAATTCAGCTGATCGCGGCGAGAAAGAGTCAGAGAATTGCGCACCATTCTTGGATTTGGCTGAAGTTCTCACCGAGGACTTGGTTGACGCTCCGCCCCATGCAGAACGAGATGTCCTGGAACAAGGGAAGTCAAGAGATGCCAAAAGAAGGACAGAACACACAGAAGATTCTGATGATGAAGTTGAAAGAGACAGAAAACGTACGTTCCAGGACTCCCATGCTGATGGCCAGAACAAGATGTCAAGCACAGAAGAGGAAGCTGGTGTGCAACCACTGAGTTCTGCTCCAGATTCTCAAGATCGAGTGCTGAATTCAGTTGTTCCATTGAAAAGATCCAGTTCTGTTTCAGAACCAGCTGATACTGGAGACACAGTCCTGAATCCAGAAGCTCTGGAAGAGGAAACAAATGACGTCATATCAGAAAACTGTGTTAACTCTGACCATGAACCCGTACCTGCCGCTGCCCCAGTTGAGTCAGTGAGCTCAATCACAGATGCTCCAGCTATCCCGAATGAAGTGGCACCCACAGAAGAGGATGTCAGGGTGGAACTGCTCGGCGCAACCGAACCACGCGTGAATTACGAAGACATGATAGCCAGTCCAAGAGAATTGGAACTGAATGAACAGTTTGTTCATTGGCCATCTGGTGACAGGCTGCACGGAAGAGAGAAACAGCGGCGCCTAAGTGAGCAAAGCATTGAAGCGGAAGAGTTTCTATTCACAGCCCGACACGTAGGAACAAATGATCATTTGGGACCTGCAAGGGAGAGGGATAGAAACGTGTCTGGAGTTACTGACGAAGAAGGGAGGGGACGAAGCGCCACTCCACGTCGCCTCTCTGTCCGCCTCCCGCACAGCCGCAGATCCCGAAGTCTGAGTCCGCGTGCACTGCAGTACGCTCAGTCCAAAACGGACGAAGAATACAAGATAGCGGACGCCCAATCCAGCCAGAACCGCGAGAACCTGAATGACGCTGCAACGCAGACGGACAGTCGTTCCAGAAGTCCAAAGACATCAACATCTTTGATCTCACAGGAAGAGGCAGCCCCAGAGCGAGGTTTATCTGCAGACAGTGCAAAAGGAAACACCGAATCCACTCACACAGCCGTGTTTGACGTTGTGAAGAAAACAACCGAGACGCAGACAGAAGACAAAGAGAATCTCCAGGATGCGTCTTTAGAAATTGAGGACGATCAACAAGCCAGAGAAGTGACTCTTGCCGACTGGAAGAAAGAAGAATCCCACAGTGTTAAAACTCAGACGGAAATCGCGCAGGAAGGTGACTGTGAAGAGAGACAAGAAACGACGCCGCCTGAAGATAATGAGATTCCAGCAGACGAGATAACGATTGCAGACACAACAAGCGAAAGTGAGCCCCTGGAGGAGAGCCGATCAGGTATGGCAATGGCGACACGTGGCAACCCAGAGGAACAGGGAACAGAAGGAATGAAAACCAGCAAGGTGGAAATGAAGTCAGATTTTGAAGACGTGCTGCGTGAAGAACAACGGAAGAAACTTGGAACCGCGGACTCTTCTGACGATGAAACAGAAGGCACTCCTTGGGGTGAATCTCAAGAATGGTCCAACAAGTCTGCATCAGTACAAACGGAAGATTTGGGTGAAAATTCCACCGCACTGTGGCCTTGCACATCTGTGTCTGTGCAGACAAGTGAGGCGGAGCCGTTAGATTTGCAGCAGCTCCCTTGCGCAGAGCAGCAAAATTCAGTGGAAGAGCTCGAAGGAAGTGAGGATAGCTATTCCACTGACAGCTTCCATTCGACAAGGGATTCGTCGAATTCTTCCTCAGATTCTGAAGAAAAACGTCCGTCACAAGAAGCTCCACCACTGAATTTAACACAAGAGGCAAAGGCACCAGTCAAAGCAAATTTTTTGTCCTTTGGGACCCAAACATCAGTCGAGCCAACAGTTGAAAGATCATCCACTCTGGACGCAGGATCTACAGAAGAGGGAAATGAATTGACAGAAGACGGCCAAGTGGAGCTTGATGGAAGACTCCGGCCACATCTCTTCACTTGGGAATCCAGGAGTTTCCAGACTCGGACAATCGAGACGCAGACATACCCGAATCTGAGAGTGATAGAGACGCAGACTTCAGTGGAGCCTCTGGTGAACAACACAGCAACACAGACGGAAGTCGCGCAGACTCAAACTGACCGGTTGGCAGTCCAAGAAAATGAACCAGAAAACAGACACTTCTTTGGAACAAACGAAAATGAAACAAACACAAGAGAGAACCTGTCCGAAATACTGTCAGACACACAGGCTGAGGAACAACCGTCTTCTGAATTAATTGAGGAAGAACGAAAACACAAGCTGGATTCTTTGCACCCGAATGCAGATGACCTGACGACCAATTCCAGCGCCGACACAACGGGGTATGAAGATCATACTGGGAAGGCAAAACGCACGGAAAACCTTGAGAAATCACAAGATGAAGAAGTTGCACAAAACTCTTTAGAAACAACAGGCGGGTCCGAAGCACTTGACAACAGTCTCCCAGTCAACGCCAGTGATTACGACATTCCTTCGAACGAAAGTTCTAACTTGTCCACTTACGGCGTTCATGTTAGTGTGACGTCATCAGAAGACAGCAACCTAGACCACAGCAGCTTGGTGTGTTCAGCCAACTTCAAAGCTCCCACAGCGGAGTTAATTTCCGATTCCCCAAGCCCTGAACACGAAACAGAAAAGGAAGCCCCACCTGTTCTGCAAATGCCAGATCAGGAAGACCTGTTGCAAACAGAGGGTGCGGTTGGGCACCCACATTCTTCGGTTCCGGATGATTCCAGGGACCCAACAGCTATAGTGGAGGATGTCATCCTCGCTCAGAGCGCCGGAAGACACACCGAGAATGAACCTGCTCTGCACGAACACAGCGCTGTGGACACCTACCAGGGTAGAGTCGCAACTGAAAATCACGATGGTCATGAAAACTCAGCACCAGAACCTGGAGAAATTGACACGTCTGTCCTCGCCCCAGTTGTCAGAACAGCAAGTGACACTGATTCAGCAGACGGGGTACTGCTGTCAGCCCCAACAGGAAATGAAAGTGATGCTTTTGACACTGAATTGGATTCAGCGATTGAGTCCGATTCTGGGCCTCCTGTCCCAATTGCCACCTCGTCTCCAGTCAAGAATCCTAAACTTGCAAAACGCCTGGCACCATCAGACCGGGTGGAACATCCCGAATTGGAAGCAGAATCGGCTGGTGTTAACTCCGACAGTGAAGGTGATATGGCAGAGGCGCTGAAAGAGGAAAGTGTTGACCCAGCAAGTGGCATTACCCAAGAAAGACCTGTGCTGGAAGAGCTGATCACGAAGGAAAGCAAACCTGAAGTTTTGTCAAGAATAGAGAATGAGAGAATTTTGCCATCCGAAGAGACCCGGGCATTGTCAGAAGTTGTTTCCAGAGAAGCCACGGAGCTGAGAAACAGAAGTCCTGGAACGGTTCTCAGGAAGGACGAGGCCAGTTCCGAGTCTTCTCCCAACAAGCTCAGGAGTTTCGCCAGTGATTTCAACGTGGCGACTGCGGGACGGGAAACTCTGGCACTTCCGGTGAACAGCGACCCAGATGTGTCGCGTGGCAGCAGCGCTTCTGATTGGACGCAGACTGAGGAGGCGTGGTCACGCGTGGACGCTCGACCAGCAGCCATGGCGGAGAGCGGCACTGATCCGGACGCAGACGCCAACGACGCACTGGATGAACTGGAGAGACTTCGCCGTGAGAGACAACGTATCCTGGACATGCTTGCTCAGGACATCATGCCTTCTAAGCTGCAGGTGCGTCCGTCCCCGCTCAAAAAATAAACATGACGACATGTAATACCATTCTTTTTCACCTGCCAGTTGGTTTTCTGCGCCCAAACAGCAGTGAAACTTTTTCAAGTGTTTTTGCAATGGTTCCAATCAGATGCAAAGTAATCCCTGGAAAAAATTTGGGTCCCATCATTTCTTCTTGTGCTTCTCAGGTTGAGTTGGCCGAGGCGCAGCTGAACTACATCATTGGTCAGACGGACACGCTGCTGCAGGCTCTGGACCAATCAGAGGACGGGTTGGACGCGCACGCGCTGCTGGAGCTGAGTGTACCGGAGGAGGAGCTGCAGCACATGCGTGACCAGTACCTGCTGCAGTACCGCGCGTCGCTGCAGCTCTCCAAACAACAGCTGGACGCGCGCATCCACAACCTCGAGCAGCAGAAGGTATGAACACTCATTCGTTTTAAATTTGCGTCAAATGTGACAGTGCTGACGCACGCCCAACGCTGCCACTTCTTTTGACCGTGTTACCAATTGACTTTCGTGGGATCTTTCATGGCGGCACTGGTGGTATGATTCTGACACAGTTGTGTGATGTTGCGCATTGCATTTTGCAGATGCGCTGCGGGAGACTGAGGGACAGGACACGTCGTCTGGCGCAGGTGCGCCGACAGGCTGAGCTGGAGGCGTTCCGACTGGAGCGGCACAGGGCGCAGGTGATGCACGAGCGGGTGTCGGGGGTGGCGTGGGGACGGTCCAGGAGCGACAGTCCGCACCACCGCTACGCCTTTCCTGTGACCGCTTCACATTCCGCGCATTCCTCGCCGGTCCCACCACTCTACACTCCAGAACCCGACATACCACTTGCACCCATCTTCGCTAGGTAAGTTTTGACCATTTGACAACACACTTCCAGCAAGAAAAGCAACAATATCATCCGCACTGAACGAAATGCAATGATGTGCGGTTTGTTTCCAAAAACATGAACCAGTGGGAAAGAGCACTGTCATTGCTTTCCAAAGATGAAAACATCGTTGGATTGTTTTCCATCAGGTACATGACACCGAAGCAGATGCAGCGTCATTTGTCCAAGCTGCGTCGGGATCTCATTCAGGCGGAGAAGCGCCGACCGAATTCTACATCTCCGTTGCGAGTGCGTTCTGCCGGCAGTTTGCACTACCAGACTGGGAGCCTGCCGAACAACCTTCACCATCCAACAAGTTTGCACCGCACACCTCA
>JAAUYG010144134.1_pt1 | contig 10534 bp, 7 predicted proteins | sample 7278091 | NCBI WGS metagenome assembly JAAUYG01 (sample SAMN14350201, study PRJNA611818) | marine sediment metagenome | isolation source: surface marine sediment (0.6m) | place: French Polynesia: Moorea | collected 2018-08
CCCCCCCCCCCCCCCCCCCCCCCCCCCCCCCCCCCCCCCCCCCCCCCCCCCCCCCCCCCCCACCGCTTGTCGGCCCCTGATTGTGTTTTATACCCCCCAAAAATGACCCCAATGTGTTTTCTCTCCCCAATTGGGAAGTAAAAAAAAAAGGCCCTAAGAAAAAGAAAATGCCTTCATTCTTTCCTAAAAACACCAGAGAGATGTTTTATATCCAAGTTTGTTTTCAAACTGTTGCAATCTGTTACAAAGCTACCAGTCAGAGATAGCGATTATACATTTTTTGTGCAAGGGATTGAATTACATTTGTTGGAAGCACAGTATAAATACACATAAATATATATGCAACTATATAACATTGTATAATGTCCAACAGTGGTACATGTGGTATATTTTGCGATTAGAGAGGTTTTAGAATTTGGATCTAAGTATTTTCACATTGAACACTTTGGACTTTGATAACACAGTTTGAGTTATTGCACAGAGTATTGCGTTGTATTGTGTAGTAGACCATTATAGACGGCTCTTGTAAATATGTATTCTCACTGCATTGTAATTTATCTGTAATCAATGTACATGAAGTATGGCAGTATGTACATGTGCATCTTCATACAGAATATTTATATAAAAAATCCCCCACAGGGGCCACCTACTTTTGCCACACCAGTCAGGGTGAATTTTGACAGCAGCCAAGAGCTAAATAAAGCTTGTTAAAATTTATGTTTTGTATGTACTGTGAGCATGTTGCGTTGTAGATTTCGCACAAGAATGTGATTAATTTCTTTTGATGTTTTATGGTCCCTATAATCTTAGAAATTGTAAGTGAAGAGAGGGTGAAAAAAATCTTATAGCCTTTTCATGTAAGTTAGTTGTTACCCCGATTAGAAATATAAATTTTAGGCTTTATATGTATGTTTACATGAGCTACCATCAGTATTTACAACTCTATGCATTTAAATGTTGTTTGTGGATCAATATTTTGTTAACTTCTGTAAGGACATCCAGTCTTGTTTTAATTTACCCGGATCAATGTTTTAGTCGTAAAAGGTTCCTATAGAAGTCCTATAAGAGGTTCCATGTTGCGTTACCTTTGGTTACCAACCCAATTCTTCCAACAATTGCCATGATTCATTTGTGATTCCCAAGACGTACTTTTCAATGGGGGTGAAAACCCCAATCTCTTTGAACTTTTTGGGAATCTGCCATAGGCTAGCATTTTTGAATTTTTCGTTTTACGTCCCCTCCGACCCTACAAAAATTGACCAGATATAAAATTAAAATACCTATTATATACTTTTTTATTTCCGATGGGGAGATTTATTTTTCCAAAAAGTACCAAAGGGCGAATTTTTTCTATAAAACATGTAAAAATATGGAAATTTCAACTTTATTTTAAAATTTATTCCATCCTCCTACCCTACATCAAGAAATTGTTAGAGATTGTTGTAAAGGTAAAAATTAAAAAATGCTGGCCATAGCCAGAAACAAAAATCCCGGGATATTTTTTGAATGTAGGTGTTTTAAGAACTTACGGACCCAGGTGGGCGCAATTTAGGGTTTGCAGTCTTCAAAGTTATCGTTGCTAATCTGCTTACTAGTATACATGTTATAAGAAACATGGGAAATACTAGTAGAAATATGTTTCACATGTTTCAAGGATGATTGTCTTGTGTCACTTTAATTTACTTGATTTGTTTCTGTATGAATATTACAGCTTACTTTTCCTAGTTATGGTATGTACATGATGTGTCAGTTTAAACTTTTGATTGAGTGATTTTTATGCAATCTTGTTTTAATTCTGTAAATCAACTCTGTTTAATCTGTGTTTCAGGAGGCCTGTTATTCACTCTTTGTGCGGGATAGATTCTCCAAGGTGAAAACCAGTGCACTTCCGGTTTTAATAGAGGTAAATCTGGTTCTGTCTTTACCATGTTTACAGAAAATGTTTAAAATATAGATGTGCATATACAAATTAAGGCATCCCAGTGTGTTCATGTGGGAATGTAAATTTCTGAACATGTTTCATGTGTGTTTGACATTTTTTTTTTAGAAGAATAGTGTTTTGGTGTGTATTAAGATATTTACAACTTAACATGCTTACTAGTAATACACGTGGATTACATTATATTCAGAATTAGTAAAATCCTGGAATCAACTGTTGTTTTGCCTAAACATATTACCGGTACATCAACAATCAAACTGATAGCTTATCTGGTGTTGTGTCAGTTGTCTTTTAAAATGGATGTAGGGTTGTATTGTGATGGCATACCGTAGTTAGAGCTTTATGTGGCTAAACTTTATAAGCTGCAACACACAAGTGAAGATATCTTCTCCCAGGCAGTGGAATCCGGTGGCTTATGAAGAGAGGAAGTGACAGTTTTTATAAAAGTCAAAGTTTGTTTGACACCTCTAGCGTACAATAGTATACTAGTATTTGCTGGAATACCTGGTGCACCTGCAGTTAATTATTGCCATTTTCTGAAATTCTGATGGATGTGATGGGCGGTGTGTCCGGCAAAAAATGTCGAAGAACTCAGCTTTCAGGAGATGGGTTTTCCGGCTAACTCTACAATACATCCATTTTGATCTGTGGACACTTCACACATTGTGTCAATGTTTGGCAATCCCATTCTGACTTGTCATCGCCATGTACATGATGTATCCGCAGTAGCCAAACTATGGCTGTGACGAAATTGCCAGTCAAAGCACGGAATCAGGACTGCAAAAGTGAACGAAAAAAACAACAAAAAAACAAACAATTTTAGCGCAGCATTCATTCGGCCAACTTGTGTTTGCTGGGGAATCCCCTCCGAAATGTAACATCTGTTTGTTGACTTAGAGGCCTCGTCCACGATGGTAAACTTGGTGAACATTGGATTTCAGACAGTTCTGAGAAGTTTTTGGGCTTCGGTGTCATTTTGTACCTGAAATGTATTGCCTTGTCAGTAACTTGTCTTATTGCACACCCTTGGACCCCAGACAGAGCATTGTATGTATCCTAATCCTTGCAGATATTTTACACTGTTTATTCTCTATTACGAACTCAACCGCGGGCTCACATCAACATGATGTTTTTGTTTAGCATCCATATAGTCCTTTCCTGATATTTATGTAAGTCTACTAGCACACATTTCCACTTATGAATGTTGTTTTTCTGTCTTCCCTGACATGTGTGACAGGTGATGCAGATGTCAGCTGGATCCAAGCTCTCTGAGGATCTGAAAATTGACGACCTCATTCCTAAAGTTTTCATGGAGTTGACTAAAACATCAAAGCATACTGCCACGGGTAAATACATGGAAGACTTAATATATATGTTCCTGGAAATTATAAATAATTTGATATTTGATCAAACAGGAGACCATAATTAAGGATTACTTAGTTTGCAAAGGGAGGAGAAGCTTGTATTGAGACAACCAACAGTGGTCTGGTCACATACAGCATGGTCCAGGGCAAAATGGTCTTAATTCTTGGTGGTCTTTGTCTGAGACAATATAGCGATACATATCTGACGCTTTTGGTTGAAGAAAAATTAGTCAGAGTACCGTGGGGTTCAGCTGTAGTGTTTAGTTATCAGCCAGTTTTACTGTACTTCACGTGTCTGTGTATTGTTAGTGAAGCAGCAGATGTACGTGTTGCTGGGCGTACTGGCCGAGGTCTACCCGGAAGCCATGGTGAACTACTCGGAGAGGTTGCTGGAGGTCTACGTGAAGACCCTGAAGACCGAGGTAAGTGAAGATTCTGACACTGAGCTTTGGGCTGGAGTTACTCGAAAATACTTAAGCCTCAGTTTCGACTTAAGTCACATTTAAATTTCAGCCAATTATATTGCTGATATTGTTGACGTAATGTCAAAACTTAGACTCAGACAGCCCAGGGCTGGAGTTCTCAAAAATACTTACCTAAGTCTAAGTTTGGACTCAAGTCAGATTCTTGACTTAAATGAAAACATAGACTTAAGTATTTTCGAGAACTCCAGCCCTGGTCTCTATGTATTCCCTACAAAAGTCTCAGTAATGCAAATGGAATCAGTAAAGTTGTCTACATACCGAACAACTTTAGCATGTGTAACATGTGTAAGAGGCCCTGGATGGATTTTTTTGGAGTCTTGTATTATCCTCACTGTACAAAAATAACTAATTTCTGCTTTGAATTCACGTCCCTTTTTATAGAAGTGGAAATGGAAACTAGGATTTTAGAGTGGAAATGTTATGTGTATGCATGTCATACATATAATAATTGCCAAGAAGTTCACCATAAGGATAATAACTGTTACAGTCAAAGAAAAAACTATGAAAGACATGTGTTTATGAAAAAGATGGTCCAGCTTCACTGTACAGTAGTCCCAGATTTTACGTCCCTTTATTTTAAGACTACCCTTTACCAGTGGCAGTGATATGACATCACTTAAACAATGTTGAAGGAATGCAAAATTGTAATTTCATTTCCTAAGACTACCTACCATAATGTCTGATGTTCTTGGTCTGCGATGATCTTGAAATTAAGTTAAAAAATTATATTCAAATTATATTAGATGACATCTAAGACGAGGAAGCCGGAGCTGTCGGTGATAGCGGGGTGTCTCCAAGGACTGAGCCACTACCTGACACAGTTCACTCACTCAGCCGAGGAAGGTACATACATGTACATGATGTGAAAATGTCACATGTATCCGTTTGTGGAAAGGCCTGGAAAGTTGATAATGAACTATTTTCTTTTTTATATTTGACTTATAGGGTACTGTTCTTCATGTTCCTAGCCGTGAATCATAATTTATTTTTTTGCTTTCCGCATGTATTCGTTTCTGATTTTATGTCTGCTATAACATGTATAATCTGGTCTGAGCCTACTATTTGATGTCTTGTTTGTCAAAGGATGCACATCCTGTGATATTTGGGTAATAAAACTATAAACTTTTTGTACATATTCCAGATAGATAATTTTTTGCTCTAATTGTTACTTCACTTAAGAATATGTGACTCAGTTAATCCAACAATGTCTTTAGCTTTGATCTTTTCTATGGCATTGAACTTTTTTTTCTGTTTACGGAAAACCAGAGGCCAAATACTCCTTTGATATTTACAACTACACCAGCAAAGCTATCAGCAAGGATGTGAACGTGACTCGATATGAAATGGGCCTCCGTGGATTGCAGCTTCTGTCGCGACATGCGGCACAGTTTAGTCGCTACCTTGTGGAGGATTATGAGGTAATGTAACAGTTGCTATGGTAGCAGGTTATGGTGATGTATACAGTGAAATTTGACTTTAGCAGGTTCTGGAATGACACAGTGGAAACCTCAGTGGAAACCTAATGATTGATTGATGTTGGGACCACCTCGTAGTCTGGTGGTCGAATGGTTAGAGTGCCGGGCAGAGTGACATTTATACCCCCATCTAGCGGGTTCGAAACCGGTCACGGGTTAATACCCATGAAATGCCTTTAGCTTATGGCAACAGGATGAGACTTAGTATTACATATGTATTCATCACCTAATTCAGTGTCAAACCGTAACTCTATGCTGTGGCTCCTTACATATATGATATTACTATATTGTCAGTGTTTTCAAGTACAAATAACAATCTATATTATGACGACTACTTCTCAGGAGTACCCAACACGTGGAGCAGTTTCAGAATTAAGACCACTCTTAAGACCAGTGTATAGCAGTCTTACATGTCGTCCTAGTTCTGGGCCTCCATTGTACTTTACTGTCGCTTTTGACTGACTGTGCCTGACTGGTTCTAACAGATACCTGGTTGTGGTGTTTCCTTGGGATGGCAGGCTAGGGTTCAAATCCCAGCAGTACAAGGAAATTTTTTGTGTTACATAGACAACGCTCAGCAGTTATAATTAACACAGAGTCATGCTAGACCATCGTTGAAGTGTTCAACTTAGGGATTGTTTTGTATGAATGTAATTATCTATATAACCATTTCTCACACATGTTCTTGATTCTGGGGTTCTGATATTGAAATGCCACTGGCTTCTGTTGATTTTTTGTTAAACATGACTTTTTGGGTCTTGTTTCAGGGCATGTATGCTAACCTACATTACTGGGGCAACCACCACAATCGTGAGATGCTTCATGCTGGGATAACTGCACTGGAGGCTTTCTTCAAGCAGGTACAGGGCCTGGAATATACAGTGGAACCCCTCTTTGAGACCACCCCTGGCAATAAGACCAACTCTTTGGACAACTAAAACTTACATATCAGGGGTAGATTGTTTCGGAATGAAAACCGTAATAAGAATTAAGACAACTTTGGCATTGACCATGGGTAATCTGAATTCAGGAGTTTCAGCCACTGTTATGTATTTGGAAGGCACTAGCTCGGAAATATAATTTTAGCGCAATAAAAATTGCTGCAATATTTTATAGTAAAATATTTTAGACACTATATATTATAATTGTTAGAGGCCTAACTGGAGATTTACAAAGGTGAATAAGATGTTACTAAATATGATTTTATCTCCACATATATAATATTACTAAATGTCATATCCATGTTTTAACATATTTTATCCATGTATGATTGTGTATATCTCTCCAATTTTGGAGTTTGGTAACTAAGTACAAAAAAAAAAAAAAAGAAATAAAATAATTAAACTGCGGCATCCAGACACAGAAAGTTATGAATTTATAGTTTCTATTTGTGATTTCGTGTGTTTAGGTGGAATTACAATTATATTCCACTGTTGATGTAACACAAAGTGCCCAAATTGATCCAATACATTGTGCCTATAGAACGTATAGTCTCTAAACTATGTCATTGACAGGTATCGGAGATGTTGGTTACCCTAGCCAAGCAAGGCAGGAAAGAAGGGGCCATTTTCAAGGTAAGAGACAATACAATACAAAAGTTTCTTTTCAAGAGCAGTGCCAAGCACTTCAAGTATTTGACAGAATATACAGGTACATGTATATGTATATAAAAATATTTTTAAGCACATATGTAGTAAGTACCGGTATCTAAAACAAAGAATTTTAAAGTATTTGGGGTTCAACCTTTCTGACACATCCTCAAACCAAATTATTCGTGACCTGTTGTGTATATAGACACACATTGTGTGACATTGTATGTCCCCTCTAATAGGGACCCCCTTCTGTCACACAGTTGTCTTCTTGTTAGAGAGAGGTCCTTTGTTGAGAGGGAGCATCACCGCCAAAATTCTATGTCCTTTCTAGAAGGGTGTCATCTATAGAGAGTGTCGTTTAAGAGAGGAACCACAGTGCTATGAAATATGGGATTCTTCTGTTTCATGCCTGTTCATATATTGGAAAACTAGATAACCAATCCAGATTATTAAAGGCATAATTATGTTACATGGATTGTTTCCAGTTTTTCATCCAGAAGTTCCGTGAGGTGATGGACAACCCATCATCCATGATCAAGGAGCTGTCTCTGGCTATACGTGGATATGGATACTTTGCTGCAGTAAGCAAACTGACTAGTGGTAGTAGCAGTACCTAGTACAGGTAATAGTAGTAGTAGTAGTAGTAGTAGTGGTAGTAGTAGTAGTAGTAGTAGTAGTACTAGTTGTAGTAGTAGTAGTAGTAGTAGTAGTAGGTGTCAGTAGTAGTAGTAGTTGTCAGTAGTAGTAGTAGTAGTAGTTGTAGTAGTAGTAGTAGCAGTAGCAGTAGTAGTAGTAGTAGTAGTAGCAGTAGTAGTAGTAGTAGTAGCACTAGTAGTAGCATAGTAGTAGTAGTAGTAGTAGTTGTCAGTAGTAGTAGTAGTAGTAGTAGTAGTAGCAGTAGCAGTAGTAGTAGTAGTAGCAGTAGCAGTAGTAGTAGTAGTTGTCAGTAGTAGTAGTAGTAGTAGTAGTAGTAGTAGTAGTAGTAGTAGTGATTTATTGGCATTTTCAGTAAGTATCTGTTGGACCACTGACTAAACATTTTGGTGTTAATAAACTAGATTTATGAAATGTGACTGGTTTACTTTCAGCCCTGCAAGCTTTTCCTGAAACCTGATGACGTGAAATTCATGTTCAATGAGATGGTGCAAAGGAGCGAACAAATCTTTTTGTAAGTTTTGAGTAGACAGTGAATTTGTCAGCTGCTATTGTCTTGGTTCAACCAAAAAACAACAATTGCTGTTGTTTTTTGGCTCTGCCAATCATGAGGTGCCCCTGTTTTCATGCCTTTACCCTTCTTTCAGGTATCTTCAGAAAATTGTCCCGCCAAGGGGTTTAAAATACTCCCTATTGTTTGGCAGAGTGGGTGTCCTGTTGGAGGGGAACCACTGAGCACTATATAATATACATTAAAACGTGGTCAGATCTCGTAGGCTAATTCGGTGGGGTGAGGAATAAAAATTCAAATCAGTACATAGCTTTAGTAAGGAGAGGTGCTTCATTGCCAGAGGAATATTTTCTGATACATCTGAATGTTATACAGTGAAACCTGTCTTGAGAGACCACTGCCATGAGAAACCACCTGTCTTGACAGACCACACATTTTTGGCAGAAGGACCAACATTTCAATATAATTGAACCTGTCACCAGAGACCACCTGTCTTGACAAACCACATTTTTGTGGCCAATGGGGTGGTCTTTCAAGAGAGGTTCTACTGTACATGGCAGGTGGGGCTTATGTATGTGTGGCAGTTGTGGCTGATATTTTGCTGTAAATTATATTGATTTAATCACTAATTGCTGAACAGCTACTATAACCAGTATAAAATATACATTTTTGCTAAACGTTTCTAGCTTTGGAGCCTATTATATAATTTTGCATTTTCACATACATGTATTACAAAAATGTGGATAGCAATCTTTTAGCTTATTGGTATAAGCATAGTCCATGGTGAACATGCTTGTCCTTTCTTTTGTAAAAAAAATGTAAGGGCTTTCAGCACCAAGCAAGGTAAAGTGATTTTGACACATTGTACAAAGAACATGTTGCAAATACTAAAAATGTTTCATTTAGACTAAGCAAAGGTGTTCTGAGTATCTGTCTTTACAACCTATGGGAAATTGCCTAGCAATAGGATATGTTCTTCTGTGCAATTAATATTAAAGTAGGAACTGTGAAAAAATGCTCTGAACAATGTTACATTGTGTATCGGTGTTAGTATTGTTTGAAGATATCTGGACAAGGGGATTTGCTGTGTACAGTACTAGTAGTACTGCTATTTAATACACTGTAAATCCATGAGTGTAATCCTCCAAAGTTCACTGCTGAAACTTTTGATGCCACATATTTCGTATTACATGTAATACCACTGTGAACAATATAAAGATCTGCAATTTAGCAAAAGCTAATTACAATCTTGCATGTGCTGAGGTTTTGTCACAAAAATTGGGTACACGTATGGGGCATAATTGTCATGTTATTTAGCTGTAAGCCTTGAGTCCAAAGCCACACTTAACCATAAGACAGACTGGTTTTATATTGATTAAAGACCTTCTAGACTTTTTTTCTGTAAACTAGCCTGGGGCTGTTACTGTACCGGTAAGAATTAAAAGTATTCTTGTCTTTTGCTTCCAGCCAGAACTTGTATAGGTGTATAAAGTTGCAAAGTCATATAATATCAGTATGTCATTCAGCTGTAAGCCTTAAGTCCAAAACCAAACTTAACCATGGGAAACACAATGGTTACTAAGCTGATTATAGAACTTCTAGACTGAAAACTAACCTGTGATGGCTATAAAGTATTAAAGAATTAAAAGTGTTCTTGTCTTGTACTTCCAGCCACATCTGGTGAGCCAGGTGACCTGTCTGATTCTGCACTTGGCAGATGGAACACGGAGCAGGAGTCTGAATATAAAAGTGAAATATGTGAAGAGAATTCTGGCACTGTGATGTTTGGCTGTGTGAAGATAGAAACTCAGTCAGGTATTGTATATGTTGTAGGGGTACAGTTCTGTCTTTCTGAGTGGTCTCTCTTTTAGTGGCCACTGTCAACAGAGACCACCCTCTCTAATAAGGCCATAAATTTATTCTGCCACTACCATCAATGTATTTATTTCTCCCTCTCACCAAAGGCCACCCCTCTAATGTGGCCACAGTTTCTTGGTGAACACATACTAACATGTATGTAGGTAATTACCAGTACAGTGGTACCTATCTTCGAAGACCGCCCCATCAGCTATAAAATTCTAGTCTCTCATGCCTTTGGAGACAGGTTTCAAAAGTTGAAATTGAAGTGGTTATGCCATGCATATGTAGTCTTTCAATACAGGTCCCGCTTTCATGGCAGTGGCGTCACTGCCATGCATGTACTGTATCTCTGTACTGTTATAAAAGACAAGCTAACACTTTCTAAATAATGACCAGTTTAACAGTTCAATAATAAGTAAAGCTGTTCTGATGTTAGGAATTCTTTCCGACTTTCTCCTTGTTGGGGCATCCCGTCCCGACGGGATCCCCTATGGGCTTGCCGACTTTTTTTTTTTCTGTCTCTCTCGGTTTCCTTCCGCCGCCAAATATGGCATTCTCGGAGGCCAAACACAATGAAGGAAATCTTGTATTGACCTGGTACTTTAGGAAAACCTTCCTATATATAGTCTTCAGAACAAGGGTTAATTTTTTTCC
>JAAUYG010239581.1_pt1 | contig 10534 bp, 8 predicted proteins | sample 7278091 | NCBI WGS metagenome assembly JAAUYG01 (sample SAMN14350201, study PRJNA611818) | marine sediment metagenome | isolation source: surface marine sediment (0.6m) | place: French Polynesia: Moorea | collected 2018-08
AGCCCACACGGGGCGGTTTTGATGAGCCGACTGGCTTTTGGCGGGACTCGAACCCACGATCTTGTGGTTGGGAGTCCGACGCGCTAACCATTCGGCCATCGCAACCCGACTTTATGCATGTGTACAGGTAGTGACTAGTGACAATAGTGTGTTAAATTAATGCAAAAGAGACCCTTCATTTATAATACCTTAATACTAAATGGTCATAGATCCGTCATGGGGGAACATTTCTGTGATAGGCTGGTTATACAGTAACAGCACATGGTACACTGAACCTGTCTTGCGAGATGACTGCTATGAGAGACTACCTGTATTGAAGGGCCAGCTATTCCTGGCAGCATGTTCTACACAGGTCATTGTAATTGAACCTGTCACCAAAGACCGCCTGTTTTGAGAGGTCACATTTTTATGGCCATTGGGGGTGTCTTTTAAGGGAGGTTCCACTATATAGTTTGTCTCAGATCCTTCTTGCATTATATACATGTACCACCAATCCACTGACTGGAGTGGCATGAGACTTTCATTCAGTGATCTATCTCGGTTGGTTTGGTAGCAATATAGATTTTGCACCTTTTTGTGCAAATATATGATTAATATTGGTACGCATGTAATATTTTGAGGGGTGTTGCACAATAGATGGGTGTTATTTGGGGAAATACCATATCTCGGTGGGGTAAAAGAGAGGGGGGTGGGGAATTATGTGACACCTGTGTTGTGTGCGTAATAGACATCCTATTTCACACATGTACATGAGGCACATCCTTGTTATTGGCAGTATTTGTCAAAGTGCTTGGGAAAATACTCCATAATAGATTGTACTCTGTAGCCAAATCCTCTCATGTTGAGAGCTCTCCGCCTTGTGTTTCTTTTTTTATACGACACTCTGTGGGACACCCCTCCGATTGTTGATATATATATACCCGGAAAAAAAACCGTGGTTTATAATGCTGAATGCTGTTGGCCCAGGTTTGTTCTGACAGTTTGAATGCTCAGCTGAATGCGACGTTTCCGGTCTTTCCACATGAGGAATTGTCAATGGAACTGAGAGGTGGGGCTCAGCAACAGCAGGATGAGAGCTGTGAGACCCATCAGTAAACATATTGAAAAATAAGTTAATTTGCCTTTGCCAGGAAGGCGTATCGTATCGTTTTGTGAGAAGAATACAGAGGCGGCTGAAAACTTGAGGTGGATGAATGATCGGTTGGGCGCTAATATCGGTGACAAGAGGTGGACAGTGGCCAGAAAAAACACTTTGTTTGTGTTATTGCTATCTTTATTGTCGCCTTTGAGCATGGCTTCATCACAGAACGGACATTGATATGAGAACCTATAGAGCATCGTTCATTCAGGCAAACAACTTGGGTTTAATTTGTTGAAACGCCTGGTTTGATGTGTGTTGAACGTGTCGATTTCAACCCGAGTCGCCCCTACCAGTGCTGCCTTTGTGAGTCCATTGTGGCCTCTGCTCCTTTTGACACCTGCTCTGGCGTGAAGCCTCTGTGGGCAGCTAGCGCATCTCTTGATGCTTCACCCATCACCTGCCCGTAGTGGCCAATCCCGGGCTGCCGGTATCACCCGTCGCCTTGTTGTGACACTCCGGTGTTTGCCGATGAAAAAAAAATTGAAGCAATAAAAAACGGGGGAAGATGCATGCAGAGAATGGGGAATTTAACCATATTTAGCCAACAAAGCCCCTGAAGGACTGTTAAACCCAGGTGGGAGAGTTCGGTCCTAATCGCTGATCAAAGGAACATTTCTTGGAGCATGTAATGCAGTTAAACTACAGACCCAAACACATGATTGAGTGACACTTAAAGCAAGAGAGCCATGGGGGAAGAAGGGGCTTTCAAATTAAATTCATTTTTCCCCACCCACAATGTGCTGTAAGCAGTTCAAAAAGCTTAAGGTATCAGTGATAATAAGGAGAGGAGTCATCTTGAGGTCCATGTGCTATGGTGGAGATATGCAATATCAATCGGGAGCAGCTGTTAGAGCAATTGTAATGCCCACTTAATTAAATTTCATGACTGTCGGGTTTAAATTTTAAGTTGTGTATGGTTCTTTGCATGCTGGATGAGACATAAAATAATCTTGCCTTAAATTTGCCTTCAAGCATGGAAGACTTTTAGGCAACAGCCTATCAAGTTTCCATCACTTACGGTTGTAATGCAATAGGTGTCACCAGTATATGCCAAGTTATGGAAGTGTCATTTGTTGATTAGGTCTTAACCATAAGTCAGCATAGAATATTTTGTAGCATAATGTTTCTCCTATAGAATTGCCGGTATTTATAGATGTAAGTTGGCTCAAAGTTGATGTCATAGTTTGAAATGGGACGTTCCAAACCATTTTATGCCATACTTGTGTATAACTGAAGACCATACAGTGAAACCTGTCTAAACAAAGACACTACTGCCATGAGAGACCACCTGTCTTTAAAGACTAGATATTCTGGCAGAAGTTTCTACATTTCAATTTAAATGAATCTTTCATCAAAGACTTGTCATGCATGTTTCTTTATGCCCAAAGATAGCTTCCACTGTATTACCTCCAGTAGATTGTGGGCACATGTATAAATATATGGTACCAGTATTTTGGCACCAAGCAAGACCTTCCAAGACTGATACAGCATATTTTGTGTCATTCAAGCAATAGATGCTGAGCAAGCTGTAAAGATTGCCTGTGTGTTCCATTGCAGAGCTGTGGTAGCAAGCTTCCCTGCGAGCACTGTGGCCGTACCTTCCTTGACGTCATCACCTTACAGCGACATCTGCGATCCTTCCACAGCGGTTCCCGTCAACACGCGTGCCCCGAGTGTGGCAAGACCTTTGCAACTTCCAGTGGTCTCAAACAGCACCAGCACATCCACAGCTCTGTCAAGCCATTCCAGTGCGAAGTTTGCCTGAAAGCGTACACCCAGTTCTCCAACTTGTGTCGTCATAAGAGAATGCACGCGGACTGTCGTCAGCAAATCAAGTGCAAGGACTGCAGTCAGGTGTTCTCCACCATGACCTCCCTTGGCAAACACAAGCGGTTCTGCCAGGGCATGATCACCCGGGACACCACAGCCACAGGTTTCCCAGCTTCCCATCATCTGTCCCCCCACCCGGTCCCAGGACAGAAATCGCTCTCCGTCCACACAGGCATGGACCCACTACAGAGCATGGTCATGTCGATGTATGGCGCTCGCTCCCCTTTCCCTTTCTTCCCAGCGTTGCCGCCCATGCCCCCAGCTTTGCCACTGTTCCATGGAGGCCCCCACCCCCACCCACTTGCCGGTGGTATCCTCACCACAGGTCTGCCCCACCCACAGCAGCGGGCCAGGTCTCCACACACCGAAAAAAACAGGAAGGACAGAGATGCTGAAGATTTCTGTTTGGAAGATCCTCGATCCAGAAGAACAAGTGAAAGTGAATCTGAGGCTGAGTACAGCAAGAGTGAAGACTCTCCCCCCAGAAGAAACAGACGTGATGAAAGTCCATTTTCTTCTGGCCTCAAGAGAAGATCATCTGACGTCGGCTCTGATGATGGTCATGCATCTCGGAGGAAGCGCCAAATGAGCAACAATTTTATGTACCATTCACCACGTGGCAGCACCAGCCCACAGTGCTCACCAGGTGGTAGCAGTGGCAAGATGTCACTGTGTCGTATGGAACCAGAGTCTGTCCCTTTCGACTTATCTAAACATTCGGAAAGCTTTGTCCGAGAAAACAGTGAATCCGGAATCCACAGTCGTCCGATTTCTGCTGCCAGCAGCCACCCTTCCCCGTCTGGATCCAGCAGCAGCTGTGAGCCCCTCGATCTGTCCTGTAAAGGCCAAGTTACTCCGGAAAGCGACGTCTTGCCAAGGAAGACCCACGTGTTTGGAGACGAGAAGCGACCGGTCTGTGCCTCAACACCTGCCACCAAGTCATCTAGGAGAAAGATCGCCCCATCGACATCACCCAGACGCCTTGCCAGTCCCTCAGTATCCCCAGTCAAACCATCCGACACACCCAGTCCGACAGCACCAAGGGGCTTCAACTCCAGAGATGCGAAACCTGATCGGGTTTCCAGAGATGCCAGGAGAGTCCTACCCATGGGGCCCAGTCCTCCCAGTCGATTCCCTTTGCAGACCACCCCAGCAGGCTTCCCATCTCTTGGCATTATGCCAAGTTTCCTGCCTGGAAACCATCCTCTTCCCCGGCCTGGGTTGTCCTCCTTCTTCAAACCCAACCCCAATCTGAACCCACCTTTTCCTTACCATGGCATCCACTCCAAATCCAAGTACAGCTGCACTTACTGCGGAAAGATCTTCCCCCGCTCTGCCAATTTGACCCGTCACCTGCGCACACACACCGGAGAGCAGCCGTACAAGTGTAAGTACTGCGAGCGTTCGTTCAGCATCTCCTCCAACCTCCAAAGACACATTCGGAACATCCACAACAAGGAGAAGCCTTTCAAGTGTCCTATCTGCGACCGATGTTTTGGGCAGCAGACAAACCTGGACAGGCACATCAAGAAGCATGAAGTTGAGGGGCCGAATGTACGCGATTCTCCATCTCCAGACAGCTGGAATGGAGATTGGGATGTTAGTGGCATGAATCCATCTGAATCCGGAAGCAGTGGCATCAGCCCAGGCAACCTGCTACACCCCACTCCCTCGCCAAGCCCCCAAAAGGCAGACGAAAGACACTCCCCCCGTCTAAACAGCAAAGATGCTTCCGATCTGAGCATTGAAACCTCTGATCTCGACCCCAGCTCCGATGTCAGCGAACTAGAACCTGAGGATCCAGAAGTGGAAGATGATGACCTTGACCTTGACACTGACATTGATGTTGAGGCTCATCTTGAGCAGGCCAAAACTGCAGTAAAGGAGTCCATCTTTAATAATAACTTGCCAGCATCTAGTTTCCGATCGCTACCGCTGAACCTTGCCGGTCATTGAAATGGTGGACATTAGTTGCACCTCAGACTGTAGATGAGTAAACTGTCCTGTGATTGCCATGGTTGTTGCATTGTACATAAGATTCAAACTTGCATCGAGCACTTGATCAATTTCATCCAAGTGATCAGGAATTAACCCAAAGTGCATTGCAAGCTTGTACCATGAGCCAGCCTTGTACACTGACGAACGGAAGCATATACAAGATGATTTGGCTGAGCTGTACAGTGTTACTTAGTTTCATGTAGTCATAGTCAACTAGTCAGTTTAAAAGTGGTTTCACAAATTCATTCAAGTTTATATTCAAGTTATAGTTGTGCATGGTAAGAGTTTTTGTGTTTTGAATGTTATCATGTTTGTGACATTAATCTCTTTTTCTCACTCAGTTTTGAAGGTGGCCAAATGAAAACAAGTGTTTACCGATATATTTTTAGGTCCACTGTATTATACAACTCCCAACGGATTGAACAAAACATTTTGTTTTCAACAGAATACCAAAGTGATCAGTTTTTCAAAATGGGACCAATCATTCAACTGTGATTAAACACGTTCTTTTGAACCATCACAGCATACAGTTGTATATATGTATCAAATGAAATGTTATTTTGGTCGTTCTTTCCCATTTCTCCAAGAAAGTAAGAAGCAGTGCCATATATAAACCAGATATCAGGGAGTTACTGATCATTCTCTTTGAGTGGTATTTAAAGTGCAATGAAAGTTTATGATTAAGTTACCCTACCTACATAATAGTAAAGTTGTTTTTTTTTGCAAATTTTGTGCAGGTTCCAAAAGCACCTTTCACTTATTTGTAGCTCTTGTCAATCGTGGTTGTGCATACTTATTGAACAAAAAGTGGAGTGGCACATGGTTACTTTGGAAATTTGTATATTAATACATATTTAATATGGCAAAACAGACTCCAAAGGTGTATGTACATAGCCATGTATTCATATATATTTAGAAATGAATATTGTGACAAACTCCACTGCTATAATCTTTATACTGATGGTGGGATGCTGTTTCTCAGAGCTTTAACTTTGTTTTTTTTTTTCTTAGCCAGTTTCTGGTGTCTGTGGGTGTTTACTGAACAATTATTTATGATTTAATCAAGGACGTAATTTATTTATTTCTAAATTGATATGTTTGCAGTACAGAAGAATTTCTTATATATACGTGATTGTGGCATGATTGAAAAAAAATGTGAAATTGCATTTTGAAAAAAAAAATAATAAAGAAAGAGGCGATCTCAGCATTAAGTGCCGTGTGTTTTATTACTGTATACAGAATTACAGGTACAAGAAAGGCACTTCACAAAGAAACAAAAACACGATGTGGTAGCCATTTGCATTTCCAATCAACTTGTTTAACTTTGGGTTATGAACTGCCTCCCAAAAAATCCCCAAGGCTAGGATAATTGTCCATTTACCAACAGGGTTCCTACAGGCCTGAAAAACGGGGGGAAAAAGGAACTTGGTCGGGGAATTTTTTTTATACCATGAAAAGTCGCGGGGGCGGGGGGATGAACAGGCAGTCTGATCCGAATTTGGTCCAGGAATTTTTTTTTACCCTGAGAAACTGGGGTGAATGTTTTAGTCACAGAAGAGTGATCCAGTTACCTCATCAAACAAAATCGCAGTGGCCTTTACGCCAAACACGCTAGTGATGGCTTTGTAAAACCAGTTGCAATTTCCTCAAATTAAGGATCCATAGAAGCTTTTTGAGCGGAATCTGAAGCCTATGCATATATATCCATGCTGCCAAATTACCCTTTCAAGTTTTCATGGAGTTCACTTGTTTCTGACAGTTAATATTTTACAAACTACGCAATACATTGCACTAGAGCTTTCGATGTTTAGTAGTTTGAATGGCATTGAATAGGGTCACTCGTAAAAATTGGTTGGAGACATTTATATATCGCCAGGTAAGGAAAAAATCGGGGAAAAGTCCCTGGGAACCCTGGCCAAACAAAATTCTGTTATATACAAAAGACATTTTCCTCTCTAAGGAACTCCACAAGAGACCACTGCAATACTTTATACGAGCCGAATGCAGATACCTTCACTAAGGCGAGAGTTTTTTTTTTTTTTTTGAGAGCCATACAGCTGTGATGGAATTAGGATCACAGATGATCATTATTGATATTCCAGTTCAACAAATGGTCTCTCTATTTTACAAGTTTTTTTTATTTTAAGACCACCTTTATTATAAGACCACTTGATTTGGTCGAAGGTGTGATTTTGTGTATTATTAAACCTTGATTTTACGATCACCTGCAATATAAGACTGCACTTTTTAATAGCCCCTTGAGGGAATGATCCCCATAGTCCAGTAGCGGCTCATCACTGCTTGCTCGAGAATGTGGTCAGCATTCTTAGACGTTAGTCGAGTGACATCAGACCCGTCGGTTTTTAAGGCGTCTCTAGTTGGGGGTATCTCTCTCAATGATATGTCGAGGTTTGCTGTTTTTTTTTCCTGATCAATCCAATATTCCCCCGAATATCGCTGCTTTTTTCAATTTAAACTACAAACATACAATTTACTTGGCGCGAAATGCATTGGCATTGCCCCAGCAAATTTTGAACATTTGTCCTTATTGAGGAAACCGCGATCATAATGTCCCCAAATGGAGTAATGACCTGCAAGATTGCGATGTCACCACAACGGCCCAGGGCGAAGCCTCATGGTGTACAGTACTAGCATGTTAAAGCTAGTAGTAGTTAATCGTTGTGTCACCCTACACGTACTAAGTGTACCTATATTGTCAAAAACGGTTGCAGGCAGAATATGATGTAGTCATAGAAATAAGGATGAAAACCCCAGCTTGTAACTGTAGCTCTATTCCCACAATCTTATCGAAGTAAAACAGTTCCCGCCAATACAACTAATACAAGTGAAAGGAGTCACGTAACGGCTAGAAAATATATACATGTGATGTAGCTGGCAAGTAAACCAGTCGGACCTATTTTAAAATAAGCGAATATACACTAATTATTTCATTGATATATGGGGCAAAGGGTCGCTCTTCCAACTGATAGCGAGCGCCATGTACCCCAGGGACGAATAAAGATCCTCACCTGGCAATAATTAACCCGTCAGGGATAGAGAATGCTATATTATTGTCGAGTGTTTACATAAATCAGTTGTCACGTGCATTTGCTATTATTTAGTCCGGTAATACTTTGCGACATTTTTATGGTACTAATATTTTTATCCAAAGAACTCACCGGTCTACATGCATATGGTTCCACGTCTATATTCCGAAGGGCCGTTGGTCCGAATATTTTTGTGAAATTGACACCAAGAGTCCCCAGGAGCCTCCTGACAACGATGATTTCTAGCCCATTACTACTACTACTACTACTACTACTACTACTACTACTACTACTACTACTACTACTACTACTACTACTACTACTAATGCTACTACTACTACTACTACTACTACTACTACTACTACTACTACTACTACTACTACTACTACTACTACTACACCTTTGACATTTTTTTTTTTGCCTTCGCTAACATGGGAAGTAAACGTTTCAAACAACATCTCTCAAAGCACACCCCAACATGCTTTATATCTTGAACTCGTCCGTGTAGCCATTGGGGTAGAAAGAGATTTGGCCTTCCACTTCGCCAATCACACGGCTTTCGTGGAGCTACTTTTCTCAGAAGGTGGGGCGATTTGTTTGGGCGCGAAAATGAATTTTATTTTTCCTACAGTTTTTCTCCTACTACTCCGTTGGGAAGCACTTACGGATTATATCTTCCTGTAAAATAAATTAATTCGCAATATGACCCGCGGAAGAACACGCATTGTAGACGTCTCTGTAAATAGGCTTTAGGAAGAGTCCAATATGAGACTCTGTTAAGATTCTTGGTATGTGGGTCTGTACCTTTCCGCTTGACAACCCAGTAAGCCACTATATCTCGTTGGTTCAGTAACTTTTAGTGCCAAAAAAAAAAGAAAAACAAACAAAGAAAAAAAAACAAAGAAAGAAAACGTGATTCCAAAAAAGCGTGATGGTTGATGGCTGACACACGGTGTACCAAACTCAACTAGTGGAGAACGATTCACAAGGTACAACGGACGATGCCAAATACCACCATGATGGCATATTCCAATTGCATACATGTATCATATAAAACACTTCTTTTTTTACTCAGTCAGGTTGTAAAACATGAATCGTTATGTTTTTATAGGGGTAAGTCGGTACGTGTCTAACTATATGTTGTTTATTACAATTTGAATTCTCGATATTTTGTCCGGGTTGCATACCCTTTAAAGTCCTATATATAGAATGTTTTCTTCTGCTGTATTGCACTTACCAGCACATGGTGGCCCGCTCAATTGACGTGCTTAATGAATTGTAAATGTAAACTGCATCTTTTCTTTTCCCGCAGCCAGGTTAGCATTATAGATTTTACTTCTGACCTCTTAGGGACATTTTCTTCTGCTGCTAGTGGCATCACCACGCTAACTACGACTACCACTACTACTACTACTACTACTACTACTACTACTACTACTACTACTACTACTACTACTACTACTAATGCTACTACTACTACTGCTGCTGCTGCTGCTGCTGTTATTACTAATGCTTTTACCACTACTACTTCCTGGATACACCCCCATATGTGAGACAAGTGTGTCAGAAAGACATACAGTTTTATGTTGATAACTAATATAATATATTTCTATCAATTATAAAGGAGTACAATAACCAAGAAAATTATGCATTTTTAGTGTGCGAAATATGACAAACCTACGAAACTAGGGGGTATCCAGAAAGTTATCCAGAATAACCAGCCGTTCTGGTTTGTTGTTAAACCTTAATTATGCGCCCCGTATATTATACCTTAAGAGTGATTTTGAGAAGTAACACGAAGTTAGATGTTTGTGCAGGGAAATTCGGCTTCCTTATACCCCTTCTCCATCAGGCAAGTCCTAGAAGATCATAGGTGTAGCAAAATAGAAATACTGGCATGAGGTAAAAGTACAAGGTCTCTAAAAATAATCCATAGCTCTACGGGAATAGTTTATTATTTATATTTTGGCTTATCCTCTGCTTACGGATTCTCAGACAGAAGAAAACTATAGTACTAGTATTAATGCGAAGTAGGTAAATTGTCTGTTCTTTGATAAATTCGAAAATGCCGAATTTGATCCTATGCTGTCACTTTTTGTATTCAGAACAACTAAAGTGTTCTCCAATTCCACTGTCAACTACTTGTTTCATATTCTGGACAAACAAAGAGTCTGTAGATAAGCCATGGTTAAGTTTGATAACCTGTGTGTCAGTTACAGGAAAAAGTAACCAAATCCGAACTGCGCCACAGAGGAAAGTCATAGCGGTAAAAGGCGTACATCCCTATGAGGTCACATATAAGGACAGGGTGAAGAGATATAGCTAAACCGGGGCTGTATCCACAAAGTGATCCAGAAAATATAGCTAGCCTATCCCAATTTATTTTATTTCTAAATGTCCATTTCGTATACAAGGCATAACAAGAGTTCATAAAAATACCATGAAGTCAAGTTTTTATTATTATTATTATTATTATTATTATTATTATTATTATTATTATTATTATTATTATTATTAT
>JAAUYG010003967.1_pt1 | contig 10533 bp, 6 predicted proteins | sample 7278091 | NCBI WGS metagenome assembly JAAUYG01 (sample SAMN14350201, study PRJNA611818) | marine sediment metagenome | isolation source: surface marine sediment (0.6m) | place: French Polynesia: Moorea | collected 2018-08
AATCAACTTCTGATGGGAAATCTGAACTTTGCAGGTGTTTTATATTATGTTGTGACATATACAAAACTAAGTACATCTGAAAAAAAAAGTTTACGTAAAAAAAAAAAAAAACCGCATCGCCCCAACAGTTTTGAACAGGTGCCAGGACCAGAAAAATATTACTTTTTTTTAGGCCTAAGATTTGTCATGCTATTCGAGTGCTAAAACCCATATTTGAGATCAATATGTTTTATTTATTGGCACTAATTAGATAACTAAAATACATATATCTCTATTTACTCATATAAATACAGTATTAACCTGAACAGTGCATTAATTGAAAGGTTAAGTCACTTAGTTGGTAAAAAGCTTGCGCAGAATTTCGCGCATCATACAGACTAAACCAATCATTGTAATATATTTTTGGGAAGAGAAAATTTATATATTAGGTGTAAAGTTAGTTTCTTAAATTATTGTTTTTTCTCCATTTTATCTATTCGCGAATCGGGATGGGGACCTAGTTCAATATACATACCATGTATTATCTGCACAAGGGCGCCTAGGATAATCAGAACAATCATACTGCACACACAGGTAGTTCCTCACGTTGAAGATAAATATAGCAGAGATGATATCTCCTGGAAATAGGAACGCTAAAACTTAAATGTTATCAGCAACACAGTTCTCACCCCACAGGCAGATGTGTTATGATAAAATTTTTGGAATCTAAAGTACACGTAATATTTGTTTTTCTCCATGCCTACTTACCTTGTGGATTATCTTGTCTAAGAAGCCGATCTCCTCTGTGCGTACAGCCGGTTAACTGCAGGCTTTGTTGCAGCCACTCTATATACCAGCCAGACCAAGTAGCATCAGACTGATTGTATACCAAATACTAAACCTGGTCCAGGTGAGTGCAATCCGATTCCGGAGGGTACACTTCGTCTGTATGTGTGTTTTAAGCTGTACTTAAGAAATTTGATGTATGTGGTATATGGGTACCAGTTAAAATCTATATTCCATTGCTATGTTAACCCAATCGGATGGTTTTTTTGTGAAACAGTCTTCAACATTACATAGTATCCCCTGTATGTTACAGAAAAAGGACCCTTACTGTTTTGTTGAAGTGTGCAAGATTAATTGGGATGTTCTACCTTTATCTGAATAGTTATGTAAAGTGGGCTAGACAGGGAATGGGAAGAATGTATATTACATTTAACTAACAATTTGTGTCAGTCTAACATATGTGGTTACAGGAAATATTTATCCATTCCTATATTCTATGCAAACATCTCACAGTTATTTATTTTGAAAATGAACGGGAGGAAATAATTAATATGACCAGTGTAAGAAACCGACCAAATCCTAAAGGCAACTCATTCAGTGAAAACCAAAATAGAAACATCTACAAGAAACTTTTCAGAGACAGATTACTGCAAAATCCATATTAATAATGTCATGACCCTAGAAATCTTAAGAACGAACATAATAGAACACTGATTAACAAAGAAATTAAGTAAGTAAATATTGTACTAAAATAACTAAAAATAAATAAACAAATAAATAAATATTATGAGCTGTTGTGTTTCATCAAACCACATTTAGAGTTCATGGAACTTAACAATATGTTAAATTAATGTACATCCATGGAGTGAATGTAGGAATACATGTATTTGATTTTATGTACCAATTAATCAATATCCACATATTACATGGGGTACACAGAAGCTAGTTTTCTCTTTAATTTCATATTATTTGTTCAATTGAATTTGTATGGCTTATCCAGAATGAATCTGTTTACAAAATACACAGACGGGATTAAGGTTTTATAAGACACCACACACAACATATGAAAGTCTGACCAGGGAACACAAACCTAATTATGGACTGGGTAAATTTATCCCTGTAATTATACATTAAAATGCGATGTGGCGTTTGACATATCTCAGTAAATTCTCGCCCCAAAATGCAGTGGCAATGAAGACCGACTGGAAATTAGTTGTTCCACTTCGATGTTGCAATGCAATTATCAAGCTTTATGTGCATGCCCATTGTTAACCATTGCTACATGTGTATGGTGTATTAAATATGCCATGATTCGTTATATATTACTAGGCCATCTAGATGAAATAAGGGGATCCCCAAAACACACAGTTGAAACAAATATTTAGAGAGCACAGTAAATATTTTTAATTTGTGCTGGAGCGCAAGACATTAAGTGTAGTCTTTATCCAGTCATTGAAAAGATATACAGTCATGGGGTAAGCTTCACATTATTGATTTCCGAAATGTGGTTTAATGGATAATTGAAATCGTCCATGCATATTTCTTATAAATTCCATTTCTTTGGTATTTTACTGCGTCCATGTGGCTTGCTAAATAAAAAAAAAACAGTGAGCATTCCCGCCAGAAGGGAGAAATAAACTGCAGGAAAATAAAAAAAAATCAAAAGATCAGTTTCCCGTTTTTTTAAAGCTTGAAACAATACAAGAACTTGTGTGATCTATAGTCTGTATGTGTTTTAAAGCAAGTGTCAATAATTTGCTGCACGTCACATTGTAGCGTGGCGTATATTCATGTCCTGGGGTTGTAACTGATCAAACGGATGCTGATCCTTTGTCCCAGTATTACGTCACATAGGTCGTTGCTGTGTTAACCATCTGTCTTTGAATGGGATGTCATAGACAGATGGTTGACACAGACACCCCTAGTTGTCAATAGCAGATATGTATGGACAACTTTTGCAAGAGAAACGCATATCTCCAAGTCAGATGAACGCCATTGTACGTTAGCTTAATTCCCTTCTGTTCAAATGAACAGAAAATGTCTACTTTGTTCTGGGCAATAATTGTGGGAAATATATACGACGTATGCCTACGTGTTGCAAGTATAACCTTAAACGAACAAAGCCCCATTTAAAATAGCATATAACACAGGAGATCTAATGACATTGTAAAAACCACTTCACTTAACATTAAGGAGAATTATTGACAGGCCGTACTTATTCTATGTGCTCATTTAAGAACATAAATGTGAAATGTGTGTGAACAACTGTGACAGCCAAGCCGGTTAGGACGATAATATATTTGGGAATAAAGTATAAGGTTTTTGCCTCCTTTACCCTTCTTTTTTGAGCTATTTGTTGCACTCTTTTTCAGTGTTCAGCATTCTTTCATTTTATTCAACAGTTTTCTTTCTTATATTTTCCCTCTTTCATTTCTTTCTTTTCAACTGCTTAATTTTGTCTGTTAAATTTCTTATACGTTATACTTTCCTTTACTTTTCTTAAACGCTGGTATCATCCACATTAGACGGATTTTTTGATTGATGTGGTAGCCGTACATAATATAAATCGTATTACTGTATTTCAGTATTTATAGCCGGAGAGCCTGGGCTATCTTCCCAGGTGCTCAGCCCACAGAGCAACCCCGGCGCGTCCCCACGTTGGCGGATAGGGGACTGACCTTTAGTTAAAGGTTAGCCAGCTACTTTAGCTGGCCGCGGACCATAGTGGGCATTACCTTGTTCATTGCTGAACTTTTTGTCAAGATGTGACTTGACATTTTGCCTTGAACTTTGCACTCATTTGATTATAACATTCGTTTCTATTGGACTCTGTTTAGACTCATAGGGCAGTGTACACCTGTTTTGGCACTGTATGACCCTTTTGGTGTTGATGTGCCGTTAAACTTTGATATCACTCACTCACTCAGTATTTATAGCTGAAAGCTGAATGCTCCTTGACCTGTATCATGAAATGATTTGCAGCTGAATGTGTCTTTCCCAATAATATAGGGAAATGAGTTGGGACTGTCTTCCTTAATTGTATCATGGGATGATTTGTGACTGAATGTGCCTCCCGTAGCTATATCCAGAAATGCTTTGTTACTTAATGTGTCTCTAACCACTTATGTCATAAAACTAATTTTTTGTCTGAATATGTCTCTCTGGTATATTCTGAAATAATTTATGACTGAATATGTCTCACACAATTATATCCATATATCGTGAAATGATTTGTGGCGGAAGGTCATTCCCACAGCTGTTTAGCGAAATGTCTTCTGGCAGATTCCCATAAGTTCTTGCAGTGATGTATACAATGCACAGTGTATGAACCATTATTAAACAGCCATAGGGCTATATACTGACATTTGACATAATCAGGGTGTAACACGACGTGAATGGCCCAGTGACTCAAAGAATTACACTAAGTACAACTGTAATCACTATTATTCTTCCTGCATTAGTGTTTATAAAGGTGTTGAATGAAGGTATGTAATAACAAACTAAAACGTGAAAGCCTGTCACATCATTTCATATAAATGATTATATGTAGTGTATATCAACCAATGTGAAACTAAATATGAACCATGTGGTATCTTATCTTCATCCCGACTAACGCTCTTAAGTATGGAGATTACACTCTACGAGGCAACATTCTGGTGACTTGTAAAAGACACATTGATGCAAACAATCCATCCATTTATCACTTTGGGCCTATATAACGACTGGTACTATCTTGCCGTGAAGCACTGGAAGCATCAGCAAAGAGCAAAGGACAATGAGGATCTCTGCAAAGCGAGGTAAGAAAATGAATTCTCAAAAGAGTATTAAAGGAATGTTTAAAAGGACATGTGTCGTGCTTGCACTTATCATAGATAGAATAATCTATTAATCTGTTATTCTGAAATTCAGGTCCCATGCTGCCCAAGATTGGTAATGCTTTTACTATGATATTCGAACGTAGTCTTTTGTGAAGGCATTTTTTTTCGATAAATATGAAATAAATATAACATATGCTGCTGCATAATATGTTTCTTCTAGATGTTACATCATCTCTTAATATTACTAATATTACTTTGTGTTACTTTGTCACAGCACACGCGCTTAGCTGGTTGCTATCTACGTGTGGGGTGTAGTTGGGAGGCTAAAGACGGCAGGCGTTTATCAATCACTACTCTTCAACAGTTGTTATTTTACTGCAGTATTTCTTCCAGGAAGTATGATCTCTGCAATAGTCTATCTGGTTGCACTTGGCAACGCAGTACTGACGTCAGGTTTGTATTACCATTGGCGACACGTGAGTAATTAAGTTTAAGATTCTATGACACAGTATCGTTCTGGATCAGTGGTAAGAGGTTCACTTTTATGAAGAACCCAAGTCATGGGAAAAGGTCAGATCAAGACAATTAGGACATTATATTTTAGCCAAATTGATTGGACCAGTACAAATATGGTACACTATCTGATGCACAGATTGGAATTGCTTTATGAAAAAAAAAGATACAGTTGTTAATACAATGTAGGGCAATAAACATGAACAGAACTAATACAAAATACAGACAACACAAACGGAAAAAGTAACAACATTCTATTTTCGTCTTGCACATATTTAATTTTCAACCAAAATTCATAGTTTTCTCCTTCCAGCGCAAAAGAAAAATCTTCTCACGATCAGGTTTCACTGACTGCCCTACCTTCCAGCAGTGTAGGGTTTATTTGTTTCATTCATAAAAGCACATACCAGAACGTACATATACAAAGGGATGCTGGGTTAGTTAAAACAATAGCAATAAAATTAACCATTCGCAGTGACCGTTTAAAACCATACACCGAGGTGTTGTTAAGAACAATTTGTGGCAACCTATTCCAATTACTGACTAGCCTGTTGGACCAGTAAAACTGACGCTTCTCGGTGTGGGGAGTAAAATACAAAGAGCTACTTATTTCCATGGCCTCTTCTGGTACTATTATATCTAAATATATCATTTGTAGAAAACTCTGTGACATTATATTTGCAGATATGTGTTCTTCCAGCTGACGTAAGCTGTTCACTGACACTGTACGAAGATTATGTCCAGCTGACCACGTTTGACGGCAAAGTATACACAATAGAAACGGACGTTCCATCTGGCGGAGAGATTACACTACTCCGCTACTACGCCGGAAGTCCGGAGATGCTGTATTCACGAGTCACGTGGGTGGGGAAGCGCAGTGCAATTAAACTCAACTCCAAGTACGATGGGGTGTTTTACCTCGCCGTGATGTCCCATGACACAAAACGTGGAAAGGTACAGAGATGCAACACGATATAATCGAGGTTACATCTTAACGATGTTAGAGGCCTGCTGTGCTTAGTTCGCCTGACGTTCATATAAGTAAAAGAAAAAAAGTAAAACAAAGTAGCATAGGTGATATTTATGTTTGTTTTCTTTGTTTGCTTCTTTGGCTATTTATAACTTTGTTGAAAGGTGACTGCAGCGGAATTAGAGCTTACAGTTAATGTAAAGCTACACTGATCAAAGTGAAGTTTGTGTTTGGAGTGTTATTCGCGTCTGAAAAGTAACTTCAAAATATCTCAGGAAAAGGAGATATAGAAGCGAATATGACCGTTCAGAAAAGTCAAATGGAAGACTTTAATTCAAGTGAAAATTCATATTCCTGCTTCTTCCCCTCTTCAGGGAACTTCAGTCTGTCACATATAAGTCAAATAAATCTGATGTGGCTCTTTTACAGAAAGGAATGTGTGACATGAAAATCATACAAATAAAAGATGATCGAAATGAAAAATCAATACCGACACGTACACCATCTGTACTTATTGTAACAAACTAAAATGAAGTGAAAGGTTATACAAATAGTTACAATACATTTCAGTAACTTGTAGGTGTTGGGCACATTTGCATTCTGCACGCACTGTGCATATTGGTTTACAGAAGCAACATATAGAAATTGGGGGGGTTGGTCATGTTCCTGTATTTAAAGATATTTATTTAATTCAATTCAAATATGTTTAAGATTATTACATATTGTTGCATAAATAATGGGGTTCCCAGTTAGGAGTCACGATAAGATAAAGTCTTATTTAATAAATATTGGGAAAAGGACCAAGTAATTTCAACACAGCGCTTTTTGGGGGCATTTTTTCCTGCCTATTGCATTGTATCGACATACCATACTTTTGTTTTTGTTGCTTTAGTTATTTCGTTACCTTTATTTTTGCTATGTATTTCGTTATTTGCATTAACAGGTATCCTGGAACCACGATAAGAAAAATCCGGATCCCAATGGCATCTATTCCTCAGGGGGCGGGAGCTATACTGCCAAGCTGCACGAATCAGACGCCAAAGTGCAGCTTTGCAATAGCGACGACAATGAGCCGACTTTCACCATCACAGTACCCACTGCCATCAGCATGGAGACCAACACGGGTCTCTGTGGCAACGGTAACGGGGACCCAAGCGATGACGTTGAAGACCATTCCGCGGGCCGCGTCATTTTGCTTTTCACAGCCAAGTCGCCATAATCAATGATACAGATAGAGCTAGACCCTCTTCACAAGAGGCGACGTTCTACATCACGCAGAAAAGTCACAAATAGTACCGACAAAAGATAAGCAATTCCTGCTGCAGCTTATCTATCACAAGAAATAAAGTTATACTTGACAGACGCTTTTGTATGTGTGCATTTTATACCTTAGCTTCTTTACAGAGTCCCCTGAACATGTTGCAGGAGTATTCGGTTCTGGTTTACATGCATATTATCATGATTATTAGATTCAACCTGATATCAAAATTGGCACACTGGGCGAGCAGCAATTCATTCAGCTATGTAAGCAGATTCCGATGTCAACCTTGTGTGAAGGGGATCTCAACTTCCATGTACAGTGGAACCTGGGAATTAGGGACACCCACGGGACTGTGAAAACTGTCCTGAATTCTGAGGTGGTCTTATTTCTCAGGTCCATTTCTGTGAATTGAATAGGGCTAGGGACCGAAGTAGCTGCCCTTAATTCCCAGGTTGTCCATATTTCTCAGGTGGTCTTAAAAACAGGTTTCACTGTATTTCACTTAGATATGTTTGTCCCTGCTTAACAACAAGCACATGACGTTACAATATATGTAGCTTCTTGCCATGCACACGTATAAACGGTGGTTTCATGATGTAAATACTTTGGTGTAGTGAATACAATTTGAAGTACTAACAGTTACTAAAACAAGATGCGTAGTAAAATAAAACCTCTTAGAATCTCCGTTCAAGAGTCACCTTTCAAAACTTAGGGTCACCTTTCCCCAATAGGGCAGATGGCCTTTATCGGACAAAGTGACACAAACTTGTTTGAAATTTCCCTGTCGAGGTAATAGTCTGTGGAACAGATAGGCCCCTCATCCTCCCCCCTTCAACTTGACGTCACGGTACATATGAACCTTTGTTATGCCTACAATACGAAAAGGACATTTAATAGTAAATGAGTTGGGGTATGCTATTTTTTCCGGGTCACTTTCTGGATACACCCCCAAATTCAAATTTTTATCACTTGTCGCAGACTGAGAAATGCACTTTTTTTAAAAAAAATGGAGCATCAAGACTGCAGTGAAACTTTGCAATGTCTGCTCGGGACAGGCAGATGTCATACATTATGCCAAGTAGATACGATTTACTGGACCATGCGAAATTTGATCCAGAATAAATATAATAATTTGTTTCATGTTTTTGGAGGAGTGTCAAAGAAGCATTAGCTAGGGTATGGGGATGTTTAATACCTATTTATGTATTATGGAGAAAACTAACCCAACGCCATGAGGCATCCCCAAACAATACTGAATTCATAAAGAGGTTCAGTCACTATGTCACGTGTAGGTAAAGACTGCAGAAATACTTAAACAGACATAGATGAGTAGCAAGGTGGCAAGGTGAGACACACAGCTTTATATTGATACCTGACATGATATGTATTTTTGTCAATAAAGAAGGGGTACAAGATCTAAGAAAACCATGCCATTTTCAGTCAATGAAAATGACAAACTTTCAAAACAGTGGATTTTTACAGAAACGAATCTGATTCTTTGTTAATCTTCATTATGCACCCCCTATATTAGAAAGGTTTTTGAGAAGTAACACGAACTTATAGTTATTTGCTCATGGAAGGGTATGATCGAGGGACGATTGACTCCACCACCACCACCACCACCACCAACACCACTACCACCACCAACAAGTCATAGAAGACCATGAGTGTGTCCTAGTAGTAACACTGACGGGCCTTAACAATATAAAGAAGTATCTGAAAATAATCCATGGCTCTAAGACAACAGACAATTATTTATTTTATGGCATACCCTATACTGACAGCTTCTCGGAGAAAAAAATATCTAGTATTATTACCGCCTATATGTATATAGGTCTGATGTCTGTTATGAGATTCCAAGATGCCGATTTACATACTATAACCTCACTTTTGTTTTGATGCAGAATTGATGTGTTCTCTAATTCCACTATCAACTACTGCCTTCATTTTCAGGACATATCAAAGAATCTATAGGTAACTGTATGTCAGTTACATGGAAAAGTAACCGGATGCACACTGCGCCACAAGGGAAAACCATACCACTAAACGGGGAATAACCCGATAACCAACCTTACCTGTCAGGGCAAGTAATTGTCCTAAGGTTTATTTTTATCCCTTATTTGATGTATTTCTACGCATAATAAAGGAGTACCAGACCAACGCCAATTGTGTATTAGTCAGTCTGCGACATATGATTAAAAGGTAAATTTGGGGGAGTATCCAGAAAGCGATCCAGAAAACCTAGCCTACCCCAACTTTTTTACTGTTAAATGTCCATTTCGTATTCTGGGCATAACATGGATTCAGAAAGGTACCACGAAGTCATGTTGTGGACGGGGAGACCACAAATGGCCTATCTGGCCAACGAACTATTATACAGTTTCAAACAGTGAAAACAGACAGCCGAATTGAATTTAGTAAGGTACTGCCTTTATTTATTCTTACAAATTTTCGTTCATAATGGTGACAGTCAATCCACATGGCGACATTCTTGGGTTGTACATTCTGGTCACAGCCATCAGAGAATTACGCCTTGTCTTTAGTTTGCACAATGGAGCACAGTAACTCGACCATCGTCCTCACTCAAGGCATCATTTTCCTTGTTCCCGTCTCCGTTACCACACAGCCCGGTGTTGAGTTCGGGTGTAGCAACAGCTGGGAGGGTGATCGTGACCTTTGCTTGATTCCCCTGTTCAGTACACACCTCCAGCATTGCCCCGGAAACGCGTAGTGTGGCACAGTAGCATTCTTCTTCTGGGTTGATGCCGTCGCTACTAGTGAAATAGGCATCAGCATCGGTGTTTTCAGGGTTGTTGTTCCAAGACACCTGAAATACCCGTGGGAGTAACTAAATTTCAGACACGGGGGCTGCTTTTTAACAAACTAGAAAGGATTGGGAAAATGTTGTACACAATCAACAGAAGAAGCAATTAAAGCGAAAAAAATATGTCGCTACGCATACTGCTTGTATATGTAATATTATTTTCCAAAGCATTTATGTTATTTTATTTACATGTTATGAAAGTTTCGATGATTTCATCACATTACCCTATGTTTTTGACCAACATCGCAACCACCTGCACAACTACCATCACCTCTACCACCACTATCCCCACTACTACTACTACTACTACTACTACTACTACTACTACTACTACTACTACTACTACTACTACTACTACTACTACTACTACTACTACTACTAC
>JAAUYG010014240.1_pt1 | contig 10533 bp, 7 predicted proteins | sample 7278091 | NCBI WGS metagenome assembly JAAUYG01 (sample SAMN14350201, study PRJNA611818) | marine sediment metagenome | isolation source: surface marine sediment (0.6m) | place: French Polynesia: Moorea | collected 2018-08
ATCTAAAATAGTGACAGTGGCATAAGATCTACAATAGTGACAGTTGTAGGATATCTCCAATAGTAACAGTGACAGGATATCTACAATAGTGAAAGTGGTAGGATATCTACAATAGTGACAATGGCAAGATATCTACAATAGTGAAAGTGGTAGGATATCTACAATAGTGACAATGTTAGGATATCTACAATAGTGACAATGGCAGGATATCAAACAATAGTGACAGTGGCAGGATATCTACAATAGTGACAGTGACAAGATATGTTCAATAGTGACAGTGATATGTTATCTACAACAGTGGCAAAAATTCTACAATAGTGTCAGTAACAGGACTTCTCCAGTATTACTGATACTACTATTACTACTACTGCTGCTGCTACTACTACTGGTGCTGCTGCTACTGCTGCTACTACTACTACTGCTACTACTATTACTACTGCTACTACTACTACTACTATTACTACTACTACTACTACTACTACTACTACTACTACTACTACTACTACTACTACTATGAATGATTTTTAAGATGTTTTCAGATCATTTTTAATCCAGGATTATGCTATCAAATGCCTGTAATTCGGCATTTTTGGTGAGTAAACGCCAGTGTTCTAGCTGGGATCATTCTTCTGCTGGATAATGCTAAAGTAATGGCTTGAAGTGAGCATAGTTATAATCAATTGAGCTAATTTCCATTCTTCTGGCAATATTCCGGGATATATAGGCCAATTTCAAAATTTTCCATATTTTTCTTAAGAAACCAGAGCAAAAATTGTAAATGTTGCATATGCACTCTCCATTTCTACACCACAAGGAAATGTTTAGGGTGAGATTTGTTAAGACTGTCCTTCTCACAAGATTGGTTGCATTCTTTCCTTCAGAACCAGAGGTCTGGCCGATCATATACTACCCCCACAGTGAGATAAATGCTAATGGAGCCTGCATTATTGGTGGAGCTGTCTATCGTGGATGCGAGTTTCCTGACTTCAACGGATATTATTTCTTTGCCGATTACATGGACGGGTAAGTTCACTTACATTGTTCCCTTTCTTCCCCTGTGGAGATGAGCTGCTGCAATGTTAAAGGGGGGAGGGATGAGGGTATCAGGATCAGGCTTAAAGTTGGTTCTCAACCTCTCAAGATCATAGCATCGACCGCTGCAAGTTGAATGTGGTGGCGCATGCAGGTGTATGTGGGTGGTGAATTAATTGGACCTGTCTTGTTTGGGCCGAACGATCTAAGCCCGAGAGTTTTTGGGTACCAAGTCACCAACTTAGGCTATAGAAAGGAATCATTCAGACCATTATGTTGACTCCAAGCTGGCCAGTCATTTGCTTAATTGATTAATGCGAAGCACCAAGCTGAGAAGTGCAAACCTCCTAGTTTTTACGCCTCTGGTGTCACGGGGTCAGAGATCGAAACCTGGCCTCCCGCACCGCAAAGCCTTCCCACATTAGTTCAAAATTCTCCCGAATTTTCTGTTTCAATGTTCCTCTTCAAATTTGTGATTTAAATTTGAAAGAAGATTTGTCATTTTCCTGAATACACGGGTGCTCATACAAGTCACAATTTCAAAACGCTACTCTTAAAAATGACATTTATATTAGCTCAAACCTCTCCTGAAGTTTTATACCAACATGCACCTGACAGAAATACCCCTTTACATTGTTGAAATCTTGTGAACCGAATTTGTTTATGAACTTGGACAATATTGCCATTGCTGCCGACCTGTGGGGGGATGTTTAGCATATCTCATTAGAGGCGAGTTAGGCAAAATATTACTGTTAAACACTAGTAGAAACTCCTGTATGGAGAGTCCAATATCACCATTAGATTTGATCTTGAGAACAGAAAATCATACTTCCAAATCCAAATGTGTTATTAGATGTGACCTAGGGTGACACTGAAAGGTGCAACTCAATGCTTAAATAGCCGTGTTATACCATGTTCAGTTAAACACTAATAGAAATCCATGCATGGGGAGTTCAAATGAGTCACAAGATTTCAGCATTAGTTACCTTGAAAGATCAGTTAAAAGTCACCCACATTTCAAATCTTAATATCTCAGAAAGGAGTTGAGTTTGTGAGTCCAGACGTGCCATTAAAATTGTCGTTGAGTAACTTTGAATATATCAAATTCAAGGAAGACGTGAAATTGTGCAGTTGTGCAACATTTTTTTCAATGTTGGTACCTACTGCTGTTATCAAGCAGATCATGAAGGTTCATATGCCTCTTCTTCTAGCACAACAGGTGTGAAAAAAGCAATTAACAGTAAACGATTCCCTCTTCTCTTTGTCAGATCTTTGTGGAGAGGTACTGAGATGGCAGGAGGAGAATGGGAATGGGGCAAGCTGGAGATGTGTGATGACACCGTATGCACAGACGGCCTTACCAACGTGTACCCTACCAGGATACTGACCTTCGGAGTGGATGATTTTGGTAGAATATCTTTGTTCACTGTTGTCTCAGTTCCATAGAACTCACTTTTCGCTCAACATCTCAATCCTTCACTCTTCCCTCTCTTTAGACTGTAGTTCACACTATCTCAGTATTATTGCATATTATGCTGTTGGTGTAATGTTGCCCATGATTATATTTTCAGGAGAGCAGTATTTTGGTACAACAGCCACCCCAATTCCCTCTATACCTGAAGGCATTGTGTATAAACTCGTGGACCCAAATAAGTATGTGTATAAAATGTATCTGGAAATAGAACTTCATACTCACTCTTCTTTCTCTTTACTGTGGATCCTCCGACGATTTTGACTCCTCTGATGAGTCAAAGATTAATAAAGGTCTTGGAGTCTCCCATATATATGAGATATCTCAATGTATGACAGATTCAATTTTTTCTTCCAGTCGAGAGACACCATGTACCTGAGTTCCTGGAGCAGAGATGATTTACCCACGTTACAGGAATCTTATCGTCAATAAACCATGGAGATCAACTAATAATGTTTTGTTTGAAAGTCAACTAACAATGTCTTGTTTGCCACATTCACTTTCTCTGTCTGCAGCCAGCAGCAATGAAAACCATCTTGCTCTCGAGTCATATGGATAGTCTTACACAGAGCGGCTAGTTAATTATCTATATTATGGAGTGCACCTGCACTTTACTGCAGCTATGGTTTATTGTACAAAACTGGCCCAAATCGGTCACACCTTGATATTCACCTTCAAGGAGACGCTAGTTCAGAACTACTAGCATGATTGGACTCCCACATAAGATTTTCTATCACTGTTAAATGGGAAAATTTATGAATCTAAGGGGTCCCAAATTTTGTGAAGAGGTACTGTACCTTGGTAGTTCAAACAACATAGCTGAGTTGATGTAGCTGCCCGAATAGTGATATTTTTCTACATTCCCTCTCATCTCCTACCATGGACAGAGTCATTGTACTAAATTCTGGCTCATGAAATATATCAAGAACTTCTGCCAGTGATCCACATGTCTTTACAAAGAGCCGATTTGTAAACAGGGAATATGCATTATGCAACCATGGCCAAGACCTACATGCCATGTTGGCATGTAGCTCTTGACTATGTATTAAAAAACCCTCTTATGGATATAGGAGTTTTAATACATACAGGTTTATTGGTGAATAGGCAAATTCTAACTGAACAAAAGCATACTGAAGCCTACTAAAGCTTGAACATGGAAAAGCTAAAGACCTTATGACTTCATAGGTCTTTGCTATCACAAAAAAGGATGCATGAGCACACAGTTAATTCACACAACAACCCGAAGGCATAACACACTTTGCAGTAAAATGATTTTACAGCTCTGTGTACGATCCACTCCAGTTGTATGTAACAGGTCCACCAGTCCCTATGCAAACAAACACAAGGTAGAATACAGATGTTTTATTTCCCTATGTATGGGTACCACATTGTTAACAGTACAGAGTACCCCCCTCCCTTTCAGCCGTATTACAGACTGGGTAGGGTGATACACTCGCCACAGTATAAACTCACTCATACACCCAGTATGTAGCCCAGTAATCTTCATATGGGTATTCCAGCCTGTGCTTATAAACACAGTGGTATGAAGACGGCATTACTGCTTGCACTACAAGTACTCAAAGCAGCAGAGATGCTAGCTATTACTTCATCACATTCACAAACCGTTTGTACTGAAGTGCCAAGTGTCTGCATTAACTTGGCAAGGAAAAATTCGTTTTAACCAACAGCAATACAGTTTGTCCAGCAGAAAGAGTATGTGTCACTTGTAGGTTTGTTGATGTTTCGAGATTTTTTAGTCCAGTGGCACCAGCACATATGACCGTGAGTGAGTGGCCTTGAAAGACCAAATTAAGGTCGGTCAGATTTCAAGGTCTTGTATCTTGCAAATGAGCCGAGTTGGGCCATATTTCACATTTAAACACTAATATGAGCAAATGATAGCTAGTCCATCTGCGCCACCAGATTTGACCTTGTGCGACCTTGACAGGTCAAAGTCAAGGTCACTTACATTTTTGAGTCCTAAGAGATCTGTATGTTATACATACATTTGCGGGTAACATTAATGTGGATATCACATGAGGGAATTTGTGCGCGGGCTGGGTTTTCTGCTGTCCCAGCGGTCTTTCTTGTTATTTTAAGTATACGTACGTGTTAACTGGAACTGATATCAGATATATATGCACACTGTTATCTGCATGATCTGTTAGTCTCAGCAGTATCAGATGTGTTCCTGTGCAAGAATTGTTCATAGCACATGTCTCTCCTCCCATGCCACGTATTGTCTACTGTACTATCAGTAATAAATCAGTTTTTGTTCCCGCAACCCTTAAATTCGATGCAGAATCACTGCCACTTACACTCAGCAGTTCCATATCCGTTGATTTTAGAGTTACTTCGGTTCTTTGTTTGCAATAAATGTTTTTTTTCTTTCTTTAAATGATCAAATGAAAAGATGATAAGTTATTAGCTATTTAACAATTAGTGTGCATGTTAAACTTTTTAATTTCATTCGTTATGAGTGACACACATAGTGGGTCGCCGCCCCTCATAAAATTTCCTCTCTCACTCTACCGGGTTTCCGTCTAGTGTATGAGATAGCAGTACATATGATTGTACGCTATCCTGCCTGCTTTGTCACTCAGTGCAGCGTTGCAATACAGGCAAAATGCTGTTCCAGTGTATCTTTCTTCTTAGCCTGGCGGCCCTGTCCAGTGCCCAGCAGTGTATATGTTTGGAAGAGGTCGCCGGAACCCAGGGCCTTCGGAGTCCCACCGCACTCAAGGGACAGGGAAACGGCAGTGGCAGACTCTACGTCGCTGAACAGATCGGTTACGTCTGGATCATAGAAAATGGCGAGAGACTGGAGACGCCGTTCCTGAGCCTGGAAGACCTGGTGACCAGTGGTGGGGAGCGAGGTTTCCTGGCTTTCACATTCCATCCTGATTACGCCATCAACGGTCGTTTCTTTGTCTTCTATTCCTATGTGGACGACACACATTGGTCACGGGTTTCTGAATTTCTCCGAGACGCCGACAATCCAGACGTAATCGATACGACCACAGAAAAGATTATAATGGATCTCGAGCAACCTTTTACCAACCACAACGGGGGTGATGTGAGTATAAGACTAGTATACTAATGATGCGTTCTCATGCTGAAAAGGAAGAGAGTTCAGCCCGCTTTGCTATCACTCCGACACATAGAAAGGATTACATCGTGTAAATTGGCGTATTTCCCTTTTTCTCTTGTAGCTCGTGTTCGGGGATGATGGTTATTTATACATCTTTGTCGGAGACGGCGGATCGGCTGGGGATCCTGCTGACCATGCACAAAACAAGTAACTTTTAGAAACCGTTTTTGCTTCTTTTTTGTCCCTTTCTTTTTCAGATTGGTATTGAAAAACAAAATGTAGCGAAAGCATATCAGAATAACCAATACATTTAACTAAAAGTCTGTAATAAATAATTTCCCTCGCTCTATAGGTTGTAAGTGGCAAATATTTTGCGCCACAAAGTCGCAATATGGAAATTCGGTTCCGAAGCCAATCTACTTTGGTCACGATGCACGCTGTAGACAATCACCTGTGGGCGTAGGAAGTCTTCGACCAATCATGTGTCTTGTTGTAAGTGTATTTCGAGCGGATATTTTCAGCCAAAAGTTGCCTCAAAAGTAACGATCTGATTCATTTCATTTGATCAAGATGATGTCGATGAAACATTAACCAGATGCTGCGAATTCACGCAATCAAATCGAAGATATTCCGTTTTTTTTTTCTAGGCCACTACTTCGGTAAAATATTGCTAAAATAGAACTTATTTCTGGATAACGGATTCGTAGTTTTATTTCCGTATTGTTATTGATTTTCGAAAAGCAGTATATATGCGTGAGTCAAGTAACCACATTTTTATTTCATTTCATTTATTATCATCCTCGTGCATCACAGTACATATACAGCAGATAAAAAGCAGTACATAAAACATACACCGTAAAAGCATCAGGGCGCCATATCAGTAACAGAACAAATGATTACTTCTTTGGTGATGTTTAAATTTACTGCACAAATTTTTGTTGTTTTTTTTTTTTTTTTTTTTGGTGATGTTTGAATTTACTGCACCTATTTTTGCTTCGGTTAGGCCTAACTCTTTAATCGTATCCACCACACCACTGAATGTGTCCAGTGTTACACTGCCATCCCCCTGGAAGTCTTGCATTTGTGCCAGACGTACTGGAAGATAAGACCTAGCAGGCCCCCAGTCTGTGACCGGTTGCTACAGAATTCCATACTCTTCCCGCCTGGGCAGGTAACCAGGTACTGGTCTTGTGGATGCCTCATACCAGTCATGCTGAGACAATCACTCTGTACCTCCTCTGGCCATGACTGGACGGGCAGAGCTGGGGTGGCATGCCCCACGGTCAGGTGGAGCGCCGAGGCCCAGATAGTAGTTATCATCATCCGAGGTCCCGTCATAGTGGGGAACGGCTCGAACATCAGCGCACGCGACGCCTAACTCCAGATAGCAACCCCCAACCAGCCCACTGCCTTGTATCGGCAAAGACCTTGTGGGCTCACCTTTGGTGGTGCACCGAGGGGCTAGCAGGGTCTCCTACTATAGGGGGGTCATCAATGCCATCTGGTTGAGCCATGCGACCATGACCAGCGCCCCTTAGAAAACTGGCCTTGGGCATCACATTCAGACTGAAGACCTCCTGCCTAAGCCTGGCTTCATATTTAGCCAGACATTGATCTCTGAGAACTGTGCCTGACCCTAGCAGCGGGAGCAATCCTAGTGCGCGCTGCATCCACTGGTGCAACAAAGGGCACCCTGGCCTGGACTCCCTCAGCCTGAACTGAAGTAGGTAGTTGAAACAGATTGGGCATGGCCTGGTGTAAATATAGATTCACACTAGTCGTGCAACCACTCAGATTCCAAAAAACACCCTTGTGGTGGGACACCAAAGAAGGTACCAAAGGTAGCACCACCAACACCAGCCACAGTGCAGTCAGTGCTAGAGCAGCACTCATCTTTTTACCTGTCACCTCCGTACCGACCCCAGTGTGTGGGTAGCACCAAGTGGTGAGCGCTCACATCCTGTGGGGTGTTTGTGCCTTCAGTGCACTCGCGCTCATCCTCATGAGTGCCCACACTGAGGGTGGGGGAGTCAGTTCCAGCCCGGGGCGCCTTGCTCTCCCCATCAGCTCACACACCCCTTGGAGCTCTTCCGCTGGATCCAGAACAAAGTCCTCGGGCTGCATTCTTCAGGGCGCAGTCTGAATATGCAGTCAGGGCGACTGCATCCCCTTTAGATGTGATGCCCCAGAAAGCAGCACTGCCTACATCTGTAGTAGGCTGGTCCCCTGCCTGCTGACCTGTGGTTCGCACCACAGCATCAGTGAAGGCTTTGGCTGGTGGTAGTGTGGAGCACCGAGAAGCAAGGTATGACCACTCGAGGGAAGTGCAAACACTATGAATCCTGGACAAGCCCCCCCAAAACTAACTGTCCTACAATGTGGTGTTCTGCACTCATTTGCCAATGGGTCTAGGGGATTTTCCTTTAGTTGGGGAACAGCGCACATTGCCAGACAATGCCATTTGTCATCACCACACTCTGGCATGATGGCCTCCTGGCTAACATGCTGGAATCAAGCGTTGCTCTTGATAGGAATGAATAGGAACAAAGTTCAGGTTGGACGTGCTGCCAACTCTGTAGCATTGGCCTGTTTGGCTTTAGCCGAGGTGCTATATGCTGTTTGGGCTAGTCCCTGCCAAAGGGCCCTAATGGCTTGGGTCAACAAGCACCCAGTGATAAGCCTGAGCTAAAACTCTTCCTGGCCCCACAAACCTAAGAGACAAACAACAGACAACAACAAGACTGATCTCATGCGAGATGGTTTATTAACACACTCTTGCCTCTGCCTCGGAGGGCAGAGACACCACAGTGATGACAGGTGATGCAGACATGATTACAATACACTACACAACCACAGAGACAGACATATGCAAACATGTACCGAAGCCTTACAGTGACATTAGACACGATAGATGCAGCTTAGGGCCTTACTGATACCAACAGATGCGGTTTATTCCCTTACCATAATTGAACTATTATTAGTGGAGGATTATGGTCTTAAACGGTCGTCAGGCAACTGCTGACGAGTATACTAGTTACAGTTGACCAGTTACTGGAGGGTCAACAGGCTAGTCAGTCCAGCCACAAGATGAAACACGAAGTTGTGTATACAAATTACATGTGTGTGCACAACAACGTGAAGAAGGCTTTGCTAACGGTTATGTACTAGCGCGACACTTGATTACGGTGACTTAGCTCAACTAGAGGTTCCGAAATTCTTGATACGTAGGGTCGTTCAAAGATCAATTCCAGAGTCTGTTAAAAAGGCGTTTGAAGAGAATTCGTCATCACCTGCGCTGTTGTCTAGCAACAAGGCGCCAAATACAACAAAGCCCGGCGCAATTCCCTAACAATGAAGACTAATAACTCGGCAACTACTTTTATGTTAACTACGTTACCTAAGTATTCACCGCCACTGACATATGGCAGTTTAAACCATTTAGAAGAATAGGATATAAGTCTATAACATTTGATTTCTGAGAATATGGAAGGAACATGCATTTAGTTTTACTCTTATTCGGCTCCACATTAGTACTAAAGATTAGATTGTGCTCTTTTGCATATGAATTGCAAGCACCTACCATCAATTGTAAGGCATGACGTCATGGCACCAAACAAAATATCGTCGGCATATACCAGAATTCCAGTGAAAAAAATAACCTATTTTACAACCAATTTTTCTTTTAACAGTTATCTCAATCAATAGGGAGTATTTTAAACCCTTTGGCCGGAAAATTTTCCCAAGATACCCGAATGAAGGGTAAAGGTGAGAAAACGGGCACCTCACGATTGGCGGAGCTTTGTATGTCGCAGTATGTTTGGCTAAAGGGTAGTTATATGACCAAGGTAGTTTGGAATGAAATCGATCATTCATACTGCGAATTTATGGCGCCAAATACTCCCTATTCTTCCATATAATACAACAGAATTGGTTATAACACTGAACCTTGTCGTACACCATTTAAAACATTGAATTTGTCCCTATGGGCGCTGTTCCACGTTAAAAAAAAGCCTTTAAGTGACTGTGTATATAAAATAGACCTCAGAAAAATCCCAGAAATAGCAGTGTTCAATAATTTAGTGACCAATGTTCTAAAAACTAAACCTGTCGAACAACTTTGTGCAATCTGAAAGACAGCAAACCATATCAGGGTTCATAGAATTATGGTAAGAAATTGTTTCGTTGATCAGCCATGTACACTGAGCAGTACATAGAATGGTGCAACTTCTGTATAGCAAAATATGAAACACCTTTATCGTAATAGTTGACCGACCAACTGTCCAGTGCTTGTCTGAACTACCTCTAACACCCTAAAAAATAATGGTGGGGTATATACCTATGGGAGAGAAATAGGGAGAATAACACCGAAATATGTTAAATAGGACTGACGGAAGCTTCTTTAAAACATTTGGATAGCAGTTCACTGAGCTCACGTGATCCATCACGCTAATGCCTCAGTCACAAATGGGTTGCGACGCGTCGGCGGTGGGTAAAATCCAGGAAATTTCATCAAAATCTTGCGACACATCTCACGATTTCACCCCCATCGGCGGCGCCCTCCGGCCGCTTGCGGTGTATCGCAGAAATTTTTAGGCATCGGCAAACCCGCCGCGGTCCCCTCCGCAGGACTTAAAAGTTGGAGATCTGTCGCAAGATTTTGGTCATTTTTCGACCATCCCCGATGCATTCTCCGATTAACAACGGCACCCTCCGATTAGTGGGAGGCCTCCTCTCAAGAATCTGCGACGACCAGCACGATTGCGGGAAGGATTGCATCTCCCGATTGCTATAAAAAATGGCCGATTAATCTGCGGCTTCCGCCGATTGCATCGGAGGCACCCGGCGACTAATCGTACAATTTTCTACATGCGCCTCCGACCAATCGTACGGCGGAATCGTATTCCTCCTCTGTCGCAGATATCGTCGCAGAACCCCGCAG
>JAAUYG010131750.1_pt1 | contig 10533 bp, 9 predicted proteins | sample 7278091 | NCBI WGS metagenome assembly JAAUYG01 (sample SAMN14350201, study PRJNA611818) | marine sediment metagenome | isolation source: surface marine sediment (0.6m) | place: French Polynesia: Moorea | collected 2018-08
GCACTGTACTGCCATAGCACTGCCACTGTACTGCCATAGCACTGCACTGTACTGCCATAGCACTGCCACTGTACTGCCATAGCACTGCACTGTACTGCCATAGCACTGCCACTGTACTGCCATAGCACTGCCACTGTACTGCTATAGCACTGCCACTGTACTGCCATAGCACTGCCATTGTACTGCCATAGCACTGTCACTGAAGCAAGCAGGGGATCACAAGTTCACACAAATAGAACATGCAAATACATTAAAACATTGTCATGAAAATATGTAGTAAAAAAAACAAACAACCAAAAAAAAAAATAAAAAACAGGAGAGCAGGTCCAGGTGTTTCCCAGGGTATTTAGTGTATATGTGTCAGCATACCTATATATATCTCTGTCCGCGCTAGCCCTACAAAATGAGGCGGTACTGTACGTGGCTCCTCGGGTCAAAATCTGAGGAGCCACAGCCAAAATGTGGGAACCACGCCAAATCTGACCAAATGACCTAAAGAAGTATATTTTCAACTAAATGTTTTTGACTGCATGGTTTGACTGAAAACTATGCAGCGGTAGTAACCGAATAAACAACAGGGACATGGCAACGCTAGAGTCATCACTTTGACGCAAATCGGTTAGTATTTGGTACGCTGTGTCTCGTTTCCACAGGCAGTTTGCATTTTATTCAAAAATGCATTAAATTTTGAATGGGGTACGTAGCCCATAGTGGATATCCCCCCCCCCCCCCCCGAGACTCTAGCTACAAAATAACCGACATTATAGGCCATCGTGTATTAAAAATGTTCAGCCGGTGGCCATCTCCATCCACAGGTAAATATCCACCAGAGCTTTCCATCTTTAAAAGCTGAAGTGCCATCTGTAATACACAAAGACAGTATGATAATCCACTCTTGTGACAGCACCACGGCAGGGCTAATTAAGCTTATGGATTAACAACAACAATTTGACACTCTGTACCAATTTCTTTGCATGTGAACTCCTGTGATAATAGAGAGGCACACTGTTTTCACACCCTCGACCTGCGGTGTGGTCCTAAACCCACCCCACCCCAGCCCAAAAATAGCTGGCCAAAGATACAAGTGTGTCAAGTAGGTCGTCGGTGTTATTATACACCCTTTATTGCCGCTATGCCGATGAATTACAAAAATAAATAAATAAAATACGCTCTCACATTTTCGAGCGCCACACGTGGGGCTTGGGGCCGTATTTGCAGGAGCCACCAGCGCCTGTGGCGATCATTAGCGCGGACAGAGTTATAATGCGACCGATGTGTCGTACCTTCAGTTTTGTCTCCATGTATGCCAGCGGGAATTGCTATACCAGGTTCAAATCTTCTTAAGTTTCAAACCCAAGTGTGTTGCATGCTTGGGCAGTTTTAATTGGCTTTTTACGAGGGCTGTATAATACATGTATGTTATTAGTATTTTAAAGGAATAATTTCACCAAAATGTATTAAACCAGTTGACCTATGCTAATATATTTATATAAGAAAACATGCGGAAGGAGAGACTGCATTTTGCAGTTGATTCTTAAAAATTAAAGTAATGTTTCGAAGTAGAAGATATTACTTCTAGACTACAGTTTTCTGAGTATTTTTGGTATACACTTTTATTTGTTTACATAGGTTAACAACAGTCTACAAGAGAATATTAATGTTCACCCTTGTCTGAGGATACTGATAGCTCATGTGTCAGCAATTTGCTCGCCCCTGGGCCGGTGCACACACACAAATACAAGTCGCAAATATCAACGCTATGCGTACTGTAAGATCCGCGGTCGTAAATGTGTGCCAGAATTGAAGGTCTATTTCAACATCTTTTAAATCTATCGGTTTACTTAATTCCGACAGTGCAAACGCTTATGCTACACCCTACCCGTGAGTGTGACAGTTCCCAGAGCCAGCCCCATGCTTCTACCAGCCACCATGTAGTCGTCTCTGTTGTTACTGGTCAGAGTCTTGGTCTTCCAGGCACCTAGGATCCCCACCCCCAGGATTAGCAGGTAGAACAGGATGACCCCCACAAGCCCAGGCACGTGGAGGGCAGATTCCACCGTCTCTACGACGGAAAAGCTGAAACAATAGTTCGGTCATCGCTCTGACTTCCCCGCCAATGACTAGCTACATTCCTGCCTGTCATCTATCTCCCTGGCTCTGCCACTTGCCTTCACTCTTCCCATATCCAGCACCCATGTGCACGTGCGCTGCCTGATTGAATTCTTGACCCCAATGGTAAGCTGTATTATTTCCTTCTATCTCACCGTTTTCTGACAAATCCCTACAGTACAAATTATACAAGAACTTACCACTGTTCTATTTAACTATCTGATACACATTATATCTGGTATAACAACAGATTTGATTGAAAAATACATAAAATTAAAATATTAAACAGAATGTATTTGCTCCTAAATAGGATACCTACCTGTAATTGGTAGCATTATCCATATCGTGCGGGAGGAGAGTAACGATAAAGTAACCAGTCTGTGCTCATCGAATGGTATGACACAGCATGCCCTGTGTGTCCCACTTAAATAAACACTATTCTTATGTTTAAGATTTTAGTTTTGTATTTGCCTTTTCAAGCGTGAGTAGTATTAGTAAATTTAGCGAGTTGTGTGTGAAAAAATACTGACAGGTCCATACAGAGAAACGTATGCCGTACACATATTATTTCTGGACCCCAGGGGTGTAAATAGTGTAGTGTCACATACATAGTCCACACATCGGACGGGTTAAAATAGGTACCGGTTGCGCCAGTAATGGGTAAATTATACATGGCCGTCGTATAGACATTAAAGGGCGCATCTCTCTATTGTTGTACACATGGGTGTAGCTAAGGAACCCGGCTAAGGAAGGGCCACGTCTTGAAATATTACTGATTTTCTCTTTCCACCAGAGTGAATTTAGTATGAATTAAGTATGAATTTAGTAATTATAGACCAATTTCTATTTTACCCCACTAATGTCGACGATTTTAGAGAAAGTTGTTTACTGTACAAAAATCAGTTTCTTTTTCGACCGAAGCATTCGACAATGCATGCAAATACAATCCGTATTGGATATTTTGTAGGCAATGGAAAGTAGAAATGCAACTTTTTGAATGTTTACTTAGATTAGTCAAAGATATTGACGCAATAGATCATCGGATAATCATAAAAAAATAGAACTCCATGGTGTAAGGGGTATCCCTTTGATGTGGTTCTACAGTTATTTAACTAATCGGAAACTTTATGTTCAATATAATGGGAGTAAGTCGTTACAGCAAAATTTGGATTGTGGTGTTCCACAGGGTAGTATACTTGTCCCTCTTTTCGTTCTTATATGTGTAAATGATCATCCACGTTGTCTTTCACGTTTTTTGCTGACGATATTACCTTGTCTACATGGACGTATTATTTATAATTATGAATGAAGATTTAGATTCCTTGAGTGATTGGTTCAAGGTGAATAAGATATCGTTGAATGTCAAAAAAGCTGTTACGCACTGTTTTCCAATATTAAAGTTCCACAAAGGTTTGAGCTAGGTTTGAAGCTGGGAACCAAGACTTTTAGAAAGGAAAACGTTTACTAAATTTATAGGGATATATATTGACGAAAAATTAAGTTGGCAAGAACACATTTCTTACTGCAAAGCAAAATTATCAAATGCATTATATGTTATTAATAGGATTCGAAGTTTTGTCCCAAATAAGGTCTTAAATCAGTTTACTTTGCGCTAGTATATACGCATTTAACGTATGACTTAATACTGTGGTGTCAACGTATAAATTACACCTTGATAAAATTAAATTTATGCAAACGAGAATAGATCCATTTACGGTGCAGAGTTTAATGCGCATATACTTATTCTATTTACAGAACTTGGCATATTAAGTTTAGAAGATATCTACAAATATGAAATATGAAACTTCATGTAGTGTTATTTGAATGAAACTACTCCTCTAGAAGTACCTCTTCAAGTGTAGTAGTGAAAGGACCGGAAGTGTAGTAGTGAAAGGACCGGAAGTGTAGTAGTGAAAGGACCGGAAGTTCGGAACACACTATTGGATAGTATTAAGGCACTGCCTTGTATAAAACAATTATCACTGGCACTGAGAAACTGGTTAGTACTCAGTTTGTATGATATAAAAGGCATATCAAATTAAGTTGTGCACTTGTATTCACCAATCTTGAAATACGTACGTTTAATGTGCTTATAGTCATAAGTAGAATCTATGGTTTATATGCATCTATCAAGGAGTTCAACAATGGTTTTCCAATGGCCATGACATATATATGCGCTGTTTTTAATGTTTTCATCTATATTAATTTCTCAATTTTAACACGGTTAACTCTGTGCTAATAAGATTATAATTATAATAACCCAGCAGCGGTTGCACAATAATACCCATTACCAGACAAGAGTGCTAAATTTTAAGTTTAAATGTAAAAATATGTCCCACTAATTGTATTTAACCGTTAGCCAGCAGAAGGAATTTTTGTCTCTGTTTTCCACAGGTATGTACACTGCTTGGCGGGTACTTACACCGCAATACGTACATTAAGAGCATTTTCTGTGACAGTGTACATTTCGGTTGCAGTTTACCACACAGCTATACATGCTACGTACAATAGTTAATCGAATAGTTAAAAGTTCTCCGAGCCGGCCACATACCTAACTCATTAATGCTAAGCGCCAAGCTGGGATGTGCAAAACTCCCAGTTTTAACGTCTTTGGTGTGACGAGGTGTAGGAGGGTAAATATTGGGAATTGTGTCTATACAGAAGTTCACTTTATTTTATCATGAAGTATTAACGTAAACGTTACTATGATCATGATGTATGTCCCATATTCACTGGTTTTCATAATTTTCAGCAGAGCTGCCAGATTTGTTATTTTATTTGCTATAGTCATTTTGTCAGATATTAAGATCCAGACGATGTTCTGATAACCCAAGAATAATAATGAAGAAGGAGGGGTCATCAATGTTTAACAGCACATCAACACTAAAAGCTCATGCTGTGCCAAAACAGGTTATCACAAACTGAAATTTGGGTTTGATAGAGAATCGACCAGAAAAGAGGTGGGTGTTTAAATGAAGATTCCAAGCTACATCTGGTAGTCCAATAGCCATACTATAATTGTTGAAGGATTAACAGGATCAAACAACTCTTTCACACTTCCAACATCAAAGAAATGACTTTGCATATGAGCAAAGTCGACACAATCGATCATAGTATGTTGAACTGTCAATGGACAGGTACATCCCATACATTAAGGTTGGTCTTTAACAGGTAATCATGTGTAAGATACGTGTGTCCCAAGCAAATTTTAGCCAAGACTACATCATCTCTGCGAACATTTTACTACTTATACGAAAGCGGCCCAAAGAATCCTGAACTGAATGACTGTTTTAAGGGCCTCATGCCAGAGGGTTATCTACAGCTACGAAGATACAATACACTTTGAAATTCTAGTTCAAACGCAATTACCGCCATACGTTCGATCTTGTGTCCACACACTCTCCACTTTCCACACATCGTCCCAAATGACACGCCTGTTCCGAATATATGCACAAAAAAACCCACTCGTACACAGACACTCCGTAGCACCGAGCGTCATAGGAAATATACTCTTGCGACTTCCCTGACTTGATCCAAAATGTCTCATAGAACCCAACAACTACTGTTATATTTGCCCACCAGTGCCATATCATCCCATCTATAGGACCACCATCTCTCCATATCATTCACCATGCAACGTCACACATTTAGCTGCCCTCTCTCTACATTGCAGTCTTAGCCCTACTAAGACCACTGGGTATGGAACAGGCTATTTCTGATAGTAAAACCACAATAAATGCTCACAAATAAAAAGAAAATTCACAGACACCGGCTATACATGTATTCTGTTTAATTTAAACCTCAGGATTGGCTGTCTATAATCTTTTAAAGTCGGGCAACTATTAAAGAAAGCCTCTTTATATAACCATATGTCGAGCAAATCCTGAAATAAAATAGCAAGTTAGAAGCGAAGTAGTGTATGTAGAGAGAATAAAACATTGTCACAAACCGGCTACGGGTATTTCAATCATTTTAATGGTCCCGTGATACCTTAATTATAAAATTATAAACCTTCAGTGGTCATATATCAGCTCAAAATGTTGGAAACTGCAGCAGTATTAATAGTGTAGTGATACATTAATTACGAAGTAAATGAGTCTTTAGTGTTTATATTTGAGTTGTGTATGTTTGTGCATGTTGTCTTTGCTGTGAACTGTGATTATGCCCGTTCTTCTTCCTCTTCGGGTTCTTCTTCTTCATCTTTGACTTCACAGGGTTCAACTTTGTACTTCTTCCGGCACAGCTTCCCGGTGATCCAAGACACCACAATAATGCAAAGGGTGAGGGCAAAGAAGTACATTGTCCTGTACGGAAAAAACTGGGCGTCCCACTCCTCGCTGTAGAACGGATACTTGATGAGAGCTGGCAGACTGGCATAATACTCCCCGGCAGTGAGCTTCAGGAACAGTCCAGCCACCACGGCGACTAGGCAGCCCCAGGAGTTGCTGAACGGAACATAGATAGCACAGAGGAGAGCAGGCAAAAGCACAAACACACCGATGTCATAGGAAATGTAGAGGAGACCCAAGACTTTATTCACTGTTATAGCCACCGCAGCCGCTACTACCCCAGTCACCACCACTGCCAGTCTCATCACCCAGGTTACCTCACTGTTGGATGCCTGCAGTAAGTACGGGCAAATATATTCTTTACTGCATAACTGGGAAATGTCCCTAAAATTTAATGTCCCTAAAACAAGTATATACAATTTTCATTAATCACCGTACAGTTATTTACTTGGAAAATATACATGTACCAAGAACGATACAACGTTTTAAGTTATCGTTGATATATAAGTACTGGATCACTCGACATGGCATCTGGTGGACGAACCCTCTTTCTTTCTATATCCAAATATTTAGCCAAAAGAAACATGGCTATATGAGCAAAGCATAGCCCTTCTATTTTGACACCAGGTGCCTATTCATTTAATACGGTGGCATCAAGCCTTCTAGCCCATTGCTACTGACCTCCGCTATGCTGTTTCATTAGATTTGGTAAAAAGCGGGCAGGGGTGTCCAAAAACGTCCTGTGAGCAGTATCGAGGTTTATTTTAAATTGAACTATAGTAAAAGTAGTAGTACAAGTAGTCAATGAAAGTAGTAATAATTTGCATCCATGCTTTGAGTTTAATTGATAACTACCTGTTTGTATCCATACTTGGAAGCCACCTGACTTCGGAGGGGGGCGTACACACTTTGAGCAAACAGGACCCCCACAGATAAACAGGAAGAATCACATGATGACATCACAGCAGCTGACACCGCGCCTAGACCAATCACGGCCACGGGTGTGGGTGTCAGATATCTGAGCACCAATGGTAAAACCAACTTGTAAGAATCATATGGCAAGGGAACTTCACCATGATGACGGTATGCTGTCGCATTCCAATCTAATGTGAAGTAAAAAATAACACACACAAAAGACTGTAATATGATAAAGAACTGGACATACAGAATAGTGCGGTGACTAAAATCGTATATCGCGCTATTTAACAGTATGTTTTTTCAACGGAAAGTTTATAATAAGTGAATTCCTTTACTTGAATCATCACATTTGACTGACGTATTTCTCGCACAAATACTTTGAAATTATCGCCAAATGAAAGCATCGGATATAATTTCAATCATACACATTAATGAAAAAGTACAGTAAGAGAATTATTGCTGGACCCCGTGTGCACCTTAGACTACAAGTTAACGACCCCCCTCTTTTCATGTCCCTGGGTTACATTACTGCAATTTCACTGTACATGTATGTTTTGACTAACCAGTTGAGCTGCCAATTGCTCCTACAAGAACAGGAGGAACAGTCAGAGGCAGACACAGTAGCCCTCCTAATATGGCACACAATCTGGCATTCCTGGCATTTCGCTGAGCTGCAATGCGTTGAATCACTTCCTGGAATAAATATCTAGATGAATAAAAATATTTAACGAGGGCACATATTTAGGTAGTAAGGTATTAGAAAATCATGCTCTAATAAGAGTAATAAGAAAATGTATCACAGTACAAAAAGTCTATTTTTGTTTTCTAACACTAACATCTGGGAGTCGCCGCACATTACGTATCACCAATCGCTGAAGGAGTGCCAGAAAGGTTGGTTGTCTTATTATTTGTGGATGCGCAAAGGAAAAATGCCGTCCAAGTCATGTCACTCTAATTGCGAAGGCTTATTTTTATAATGGAGTAGACCCTTAAGCAAATTGTTAGTGGTAAACACTACTAGGAAGCTATATATGGTAAGGCCGACCACACCATCATTTTTTACCTTTAAATGTATACGTCTGTGGTATATTGCATCCACATACAGGTAGGATGCCATTTGGTATAATTTGTAGGTCACAGTGGGTGTTCCCAACATTCGGTGCATTTTGTGTTGGTTTTACAATGGCAGTAATATTAGCAAGGGCTATATTTTATTTATTTTTGTTCATTGGAATCAATATTTTTCCACAAATGTTTCGTGGGCCAGAAATAAAATTTTTATGATATTGACTGACATTTATCCCAGTACATTGCTATGGAGCACTTTTCCCATAATCTTGATATTTGGTATTTTCATGCCAAAACACTAGCAATCAATCAATCGTCCACATTGAACAATGACATAACACTCGCATCTATAACACACATACCCCCTACACACTCTTAAAGAAAGTAAATCTGACACTATGGAGATTTTCGTACAAATTTGCCTTTGAACAAAGTCTGGGCAGTAGAGGTCCCTTGCTCTGTACTAAACTACTCAAAATAATATGATAATAAAAATTATATGTTAAAATAATCAGTAACATGTCAAAGCCACCATAACAACACTAAACAGCATTATACAATAGTATACATTTCAATAACTAGTTCACAATAATGCACACCACTTTGATAAAAGTTCAATTGAATGTAAACAGCATGAACATCAATTAACATCGAGATAACATAGAGACCAGATGCATGTTTCCTCTCACACATTCGTATGTGCCATACAATTGAGTGCACATTCTTACCTTGACCTTGATCCACTATATTCACTATATGCACACATGGCTCCAAACACAATACAGCCGGGAGGTTTCTCATTGTAATGTTTCATTTACCTGAACAATTATCATTAATACAACCTCCACCATCAAACAAATAATTACCATAAGGTCTGAGTACCAGACCATGAGGTTAACTAAACTCACTCTGACTCAATTCAGTGCCTATGTGATCTGATATGTACTTAATTTCTTTGCGTATAAGTTTCAACTGTTTAATAGGCCGAGCCTGTCCTACATCCCTATCGTGATATGTCAAATCAGTTCTGCCAGCTCACCACCAATCAAGCGTAAGTGCTGAAGTATTTTTGATAACCCCAGACCAGTTGAATAATGAATACGTTCCTGTTTTGCATATCAGTCACAGCTGGCATTTTGTATCTTACAGATATGACAGTATAATAGAGAAGAATAGGGCTGGAATTCCAAGAAATACTTAAGTCTAAGATGTGACTTAAGTCACTAATCTCAGCAATGTCATTGCCTAAGAATCCAACTTAAGCCAAAACTTAGACTTAAGTACGTTCCTCTTTGGCATATCAGTCACAGCTGGTATTTGGTATCACAGATTTGACAGTATAAGAGAGAAGAGCAGGGCTGGAATTCATAAAAATACTTATGTATGTTAGATATGTAGGATGTGACTTAAGTTATTAATTTGAGCAATGGATTTGGCTAAGAATCCAATTTGAGTCAAAAGTTAGACTTAGGTAATTTTGAGAAGTGCTGTCCAAAATTATTAAACCTACATGGGGAAATACACACTAAAACGATGTGATGACATTTTACATCTTAGGTTGTAGATGCGAGTTTGCGCCTTTCCCATTAGACATAATCATGTATGCAAAGAAATTCCAGTGTGACTCCCTATATGTGATAGTTCTATATTAAGATGCGAATTGTAACAGACAACATATTTTGACGCAGGTTTACATAGATGATATACATTTTTTAAGATGAGTACAATGGTTGAAACTTGTATAAACATCTAACTACTCAGTGAATGGCCTATCCAAAACGAAGATGTTATTGAGGTCAGATATTCAGAATACCTTCACGAATTTGTGTGTAAAGAGCAATGAAGTGAGTACGAAAAAGCCATACACATACAGGCCATCTGTTACATACAGCCATACATATACAGACCATCTGTCACATACAGCCATACACATACGAGACCATCTGTCACATACAGCCATACACATACAGACCATCTGTCACATACAGCCATACACAGACAAGCCATCTGTCACATACAGCCATACACATACAGGCCATCTGTCACATACAGTCATACACATACAGACCATCTGTCACATACAGCCATACACATACAGACCATCTGTCACATACAGCCATACACATACAGGCCATCTGTCACATACAGC
>JAAUYG010154287.1_pt1 | contig 10532 bp, 6 predicted proteins | sample 7278091 | NCBI WGS metagenome assembly JAAUYG01 (sample SAMN14350201, study PRJNA611818) | marine sediment metagenome | isolation source: surface marine sediment (0.6m) | place: French Polynesia: Moorea | collected 2018-08
CAGGGTTGGACATTAACTTATTTTGAGGCTTGTCCTGTCGGACAAGTGATTGTAATTTTCACTTGTCCGAACTGAAAATTCACCTGCCCACATTTTTTGTCTGGTACTCATTGACAGGATTTTCTGTTCCTACAACTGCTTTTAGCATAAAAGAAGGTTCAAATTTTACTTGTCCTGTAGGACAAGTGGGGTGGGAATTTCAGTTGTCCGACAGGTACTTTCAGTTGTCCAGGGCAGTCGGGCAATCCTTAATGTCCATCCCTGTACTAGGCTAGCACATGGTGCCTTGTCCACTGGCCACATTTGGAAATTCTGTCTCCACTATCCACTGCAACAGTTTTGTATCACAGATGTTAAAAAATACATTCCCAAAGCATCTCATCCTTTGATTTTGCAGTCCTTTGCATAATATGACATGCATCATATACATGACACTTGAACTTGATCACCCGAGTCACTTGATGGAAGACCATTGTTTTATGTAATGTTTTTTTTTTCATGAAGCTAATAATTTTGCAGAAAAAATAGGTGTTATCCTAGTTTATGGAGTTTTTTGTCAATACACGTACAGTGAAACCCTGTCTTGAGAGACCACTGCCATGAGAGACCACCTGTCTTGACAGACCATCCATTTTCGACAGAAGGACCTACATTTCAATATAACTGAGCCTGTCACCAGAGACTACCTGTCTTGACAGACCACATTTTTGTGGTCAATGGGGTGGTCTTTCAACTTTGTTCGACTGTGTTTGTTATTTGAACTTGGGCCTTGCCTTCTTCTTTAAAAAAAATAGCTACTAGCCAATCATGATTCAGACTCAGAATTTGGCTCCAGCAAAACTCAAGCCTTGTATAATGTGTACCTATTACAGTGGTCCCTGCATTTTGAGACCACCCCTTCAGCCAGGAAAATATGGTCTTAAATTGGAGGTGGTCTTAAATGGAAGGATATTAATACTGAAAATATAAGAGTGGTGTCACTATAAGTGGTCTTAAAATAGAGGGACTTGTTAAACGGATGGGTCTTAAATTGCAGGGACCACTGTACCTTTCAAATTCAGGGCACAGTTTCTCAAAATAATGAAAACAATTTGGCAACCTGAACACCTGTGTCTTTCCACTCCTATTACCAGCTGCTTAGGATCAGGTTTGCACTTATTATGAAAGATCATTTTTGTGAAACTAGCCTTCTATAAGCAAATTATTTACTATTCAGTCTGTGATTTGTGATTTCAGCCGGAGCTGAGTGAGATCCAGGAGATCGAGGATATCCAGGTGATCCAGAAGTTGATGGACGCAGAGCAGGAGGTGGAGCCACCAATGCCTCCCCTGTCCCGGGGTCCAAACCCTTACCTGGGCGGGGATCGGTGCCTCTTTTGTCGCTGCGAGAGACCTCCGGGGTCGAAACTGGCAGAGCAGGTGGAGAGACAAGGTGATTGTTTCCATGGTGTTGTCATGGTTACAGGGTATTATCGTGGGGCGGATTGTCTGGAGAAAAAATCTTCGTTAAAGACAGAATGGATACTAGAGATGGACTAGAAATTACTTCAGAATAGTAGCTGCTGGAGTTTCTTGCCTTGCCAAGTGCATGAAAATAGTCTGAGAAATATAGAACAGCCACCTCAAACCTCTGGACACTTTGACTGAGAAATACAGCAGAGCCACTTTAAGATTCTGGACACTTTATCAGACCTTGGGAAGTCTGGTTCATTGGTTCAACTGTATGATGTTATTATGCACAACTTGCTTAACTTGTTGTACTACTAATATCTTAGTATTGGCCTTGTATATTTATTTGTCCATGATAAAATATTCATTAGTATACCTCCGATATGGAGTGCCGTTAACCTTGTAGCGGTGAAGATCAGTTTGTGGTCATTCGATGCACTTGTGTCCAATTGTCTGTAATTCGAAAAAATGGGTGGTTGCAGAGCGAAATGGAGTGAAATTTGGGGCTCAGAGACACTAACACACATATATGTATGGGTATCTTTAATCTGATAATAGTCAGCATGTACATTCATGTCATAAAAAGCGTATGACCTAATGCATTGCATCGTGTTGCATTGTAACTTGTATCAGAGGAGGACCAGGCCGCGAAATCCGAGAGCCTTGCCCAATTACCACTGTGGGTGTGTCCAGAATGCCGAAAAACGGTGGAGGAAGAGGAAAAACGAGCAGCTTCTATGACCGGCCTCTTGGTAAGGCAATCTCACTGATTGTTCGCTTCTACTATGACCAGCCAATTAGTAAGGCTGTTGTAATAATATAAAATATGTTTGCAGTAGTATTCCTCTAACATTGAACACTTTCTGCCAAGTAATTCTGTCGGCATTAATTAGAGAGGTGTCCTTTGGTGAGAGGGAGCACCCAGTTCACTCATGGTACTTGCTTCCAATTTGTCCCCCCCCCCCCCCCGTCTAGAGACTGTCTTCTTTTGAGTCTCTTTTAAGAGAGGTTCCACTGCACTTAAACAATTTCATAAATTACTTACAAGCCAGAGCGGAATTCTTGAGTATAGGCTAAAAATATAATCCAAAAACATGAGAAACACCGATCCCTTTTGGATGGCTGGTGGATAAGACCTTTATAAAGCATAGTACCTGACAGGAAGTAGCGGCCCAGGATAGGGAACCTAGCTACATGTATTTTTGGCATAGATTACCTATTTGTATGCAATTCGTAGAAAACAAATTGTTCATACAGTTGAAATAGGGTAGTCCAATTTTTTGGACAGACTCCAGTGTGGAAATCCCCCCAAACATATCAGTGTGGCTGTTGGAATTAAACTGGATAGCATGACAAACATGTCAGTTTTCGTGTGGTCTAAAGCTGTTTACATATTTGCGTCACTGTAGTATTTAGTAAGTTAAAATCTGCATGACCCAAGGTGTTAAATTTAATAAGCTATGTGCCATAAATAGGAGGAGCAACCTGTGGAGGTAGTAATTGCTTTGAAATTCTGCCACAGCTGTATTGTAAGCACCCCGTTTTCCCTGTACAGTAGCAACTTCACAAAACGAAAGACTGAAGGACTGTGCAGGTGTTTTGTACTATTCCCCCCTCCCTGCTCTTCCACGCATACACCTCACCTATTGTTTCTCGACAGTAAATGCTAAACCCACCACCACCTTCTGAGCATTGGAAATAAATGACAGGCACATTGAGTGCTCTGCGATGTAGACAGTTCTTTTGTTCTTGTTAAATACTTGGACAGATGCTGGAAATAAAATGCTGATTTTTATAGGGAAATTTCTGCAGCTGTTTCCCCGGCGAAGACTTTTATTGAAAAGGAATGTATTATGTCAATAGCTTGTGTCAAAGGGTTATATGGTTCAACAGTATTGTCTAAATCCCAACATCAATAACACATACAAGAAGTAGTATTATTTATAGCTTTCTTGGTGTAGTCATTGCTGTAGCAGTTTGCAGGACTCCTTTGGGATTGAAGGCTTTCATCGCCCAATTAATGATTGATATAATATAATGATATAGGGACTCATCTGAGTTGTGAAAATTTTGAACCCTTTGGTATCAAATACCCCAAATTTAACTGAGGAAAGTTAAATTTAATTACGAAACTTAATTACGGAAAAGGCCTTCAAACTATTGCCATGTTGGCAGGATTCAAAATTGGCACAGTCCCGTCATCCCACTTCTTATAGAAATGTAACTTTTGTATTCTTTAGAGAATTAAAAAATTCATAGTAAAAAAAAAGATATCCAGACATTCCAAAGCCAAGAAACAACACGTCCAGTGTATAGTTATCATTTTGTGACATAACATGTGACTTTCAAGGCTATACAGGTTTTAAGTTAATTTCGAGCCCTGCTTGGCCAATTGTATTAAAGAAACGGTTCCAATAAAGAATGGGCTTGGCAACAGCCAAACATCTGTCACTATTCAGTGAAAGTTTTCTTGAAACACCACTGCCATGAGAGACCATCTGTCTTGAAAGACCACAATTTCCTGACGCAAAGCCGTACATGTTTGATACACATTTGCTAATCAAACCTGTCTTCAGAGGTTACATTCTTCTGACGGAACGTGTAGCCTTTCAAGAAAGGTTTCACTGGACCTGTGCCAATACTGTCTGTATCTTTCCTGAAGGAGAACGAGGTACAGCTGGAGTCTGCTCCACTGTCGCTGATCACAGACCTTACCATGGCGGCGGCAGCTGGCGGTGAGGCGACCCGTCCCAATGGCACACTGTGTACCTGCGAGGCTTGCATGGAGAGGAGGTTAGTTTCCTCAGGGATGACCGATTACTGCAAAAAACTCTAGAAGTCTAGAAGAAATTGACTTCAATCCATCGCTTTGGCAGGCCTTATTTTTCATCTGGCTTAAGATCAGTTCTGCTTTGAAATTTTTCCAAGAAACCAACCCTTGAGCTTAATAATTATAGGCATGATAACATTTCTTACCAATTATGCAGAAATTTGTCAAGGAATGTAGTTTCAATATCATGATAGACTAATTTGCAAAATCACTTTAGGCTAGGATTGTAACATAGTAGAGGTACCAAAGTCCAGTGGTATACCAGATTGTAATGATCCTTACCCTGACATGGAATTTTCCATGATTCATTGCAATTGAGTGATTTTTCCAAGCACGAGTTTTTTTACCAGAATTGATACTAAGCCAAAAAAAATTGGGCCGAGAGATGCAAGTTCGACTCCCACAAGGGGTCTATTTGGTGGAAATTTGCTGTGTTTATCAAACTATTTAAGACGGTCAAAAGGTGGTTAAACTATTGTACTGGTATGTCCTAATCGGTGGTTACTGGTTTCCCCGCAGGCAAATTGAGGCAGATCATGAGAAGGAAACCCAGGACTTACAGAAGTCTTGGATGGAGCTGCGACATGTGGTTCGCTATGTGTACCGGGAGGCGGGTACAGGCTTGGCGCAAACACAGGATAGCAATGACAACAACGCCATACCGGATGTCAGCAAAATGAAGGAACTCGTGCACAGGTGAGAATGTTTAATTAGACTCAAATTGTTATAACCAAGGAGATTATCAGGCAGGATAACATTGATTAAAGTATTCGCTGAGGTTTTGATATCGTTTCTTTCACTGAAATCCTGCAGCCCGATACAGTGGCACCAGCAGTGTAACAACAACCTAACAAAAGTTGTGCCTTACAGCACGGGGAGACTTTTAAGTTATGCTGAAAATATGTGCTTGAGTTAAACTTGAGTGAACTTTGGATGCAGGAATTTGTTACAACAGTAAGAATTCTAATCTAGGTACCACCACTGTGTAAGGCAACATGTGCATATGTTATAGATACAGTCTTGTAAATTCTGATTTGAGTATACAGTGGTCCCTCTCTTAGTGGCCTCTCTCAACGGAGGCCACCCTCTCTAGTAAGGCCACAATCTTTTCCGCTAGTACTATTAATGTACTTACTTTTACCCCTCACCAAAGGCTACCGTCGCTAAAGTGACCACCGTTTCTTGGCAAATAGTGTGGGCTTGTTAGAGAGGGACTACTGTATCTGTTTGTTTCTGAGAAACTTATGTTTTGTTTGCCCTGGCCTCATACACAGGTTGTGTACGCGAGATCCACACCAGCTCTTTCAGCGCCTGGAGTCGCAAGGGAGGGAATACGTGATCGAGATGAAAGTGCGACTGCTCAAGCAGCTGTCGTCGGGCAACAAGACCCCGTCCCAGGCCAAGCAGTTCGTCAGCATGTTGCTGGAGGAGTACACAAATCTGTGTACGGCAGCCAAGACGCTCGCCTCCTTCCTTCAAGAACTGGTAAAGACTCATAATAATAATAATATGCAGTTCTTATATAGCGCTTTTCCTGGCTCAACTCCCTGGGGAGTATACACCTGCTCACATGCTTCAAGGCGCCACGGGTAACCTAGGTACAATTGCCATCTCTGTCTATAGCCAGGTACTCATTTTACGGCTGAGTGAACCGAGGCACCATTGTCGCCACCCGTAGCTCATACGGGACGGTTTTGATGAGCAGACTGGCTTTTGGCGGGACTGGAACCCACGATCTTGTGGTTGGGAGTCCACCGCGCTAACCATTCGGCTATCGCAACCCGACAAGACTCAGTCACATAGATGGGGTCAGAAATATAAGGGGAAAAAAAAATCCAGGGCTAGGTTACCTCTGTAACTGGGTTAATCCATAAAGGATAATCTGCAGTTGTTTTGAAGTCACACTAGCAGAGTGTCATCTGCTTAAACTGCTCCCTATTAACGACTTAAGTTATAGCTTAGGCTTATGTGTATTTTGGAGAACTCGAGCCCAATTTTTCCCGCCTGCACAGGATGTCCTTAACGAGTTCCAGGGAACCTCGGGGGTCCAGGCACCCCGGTATTTCTGCCAATTCAGTGATCTTTCATATGCATCTACAGCACGCTACTAGGAAAATCAATAAAATACTATGTTCATTTATATACATAGGTTTGGGAAAAAACGGCCATAATTAAATCGTAAAATGTCTCGTATGGCAGGGGTCGTAGTTTTATGTAACCATACTTTCTGATATTGTTTTTAGTTTGAAGAGAACATTTGCATGTAGCCACATATTTGGACATGATTGCTTAACTATAATATTAAAAGTTCATAAATATGTGGTTCATGGAAATCCAGGGTGCACTTTTATTAGCATGGGTTACTTCTGTTCACAGTTTTGCCGTAATGAAAGTTTTTTGCCTGTCTCTATGGATGTTGTACTATATGTTACGTAACTGTTTTCCCCGTTTTGTTCCTCAGGAGTTGGAACATCTGAAGCGGTTTAACCTGACCTGGGAGTTACATAATAAACATCTCTTCCACAGCATCATCTACACGGATCCAGTTGTACAAAACAGTCTACCACTGCTTATCACACAGTTAAGGTACACACTTTATAATATAATAACAATATTGTGTAAGTATTAATACAGTATACCCCCTCTAAAAAAGCCACCCTATTTGCCAAGAAATTATGGCCACATTAGAGAGGTGGCTTTTGGCGAGAGGGGTAAATGCATTCAGAGTAGTAGTGACAAAATTTCTGGCCATATTAGAGAGAGTGTGACCTCTCTTGAGAGTGGCCACTAAGAGGGTCACTACTGTATTGATCATGATAATATTAATTTTGATAGAATTAAACCACTGTTGAATAAGCTGCTAGTTGAGGATCACAGGCCATGGACCTTTTGTTTGGTTGAACAAGTTGTGAAAGGCGCTATGCAAATGTCCAATTCTCCAGACTGGGAGCGGCCTCCAAGGAGTCTTACCACGAAGACACGTACCCTGTCGTCCTCCATAACTACCTCAAGTTCGACGACGAGCTATCTGTGGTGTCCGTCGTGTGGCGAGACTGCCAACAGATGATCGAGGAATATAACGACGAACAGGTACAGCACAGCATAGAGGGTTTTTTTTAGCATGAACTGCGCAGGTATTGCTTGGGCACGAGAAGTGTGCCAGGTTTGATTGAGGTGGAGAAAAGGCATTGGAGTCCGTATGAAGTTATGAACTGACCAGTGATGCTGTGTGCGGGTAGTAACATTCAGATAGGAAACTGCGGAAATTTTTTTTTTTTTTCAAGACGTTTCATCGCCTGATGTGGGTTGTCAAGAAAATATTAAAAGTCTAAAACCCAGTCTTAAGCATGGGGATCTTGAGTGATTAGTGACTTAATTCCGTTTTGGACTCAAGATTTTACTGGTAACTGACCCTGAACCCAAGTGCAACAAGATCTTAAGTTTGCTTTCACCATAAACCACTGCCAAAAAATAGAACCCTGGCATATACGTGGTACAGAAACTGTTATGAAATATAAAAAGTGCATGCAAATAATGGCAAGAGCGGAGTTGCAATTCTGGAATAAAATTTTCTTGATAGAAGGTTCCTACTTCCTAGCATAACTTGCTTGATACAGACTTAAGATATTTAAAGAGATAGCCCCTTCATAGCGTGGTACTAGTGTAGCGCGTTGCTTTTGTAGAACGACGTTTGGGTTTTACTTTTAATCCAGAACGCATTTGATTTGTTTGTTTGTTTGGCAGACGACGCTGAAGGCCAAACAGAAGATGCTGAAGGAAGACTGGGAATTCTTCAAGGCCCAGCGTAAACTGCTGGAACAGCAAGTGATGAAAACCAAGCTGAACACGCCGACCAGTACCAACAGTAACGCCCACATGTACGTGTACTTGTAAGCTTGGACACATGAAAAGTTGTGTTTAAGAGACCACCTCAGAAATAAGCCTCAACTGTTTATTTGTCTAAGAAAAGCTATGCAATGGTGATATAATATGACTTCAAAATTAAGACCACCTCAGAATTAAGACAAGCTCGACAACTACTGGTCCCGTTAGGTCCCATACTTGATGGAGACAGACTGATTTCTAGACCTATATCAACGTATCGGGTCAAGCTGATCCACATGGGCACACGTATCTTAAGTGAATGATTTAAGGGGTAAAATATTAGATATATTTAAAGCCATGAATTCATATTTATGGTGTTGGTGGCCAGTTCAAAGGTTTTGGGTCAAAATATGTACATATAGTTTCTGACAAAATTTCTTTTCAATCAGCCATGATATTTTGTCATTGAAGAGCAATCTGTATTTTGCTCTAGGTTGGAGACCCAGTTTACTGAGACCATGCGACATATTCTAGACGGCACCAAGCCCAGTGCTGACGAATGCCTGTGTCCCAATTGTAATCGAAAACGGTAAGATGGCCGTTGAAACTGTGTCACATTACGTTTAATGCAGCCAACAATTGTTATGACCATAGTATAAATGTTGTTTGCTTAAAAGCAATTGAGTGTTTCTTGTAGGACCTTGTCGTACCGTAGTGCTGCATAGATCAGTAGGCATGAGTTTGCCAAAGTCTGGTTCAATATCCAAGTACTTCTTGTGATGTCACAGAGAATCCGATTGAATTCATAATGAAGACTTCAGCTTAGAAGAATTGTGGACAAAATCTGTTACCAGTATTTCAGTTTTATGACCTCTGCCCTTTGCAGCTGTCCCTGTGATGAATGCAGTATTTCCCACATGATAACATGCGGACTGATCAACACGGACGTCCCCGAACAGATGTCGGACGGCACGTGTCATACTCAGCTCCCACACCACTCTGTCATGACGTTCCCCAATGACCCCACTAAGTAAGGGAAAGGGGCCCTGTTGCTATAAACAAAATCCTGAGTCTGTATTTGGACTTAAGTCCAATAATGACGTGGGTAAACATTTCCTTTCTTATGCGTAAGATCAGGCTTAGATGTAAGTCTAGAAATGAACTCGACTCCACTAATCACCTTTGATAATCATTTGTCTTTTCCATACTAAAGATCAGGTTTGGACTTAAGATATTCGAGAAACTGGCCCTGTTTGGTATATCAGGTCGGAAAATGTTTCTGCATGACGTAATATGGATGGAAATTTTGCTAAAGCCATTCTTTGGTTGTAAGTGCTGACGGAATACTATTTGAGATGTAAAAGTTCACCAGGCAGATGTCTTCAACTGGAGTAACACTGTTTTATCATATCAAGAATTAAGGATTCAGAAGGTCTCTTTCTCACGGCTCTTGCATGCATATTTTGGGGAGGACTCTTTTCATGTATCTGTCGGAAAATGCGGTTTTAATGAATAGACGCACCTTGTCTTATTACCTATATATCTGGATCTTGTTACCAAGACATTGTATTCTGTGATGTTCCAGGTACATCATAGATGTGACGCCCCCTTCTATGTCCAGTATCAGCTCCAGTACGGGCTCCGGGAGCCCCGTCCCCATCAACCCCGAACACCTCGCGATGCCTCTCAACGAAACATTCGAGTAAGTGTGAGAGGGGACTTACACATGGCCTGCTTTGAAAACTGAGATAATTATGAGATTGTGGCTCATGTAACATACTTAATATTGAACACTTGGATCTTTGCAAGGTGTGAGCATCGGTAACGACTTACCTGAGACTTTTAAATTGCATGCATTTATTCCAATCTAACTCAAGGCCTACACAGCGCCAGTTCTTCTGTATTTATCAGTCCTGTCTTTCCGCATCCAGGTTGCCAGAGGGAGATTTACTGGGTTTGGAAGAGCCGGCAGTGGAGTCAGACACCGACAGTGTGCTGGGAGAGGGGGAACGGCAGGCTGGGGATGGCCAGGCTGCTACGATGCCAGCGGGGGAAGGGGGAGACGTACGACACACCACAGAGGTAGGAGACCCGCTTTATCAAGACTGGTTTGACTGATATTGCAAAGCAGAAAATATTAATATTAAAAGTTATCAAAAAATAAATAAAGATTGGGGATTTATTAAGGAGTTTATATGTCTGTGTGCTGCCGAGCTAATTGAAGGAATCAGTAGCCGCTCGCAGCCTATTATTACTGCATGATAGCTACCTTTGTTTTGGCAAGATGTGTGCATTTCCACTCCCCAGTTTCTGTTGAGAGTTCTAATGAGCAATACGTACTCTTCTCCCCAAGGGTCACTGTGCGGGGAACAGTACTGAGGCGAATGAGGAGGCTGACGATGAAGAAGAGGATGATGAAGAGGATGAC
>JAAUYG010040589.1_pt1 | contig 10531 bp, 9 predicted proteins | sample 7278091 | NCBI WGS metagenome assembly JAAUYG01 (sample SAMN14350201, study PRJNA611818) | marine sediment metagenome | isolation source: surface marine sediment (0.6m) | place: French Polynesia: Moorea | collected 2018-08
AGGTCGATCTCTGGACTCTGTCCTACTCGTCCCGTCCTTCCTCAGGGAGGACAGTCACGTCTTCGTGGGGCCCGGTTAAATATAAATCAGGTCGCCGCGCTCAACGGCGCAGGACCGCAAGCGCGCTTCTCCTGGGCGTCGCGCTCCTCAAGGAAATTCCCCTAGCACAACTCAGAGCCACTCCGTTGATTGTAAGCCACAAGAGAGAGCGGAACACCACAGTATACCCACTGCCATCAGCATTGGCCTGTGCTCCATAGTATCTTAAAACAATGATCACAAGCACAAGACCTTTCATAGTTATCCCACTGCAAGAAAGGTGACAGCCTTTGCTTGGATCTCGAGACTGACAGACAATTAACTATGATGCACACTTGCCATGTTTTCAAATGCCCCAGTTCAGCATGTTCAGCGCCTTCTATAGTCGATGCGCATGGTTTGCGTTCGGTATCCAGTCACCCATGAAAGGTTCCTAACACGCAACGAGTTACGAGTGGCGTGCATCGCGTGTAGACTCGGAAGAAGTACTTTTTTTTCAGAAAGCAGACAGATTGCACCACAGACTGAGATTTCAAGCGAAGTGACATAAAAAGTACCAATCAAACCCCGAATTCCAAACGTCGTCCGTGTCACTCTAGGATTTTACTTGTAGATAGTTGAATCTCAGAATTGGGACTGTTACAAAATGGTATTAAATGTGAGGTGGTCTTTTATGTGAGACTACTAAACACCGAAAATACAGTTTTAGTACTGGTGGGCTGATATATCAGTTTGTGGTGCACTTTTCAGAGCTTTCCCAAACGCTTCTAAACTTTTCAACCCATTTGCATCAAACTTGGTAAATATGGTAACCATGGGGCATAATGGCTATTGAACGTCTTCCCCTCTGCCAATCATTAAAAAAATATCCCACTTTTCTCTTAATGCAGGTCCATATGCAGAGAACAGTTTAAACCATAAATAAATAAATAAATAAATAAATAAATAAATAAATAAATAAATAAATAAATAAATAAATAAATAGATGAAAATAAAACTTAGTACTATCTTTTTCATCCGATTTCGGCCAATCTTCATGTGGACATAAATGATAGTGCTAACAATAAACTATGGACTAACAGCTGCATTCTACGTTCCTTGACAATTTGCCAACTCAATTATTGCGGAAACGTCGACATTTAATGTGGGACTCAACATGCTCAATGGAAGACACTCATTGTGAAATATCCTGAGAACGGCTCATTGTAGAACCAAAATGGATGAAAATTTGGGGGGTTAGGATCCTATAAAATACCAGGCATTTGTAAGGCATTATTTATTTATTTATTTATTGTAATATATTTAGACTGGGTAGGCCAATTACAATTTAACATGTATTTCCACCTTGGCGCCCACTATACTAAAATAACATTGGTGAATAATATATTATATAACTAAAAGTACAATGAACATTACATGCATGTCGCGAAGCTTTATACAGGTGTTTAAAAGACGTTATACTATTTTTCATGACCAATTGGTTCAGGTACGTTTGCGGTCATTCTCTGTGGGCTGCACTTCTCTGGAAATAGACCTGTAATCCAGAAACTGCTGTTTGTAGACCGGAACAGATCAAAATTTAGCTTTGGAAGGTTTCTTCTGCATGATATATGTACCGACTGCTCAACCAGAGCGTCAAGGCCCACGGGTCTAACATTTGCTTCAACGCTAAAATATACGCAGTGTGGCCCAGTTGCTCGCAGAAACATTACCTAACAAATACATACATGTCTAGTTTGCAGGCCCCTTAACATACGGTACAGTCACCGTAGCATATACCACGGACTGTCGCAGTCTTTCAGCTCGTGGTTTTGTGGAAAGAGCTGTGTTTGTGGTAGTCAACTATGAGTTAGCAAGTGGGTGAATTCCTTATCGGTGATGGTCCCGCCTTTGTGTTCTTATCCACGAGGGATGATATACTGTTTTAAAATAATTAAGGGATATCGCACGAGTTCAATGATTTATTTTGCATGTATAAACAGCTGCATTCATTTTGACGAACTTGTGACTCGGAATGCAGCTCTTGGTCCATAAACAAATAAGTCGTTGAACAAGTGCGATAACTACGGAAGCCCTAGATGGACATAGGGAGAAAAAAGTTATTGAGAAATTGTATTTCGTTCTCTCGCAATATTATTTCGAGGGAACGAAATAGTATTTCAAGGGAACGAAATAACAATTTTCAATATTTTTTTTCTCCCAATGTCCCTTTTAGGCTTCCGTAGATAACACTATTATATTAATTTATGGACATATTGCGTGACATTAACTCCTATTTTAATCAAGAAGGGGCGATTTTGACGGGCCGTTACCCCAAATGTTTTAACATTTTACGCCTCCAGAGCATACAGCAACGGCCCGGGACCTTAGTAGCCAACCCGAAGTAAACAAACGAATTACGTTAACATAGAGAACATGCGCCTCCGCTATTGGCTGAAAAGCTGAGCTGGGTCACACAGCATAGCAAGGTCAACGTTCAATACAGCTATATATTTGCACAATCGTCCCTATTGCAAAGCATTTGGGGAATTTTCAGGCATATACATATAATAAATATTTTTTATTGCTGAGTTAACCATTCTCTGCCAGTGGGTTCCGAATTAATATTACTTTTCACCACCTTCATATATGTATATACGTAGACCGTACTGTTTAATTTCCCCTTTCCTGGGTGAGCCAAATATATTTAGTGAGACCTAAATAAATGCCAAACATCCAGTAATTTATTGCTTCCCGGCATACATGTATGTTAAACTCTGTACAGATTTAAGACCAGCAGAACTTTAGAGACTGGCATATCGTCTTTTTTGTTGTACCTTAACTCTAACGTTATGGCGATTGCATCTTATTGATATGAGCCATGACATGACATGTCCCCCCTTTTTATTTTCGGTACAGTATACCTGAGTGAGAAGTAATCTTTGTTTAATTCTCTTATGCATATGTATGGAACTGACGGCACCGCCCATATATGATTGTCTCCGGTTGTGTTTGGTGTCTGCATTCAGTATTTGCAGTTTGGGGGATGTTACATAAATGCACTCTACAAGAGCAGCCTTTTTGAGGACCTTTGACTGTCGGCAGGTGCCACTTCGTTCAAGAATCCTGTTTAAATGTCTGCCTCAGTACGTGTATGTCAATACGTGCATTTTGGCATTGTAATCAACAGGCTAAATTAAAGTTATAAAATAACATGGATAGGCGTGGATAGGATAGAGTAGGGTAGCACAGGATGGGAAAGATGTTCGTTGTAACTTATTTGCAATAAATAGCCCCAGTATAGTCACAGTCAGAGCTTAAAGGATTCAACTTCGATCAGTCATGGATATGCCTAGATCCATGGTTATGACTTCTGTGTGAACCAACCTCGTATAACTACCTGAATCTGTCGCCATTTTACACCATAAATCTACAATTGTTGATAGCTAAAAATAACATAGCAAAACAGGTAGCTAAAAATAAGAACTTTATTCTAGAATATTAAGAGACGTATTTCTTGGGAACGTTATAGCGTACAGAAGGGAACCGTACAATGTGCCAATATGTTACAAATGAGATATGAGGTTAACTGAAAACACACTTTTTTGTAGAGAAAACAATTTCTATAGAAAAACGATATTAATTTACAGTGCAATATCTCACACATCCAACATCCTCCCCTCTCCCTGTCCTCGTCTCTCAAGTTGTGTTCTCTTTTCGTCCTGCGCCACGCACTTATCTAATCCTGACTCAAAACCCCCTTCTCCTCTCCTCTTCCTTCCTTCTCCGGTGCCTTCCTGCCACATAAATTAATCAACTTCAAAATTCCATTCACAAAATACTACGTATTCACAACCATATCACTCCACCGTATCCACAATCTCTACGTCTCACGCAACAAATAAGCTTTCTATCTTCCACCCATCTCCTACTGATAATATACTTACCATCCACTTGATGCATCTTCATTCCTGGCACCTCACGTGCAACAGCACGACTTGCATCAACTTTGCGAAAGTTTAGGAAGTCCAGATGTCACAAGATATAAAGCTTGATACAAAACAAGACACCCAATTTTAACTCCATCCTGCAATGTTTTCATTAAATTCGACCTACATGTATATTACAACTAAAGCACCCCAAGTTGATGAGCACAAACCAAAATAACGACTGTAATCCCCAAATCAACTAGAATTCTGCCTTGAATACACACACTGAAAGAAGTACAGCACACCAAATCCAATGAATAATACGCAAGTAATGTCCACTAAAACTGTTTTGTGGCACACAAGTGAAGAACGGTTAGATGTATTCAAAATCTCTCATTGCACACGACACGGCATATGGCATCTACATGTATACAAGGACATGTTATTTCAAAGTCTGCAGAAATGATATTGGCATATATAACACGTCAAGCATTTGCTTCCAGTTTAAGCAAAGAAGTTATTATGATACTTATCATAATAACCTCTTTGGTTATTATGTTATTTGGTTATTTGGTTATTATCTTTGGTTTAAGTAGCCAAAGAGAAGGGATAAATATCGTCCAGTAGCAAAAACTTTTTTAGATTTGTTGGCAGTGGCGGCAGCTGACGCACTCCTATCAGTGCATTATTGCTTGAAAGAGATCGCCGAACTACACCGCGGCAAAGATCCTGTAACGGATGGGGACATATACAGTTCTCTTTCATACAACATGGAAAGTAATCATCTATCCTAACCCTATCTTCAATTCTCGTCCATGGAAAGAAACCTAGGTGGAACATTAAACATGCTCGGTGCAACTTATTTCCGTCTCGCTCCTGTTGGCGAGGTTGAAAAAGTGCTCGAATATAACGGATAGAAAAAAAAAAATTAATTGTCAAATACTTTAACAGAAATGGCAGTAGAGCACCAAATGGTATGTAGCGACTACGTTTTGTAATATTTTCAAGCACGATATGACATTTAAACCCACTCATTAGGCATTCTTCCATTGCCTGAACCTGCCATGCAGTCCAACCATCACACTCGGGATTTACAGATTCTGGCCCAGTCTCGGTCTCGTGGTAGGAAGCCAAGAGGATAAGCGCCATCATGTGATCATCAGGCCATACGGCATATAGTTTTTTCATACCATGCGATATTTCATTTGCTGTTAGCTCTGACAGGTGATCGCGAAGCCACTGAAAGTCTGCAAGGCTAAAGAAAAGTGTTTGTTGCCTCCCACAACGCCTGCGATGAGACAGGCCTGCAAAGACCTCGGTTGCAGTCTCCATTTTGGTAACATCCCCCGACAACATGAGTCTAAACGCGCTCTCCAGAGCTGCGGTTTGATCAGGCCCAGACAAGGAACATTTTGATTTTAATATTAACCTGACGAGGCTGGGTTTTTTGCTATCAATTGCTGTCCGTAAAATTGTTGACCTGTAATTTAGGTATCGTTGACGGGGAAATTCGGTTTCCATTTCAAAGCTGATGTCACTCGTTTTCAGATTTTTCAGAGCCTTGAGAACATTGCGTTGTTGTCTTCTGTCGTCGACGCCCTCCTCGACAATGGCGGCCGTCAATTTACTTCTATGAACCCTGATATAAACACAGCATACTAAGTAAGGCCGGGATTTCTCTGCAATGAATTATTTCACTATTTTACCAAATACGGATGAGGAATCTAGGTGCATGTATTAGCTATTAAGAGGTTTAGGACGAAGCGATGGGTACATGTACATCATCATTGAAAAAAAGATCCATACGTCAACATAGTGCATACATATTAAAATAAAATTACAGTCTTTACCTGAGCTTTGCCCTTCGTTTTGCAGCCCTGAAAATAATTGCACGCACCTTTTACTGCTGTGGACTACATTTTCTAATTCCTACGAAAAAAACAAGTGCTTCGTCACACAACTTTAAACTCAAGAAAACCAAAAGTAATGCAAAATGTTATGGGCCCATACCCTGTTATTCTGACTAGTAACGACGTCTGTAATGTCCATAAACTTAATTTACAACCGCCCACAAACGTAAAACGTTTCCACCAGCCTACATGTAGATCATTTTCCATATGCGACTGTCAACAAAGGTATAAATTAAATCCATTATTACTCAAATATAATAGACGAAAAATACTGTGGGATCAGTAGCATCACAGTCCACCAGGTGACCAGTAGTACTAAATCGTAATGTGTACTGATGGTACATGTAGGTTTGGTGGCGCTATCAACTTTGCAGGCAGTATGTTACAATCGTTGGTTTACATTAGGTGTTTACATTTGTTAGAAGTCGGAATATACTTTTAACATTTACGGATCTGGATCACATTGTTTCGTTGTGGAAGCCAGTTTTTTACATGTATAGGCGGTTTTTGCCTGTGTGTGGAAAAGACAGGCTGCTTTCGTTGGTGTTTTACGTTTGCCGTTGTGGGTGTATTGCGTTTGCAGATGTTACGTCAGCTGATAAAATCCATCGTTGAAATAGAGAATGCAGCATAAAATGTTAGCATTAGCTCACATTCTGTTGCTCATGAAACTTTACATCTTAGGCTAGAAGCTGAAGAGATCAATTCTTACCTTTGTAGGCGTATTGTCATCACACACCTACATATGCCGTTCCTGAAAAGTAATTTACCCACAGCATTAGCACCAGGGTTATAGAGACGCAAGTATACAAAACCGTGTACTACCCTCCACGAAAGCTTTTAGGTTATTTGAAAAACGGTTAAGCGCTCAACCCAAGACATGCAAATCCTTTATAATGCAAAGGTGATGCAAATATGTTTTACAGACTGAAATTGTCCTATACTGAAGAGGACTACTAGTATTGTAGTAGTTTATCACGGCTGCGTCTAAAAACTGGCATTTAGCTGTAATTACATCTTTCCATCCAATTTCACGCCTCAGTTTTACCTCAACCCCCAACCCCCCGCCTCCATTCGAAAAGATTTCGAAAAATCGACCCGATTACACATCGGTACCAAGTGGAATGGTACAACTTAGCACCAAATCATCATTTAACGATGTTGATATGAAATCGTATTATTATGAATGACAAGACTGAAACAAGTAAATAAAAAGGACTTAAAAATTAAGTAGTTAACACTTACGACGATTTAAGTCTCGCGATGTAAATACCAATACCGCCCGTAATAACGCACATTATTGCTCCCACAATGGCAAAATGGATAAGCGCCAGTATATGCCGGGGGCTGATTGAGTGATCTGCCAAAGACATAGAAAGTATCACATTATTATCTGTTGCATGTGCATATACCTATCACTGATTATCTATACTACTACATGTAGTTTGGGTATACCGTTATGGTTTGGGTTTTAAAACAAGGCCTTCTACACACACCCTTTGCCTTGGTGACCGACTCAAATGTGTTCCTCGGCTCGACATTTAGCTCTGCTTGACTTTGTCAACAGAGCTCATGTCATGGTGCAGCCGTTCGTCGTCGTCGACTCAGTAAAACTCCGGTTCTTGGAAATCGTCACGCGAATCCAAGCCAAATATTGTGGAAAGCTAGCGCTATCTATCCACCATATCTCCAGACAATTTTTTGGGCGTTTATGATTTTGTTTTAATTTAAATCTTGGAATTTTACAGAATGTATAACACTACTTGACTCAACTGTGTCAGCATAACTCAAGACATGGCGCGGGAGTTCAGCGTCCGTCATCGTCGTCATTCATGTGTTTCTCAGAAACACGTAAACAGATTAATTATGCTACATTTTAACTATCTCTAACTCTCTTCCGTTATCTCCAGCCAATTTTTAGGCGTTCTGAATATTTGCAATTTTTGAAGTTTGAAAAATAATGTTGCCGTTTTCCTCAATGCGGGGGCCTACGGCAGCGAAAATGTCAAAACTATACCCCGCCTTCAAAATGCTTCCGAATTATTTCAAATGTCTCCTGAATTTTCTTCTCAATGTCCTCACAACAGTACTATTACCGATTTTTGGATTTTTTTTTTTGCGAATTTAAATCTTTATGAAAGTTCGAAAATTTTATCACTACCTTAAAGAGCTCTGAGAGGCCATATGTTACGGTTAAACATTACTTGGAAGTCATATATTGGGAGTCTAACAGAAAAATTAAGATTTCAAAGGTCAAGAACAAGGTGATTCATATTTAGAAGGCTTGTATCTCCAAAGCAGCTGAGGTAGGCCATATGTTACTGCTAAACACTAATACGAAATACATGGGAGACCAAATGTTTCATTAGATTTGATATTTAGTGACCGTGAAAGGTCAAGTTCAAGGTCACTCATGAGTCAAACCTGTATACCTTGGAAAGGAGAAGAGTTGGGACATAAGTTACTATATGAAGTAATAAGAAGTCATTCATGGGCAGCGCAGCCACTCCACCAGACTTGAACTTTGGTAACCTCGACAGGTCAAGTTCAAGGTCACTCAAATTTGAATTTGAGGCATCCCGTCCTCTGGGTGGGATCCCTTTAAGGCTACCACCTTTTTATCTCTGCTTGGCTGTGTCTGCAGACGGAACAGTGCTCATTTCATGGGATGACCGTCCGTTGTTGTCGTTCTCGTCAGCCGTAAAACACCGTTTTCCGGAAAGCATCAAGCAGATTAATGCCAACTTTGTGTAAAGCTATCTACCCATTCAAAAAATTCAAACAATTTTTCTTCTTTTTTTAATTTTAAATTATTAACTCTGTTCTGTTTGTGTCAGTAAAACTCATGAATATTCATTTGTCCGCCGTCGTTCGTCTGTCCGTCCACCGTCTGTGTCGCAACTATATCTGAACCTATTGCGCAATTTCGTTAATTTGCTGCTGTTGCTTGCCTGGGCAATACACTAGATTTTTTTTTTAATTTAAACGCCCGTTTTCTAATTTTTTCAATATTTTTTGTCGTTTTCCTTACCATGGAACCCAATGGGAGCGAATTTTCAAAGCGCTACTCCTTCCAATTGCTTTTGAATTACTTCATACTTGTCTTGAATTTTCTCCTCTATAGTCCTGGCAAAAGTACTACTTTGAACATTTGAAATTTTGAGTCTGGGAATTACGAGGGTTTTTTTTCTCCAAAATTTCAAATTCGTCATTGTATCATATAGGGAAACCAAAAAGTTAACGTAAATTAACTGGAAACCAAAAAGTTAACGTCAATTAACTGGAAAGTGAATGACTGCAGAGATAAACGGACTGAAATTTGCGACTCTGGGGATACTAGTAGAACACATATAAGCCCTACCGGGAATGTGGCATTTTGACCTTGTAGTGGTCAAAGTCATTTGGGGACATCCGTGCACTTGCGATTTTTCAGAAAAGACGATTTCAAAAACGCAACTCCTTCTACAATTTTGTTTCTTTTTCAACCAGATTTTAAACTGATTGAAAATTTTAGGACAGTGGCACATATATGGGGTACCTTTGGCCTTGTGGTGTTCAATGTCATTTTGGGATGATTCGGTACACTTGTCTCAAAACGGTCTTAACTCGAAAATGGCTGGTCATAGAGTAAAATTTGGGATTCTGGGACACTACTAACATATATATGGAACATGTTTCTACTGTTAAAATTCATTGTAGGGTCAATGTGTGCACTTGACCAAACTTTGCATGTAACTCGAAAATGGCTGGTCTTTGTCCGTGTAACCAAAGAGCGAAACGGACTGAAATTTGAGCCTCAGTAACAATAACATATACACGGAGTACCATTGATCTTGCAGTGAATAAGTTTAGTTTGGGGTCATTCAATGCAGAGCAAAGCAGACTGAAATTTAAGCACGCGGTGACACTGGTGAAACATATCAGAGCTACCTTTCATGCTTTGCCTTTGTAGTGGTCAATATCAGGTTAGGGTCATTCGGCGAATTTGTCTCAAAATTGATAAGATGCGACATTTTTGCCCGCATTTTTGTAACTTTTCAACTGGGTTCATGTCTATCTACTGCTGTCGTCAAGCAGAGTGTCGAGATTGGTCAAACTCTTCTTGCTTGATATTACTGTATTCCAAAGTATTCCACCCAGACGGCACAGCGCAGTCTCACGGATCTCAAGGCAGTAACTACAGTATTACGACGCTAGGTATTTTGAACAACACGCGTTAAATAAACCATAAATGTTCGCCACACTTTCGTGGCTCAGCTTAGTACGTACCATTTTCGGAGTACTCACACAGAGAGCCTGTGTAGCCCTGGGGACAGATACACACTGGGACGAGGGAGGTGTTGTTACAAGCCCCGCCATTCTGACAAACGGAGTTGTTATTACACACTGAAAAGATATCATGCATATAGTTAGGATGCTACAGCAAATCAAACATGTTACAAGATATCACTTGCCTACACAAACTGTAAATTTGTCCTAGATAATAATAACATGTATGGAGCTGTGCTCACGGATCTATCAAAGGCTTTTGACTGTGTGCCTTACCAGTTAGTTATAAACAAACTATGCTTATGGTTTTAAGCACGATGCGTGTATGTTAATTGCTAGCTATTTTACAGGGAGGAAACAACGTGTTAGACTTGGCGGACATAAAAGTGAGTGGTTAACAATAAG